>Ga0325401_1006718_pt1 | contig 11140 bp, 5 predicted proteins | sample PopdelMetagenome_FD_205666 | JGI IMG/M metagenome (GOLD analysis project Ga0325401, IMG submission 205666) | Populus deltoides microbial communities from Bellville, Georgia, United States - Xylem-PdKOR-R2 | ecosystem: Host-associated > Plants > Phyllosphere > Stem > Wood/Secondary xylem | place...
TATCATAGAGTTTTCATTATTGAAAGATAGAGTTTATCGATTATTTATAGAATATTGTAGAGAATGATTAAGATTTCTTGACAATAATGGTACTAGAGTGATGTAAGAAGACATTAAAGTAGATATACTTCAATAGAATAAATAAGTTTGATTAGAAAAGTCATTCCGTATCATATATGAAATGATTTTAAAAATTATATTGTATCTTAATTAATATTGTTTATAGGTGTCAAACTTATTATTAATAGACACTCTAATTGTGAAAATACTCTATTATTGTTGTGTATATTTATGCATCTCATTTAATTTATTAGGTGAAATTTTCTCAATAAAAAGGACAATACCCTTAAGATTAGGAAAAAATATATTTGTGAACATCAAAATGTAAAGAATATTATAGAAAGCAAGTTTAATTTAAATACGATCTTTATTTTATCAATTTTCTCTAAATAAAAAATATAATAATAAGAATAATAAAGAATATTACAGAAGAAAAATGATTTTATTATTATTGAAGAGGATCTTGTTCTTTTATTATTATTATTATTATTATTATTATTATTATTATTATTATTATTATTATTATTCAACTTGGCAAATAAATATATAATTGGAAAAATATTTCAATGAAAAGGGCATTAAGACTAGCTCACACCATGATCTAGAAGTTTATAAATATATAGGCCAAGTTTATAATGTTGTGTTTCTTATATTTTCTTCTAAAATAATTAACTTCATGTTTGGTTTGGTTTGATGTAATATAATGGTTTATTACATTCTTATATTTAATTATAACATTTTTAAAAGAATGAAAACTTGTTAATGCTTGAGATAATAAGAATTCCTCCAACCTAGTGTCCATAATGTTAAAAAATATCGTTGCTAAGAAAATAAATTAAAAAACTATTACATATCCTGTTTCTTTCTTCTTTTTTCTTTAGTTTTTTCTTTTTATTATAAAATTGTCTTATTTTTTTAATTATAACAGTTTATATTGTTGCAAAATAATTAATTGCATCTACAAATGGTAGCATTGTTGTTTGTCGGATGTTGGGTTGAAGAGCTCTTATGATCTTTTTGGCGTTACGGTTGAATTTTTGTTTCATTATTTTTTTGAATTTTTTTATTTACTTCTAAAAAAATTTGTATTTTTTGAATGTTTTGATGTACTGATGTTAAAAATAAATTTCAAAAAATATATATTATTTTGATGCTATTCAAGTAAAATTTTTTTTGAAAAATAATATGTATTATATTTTCAAACAAGCACTTACTCTACAAGAGATCATATAATTTTTATTCTTGAAGAATAATTATATAGGGATCTATTTGAAAAATATTTACTACAGGACCAAGTGATGGTTTTTAAAAATATAAGAACTAAAATAGTTTTTTTGAAAAAATTAGAAACTAAAATGAAACTTAAAAAAAAAAAAAACTCCATCACATCACTATGAATATGTTTTTTTTTATTAATGTGTGTGTCTGGGCTAGTTTGCGCGTACTTCGACTAATTCCACGAGTCCTAAAGTTAACAACTATATAAGTCCTTATTAGTCATGAGGTTTGTAAGACTCGAACAAGTAACCTTTAAAGAACAAATATCATTATGAATATTTTAATCAAGGAAAATGTAATGTATCAACCCATTCCATTCCGTTATTTTTTATTATTATTATTATAGTACATAATTGATTACATTATATTGTATTGGTCAAATATTAATTGTTGAGTGCAATTTAATGTGATTAAGATATTTTACATACATATAAATTAAAGAGTAGAATAAAGATAAGCATATAAATACAAATAAATGAATTTTATATGCATACACATGACATATGAATGTATTTAACTAAAAATTTAAAATAATATACTTACTTGCTAAGGGAACAAAAACATTGTTGTCAAGAATTATATCTTTTGTTCTTAAGATTAATTTACTTGTCACTAGGTGCAAATAATCTCTATACAAGTAATTTCTTAAAATTCTATCAACATTATCTCGAAATGTCTTAATTTTTATCAAGGTTTACGAACTAGAAAACAAAGTTGATTTTTTCTTTATGAGAACTTAACTTAAAACTTTAGAATTAGTAGGCAAAATAGAAAAGACAAATGAAGAAAGCATAATGAAAAAGACAAGAGAAGCATAAGACTTGCTCACCTTGTTATACATCTAGACAATTCTTTCATCCTTTATTTATATATGGAACCTAGGATGCTAGAATTATTTCTAATTGAAAAATTAATTATTGTTTTTTTTCATAAATACTTAACATTAAAAATGTTTAAGATATTAAACTAGACATAAAAAATATTTAAGATATTAAACCAAACATCAACAAAAATTATCATGGAGAAACTATTAAGATAAAGTATTAAAACTAACAGATTTAATGAATCTAATTTTGATTTTTTTTAATAAATACTTAATGTTAAAAATATTTAATATATTAAACTACATATTAAAAAAATTAACCAAAATTATCCTGAAAGAATTGATAAGACAAAGTATTAAACCTGAAAAGTTTAATGAATCTAAACAAGTGATTATTCATAGGTTGGCCAAAAAAAATTTTCTTTGACTTAAAAGTTATTTTATAATTAACCCATATATGACCCGAGTACACATATATTGTTTTAGCTCAAAGTTTACATTTTCTAAGGCCTCTCTCTTTGGAAAGTTTGGTTCCCTAGAAGCTTAATTTTTACTTTCCAATATATAACTATATAAGCCACTTGAAAAACTTGTAATTGAAAAGATTAAGGTTTGGGGTTTAACAAATTGTCAACTAAGGTATTTTTCTAGATCAATTTTGTATTCACTCATGATTGATTTAAGACATGTCAATGTTCCAAGTTAAAATACTTATATTGAAAAACATTTTTAGCAAAGTTTTACTCTAAATATGAGTGAACTCCACTTTTAATTAACCTTAATTGTGCTCATTAATTATATTAAGAATCAATATCTACCACATTGTACCAAACACATCATGAATGTTTTTTTAAGAACTAACTTTTTTATAACTTTTTTGGTTGTTTCTTGATGTGTCTCATTGTCTTTCAACTCTAATGTAACTAAGATAGTTTTGTTTGTGAAAGTGGTGCTCTATCTACTATACTCAGTGCTTGTCATATCCCTCTTAGTCCTTACTCCTCCCGCAATGAATTATATATTGTGGCATATATTAGTATCTTAGGTATGTATGGGTAAAATCACATTTACAAACAAAAAAAAGTGAAATGAAGATTTGGTGGCGTTCAAATCACCATTAATTTGATGCTATCCAAGCAACACCAAGAGATCCGTTAGAGAATTTAGTTGGTTCAGTGACAAAACTTAGGGCTAAGAGGTTTAAAGAGGCTTTCAATGAATTTTTTTCAAGACACATGAACTGAGGTGAACTTCAAGAATATATTAAATAATGAAGTAGAAGTCTTTATTAATTTAATTCATGTTCAAAAAGCGTTTGTAGGTAGACATTTAGACATTATAAAAAGATTAGAATAAAAAGACTTAAATATGCTAATTTTGACCTTTTCGCTACTGTTCTAGTCAAAATTGGAGCTACATAAGTAATTTTAATGTTGTATTAGAAAATAGACATCCATATATTTTATATATGGCACCATTTATATATGACTTCTAAATCTTTAAGACGAGAGAGAACCATGCATTTGAAGTTAAACTTTGATTTTAGCAGAAGATTACAAAAATAGTTTGACTATAGTTTTATTTATCTTTTAGTTATTATTGGGCCTTTTATAAATATTAGGGCTTTTATTTAAATTTAGGTTTATTGGATTATTTTTACTTATTAGTTTTATCCATAGAGTTCTTTCTAGTATATATAATCTTTTGTAGAGAATTTTTGAAATAAAAAGAGATTATTTTTAATAAAAAAAATTAGTATTCTTTCTATATTTTGTGTGGTTGAATGATTCTCATACTAAGTTCTTGATTGAATTTACAAACTCTTCGAAGCATTGATCAATTTCCTTGTGATCTTATACCACTCGTTTACATCTTTTTATAGGCATAGAGTGAGAGTGATTATTGCATTAAACTTTGTTTTTTCAAAGTAGATTCTTGTCTGGTTAAGTTTCAAACCATTCAAATATAATTTAATTTAGCATATTTTGAAAGGTGTTTGTATCACAATTCCATAAAAAAAAAAAGGAAGCAATAACCAACACAAGAAGAAAAGGAGAAAGTGAAATCTTAGTCTTTCAAATACTACAACTTGTCTATTTTCCAACATTAATTAATGTCATCAATAATAAGGTTATGTTTCTTAAATTCCTTCATTCTTTATCTTAGTCACTTCAACATCATCCCTTGTGTTTCCTAAATTTTCTCAGACATAATCAATATCTAATACCATAATAAAAAAAATCTAACATACTTAATCGCTCTTGTTCTCATTCCTGACATCGCCAGTAAAATTGGTTATGTCTACTGCTTAGATTAAGGTTCATAGATCAGAAGAAGAAATAATATGCCAAAATGGTATTAAAACAGGAAGCACGTCAATGCATCTCTGGTATTTCTTAAATGTTTGTTAATGTCAATTGGTCAAGTAGTAGGCCATTAATTACTGTAAAGGCTTTAATACAAAATGGCTCAACACTTGTGTGAGAGGTGAAAGGTTATTATAATCTAAAAAATTATTATTTTACGTTTGTGTGAGAGGTGAAAGGTTATTATTCATTAATAGGCTGGTTAAACTATATATGGGCCGGTAAAAAATAATTATTTTACAACAAACTTACGCCTAAAATAGGGTGGTAAAAACTAATTTTTTATAATTTAAAAAATTATTTTACAGCAAATCTAATTGGGTTCATTTAAGACTCTTCAACTTTTTAATAAATAAAATATAATAAAATCTTATATTTTTCAAATGTGAAACAAAGAGTTTTGGATTTCATAAAAAAATATCAACCAAGAGTTTTTTTTATATCAATCTCTTATTCATCTAAAACTTGTTTTAATCATGTTAATGAAATTTTGTCAAAAAATAATTTCTAATAAAATTTTAACCTAAAAAATAAGTAAATTCCTTTTTAATTTAACTTTAAATATGCCAATTAATCATATTTCTAATAATCAGGCCTTGCCACACTTTACGAGATTAGATTAACTTAGATAGGGTATCCAACACTAGAAAACAATAATGCAGATGATTAAAAAAATTTAAAAGGGGCAGTGGTTTCACTTTAATATTTTTATTGTCGCTATATATTCATTAACATTATGAATTAAAATAATAAAATTATAATTTTATTTTTATTAACAAAACACAATTAGCCTTAACAGTGAGAGTATAACCATATTTTTGTTATTTATTGAATAATAAAATAACTAATATGCTTTTTAAGCAAAAAATAATGCACTGACGGGGTAGGGGTACTTTCAATCTTTTTATTTTAAAAGCACAATAAAATGACTACAGCCTTTGACATCCAGTAGTCTTCAACTTGGATCAGGGTGTTTTTTTGTATTTTTCTAGTGTTTTATCATCATCATCATCATTATCATCATGTTTGATTAAGAAATATTTATTATTTTAGCATTTATAAAATATTATTTAATGTCAAAAAGTGGATTGCGCATGTAGACCATGTGGAGTTGAGTGGAAACGTTTACAATCTTTGGACGGCGCGTATGACGTTGTTCAATTGTCAAATATTGGCATCAACAATGAGGTTTTAATCCTTACGATGTCACATCCATTACTGGGCGGGGTGTGTGTCCAAACAATATCGAGTTTTTTTTTTCTCTCTCTCCTCCTCAATTTCAAAGCATCTCCCTACACATTTTAAAAGCAACAATTCAATTTATTTCTCATTCAAATTTAGTTCTTATTATTTTTATTGTTATTTTTTTTATTTTAAATAATTCATAGAATTGATTTTTTTTACCTTTCAAATTTGATCCTCATTTTTCTGATTATGATCTTTTTTTAATCATTCTATTAATTGAATTAGCTTTCTATTTGTATCCCTCAATATTTTATATCATTCTCTTAATTGAATTATTTTTTTAATTGTATTCCTTAATATTTTATTTCATTTTATTTTATGTCAGATTTGGTCATTGTTCTTTTTAATTGCTATTTGTTTTTTTTAATCATTTTTTATTAAAATTTTCTTTTTCGATTTCATCCCGATAATTTTTTTGATTAGATTTTGTTAACCTGGAATTTGACCTTATAATTTTCTAAGGTTTGCTTTTTATAGGATGATTTTGATCTTAGAACCTGAGTCACAGGTTTGAAAAATCAAATTAGGTTGATTTAGATTGTTTTTTAGGTAATTTTTTACAATTAATTTTTGTGATTTCATCATTTTATAGTGTTATTCTAATTTCACAGAAGCCACCACTCTCCCAAGCATTCATTTAACTCATCCATGGTTTTCTTGAGAGCTCCTTATGTTTCGATTATTTGTGATAAGCTACAACGAGAGTTCATTGTAGAGTTTCTTTGCAGAATTCACCTTTGTTCATTTTGTACTTGGAATTTTTTTTTTGTTAAGTGAGAACCATTTTCATTTTATAAAATATAATTATCAAATATACCATATTTATTCTCAAGGTATTTTTGTAAAATACAGATCTTGGACCATTGACTAAGTTGCTCGTATGCTTAGACTAGCTCTGGCTATTCATAACAAAAAAAAAAAAAAAACTTATGCGGCTACTCTCCTAATCTTGACCATGAAGTTCACATATGCAATATGTTATACAAGCCAAATCTTGAAAAAGATTTCAGCTTGTGACTTGGTGCCTGTTATATATTTCACCAGTTCTGTTAAAAAATCGAAGAGCTCAAGATCTGGAGTACAGTTCTTTTGGCAGAAGAACTCTTGTTATATGATAGAACAACACCAATTAAAGAAAAGAGCAAGCAATCTGGCTCTAGAAGTATCCGTGATCTTTAAACTTTGCCACACACATCACCTTACAAAATAATTTATCTCAGGTCACTTTACATAAATAAGCGAATATTAAGAACCAACGCGAAGGAAAATGTTATTGTAATATATTGAACAACAAAGAAACACAGGGGATCTACAAAAGGGCATCCGTATGCCACATGGCCAAACAAGGATCACAGTGTAACGAGTTCACCAGAAACAATCTGGCGCTCTCAATCATTGAACAATACCGCAGGAAAGTTGACAATTTATGTACACAGCTTCAGCTCATAATGGCACACGAAATCACCACTTGTCTCGATATCTTCAAGGTCTGCGTCAGCATCTAAGTCATCAAGATCCATGCTGCTTCCAAGCAAATGCTCTTCACCCTTTGACAGGAAGACAGGTTTGCTTGCCTCCTGTATTATAGACAGGACTTCTTCAACGCTTTGGGATGGGTTGTTGACATCATTGCTTTGCCAGCTTCCTCCTTCCATCAGCTCTATAGGCAAGTTCTTTAAGAACCATGGATGGTTTTTTATTTCTGGAATAGTAATCCTCTATACATAGACAAAAACATTAACTGATGAAAACAATAGGAGTTACAAAAAAGAAAAGGAAAAAGGTGGCAATGCTTTAAGGAATAAAGGGAAAAGAACTTTGTTCCTTTCAATCATTCAACTTGAAGGTGCTTGCGTGTCCTTATGTCTCCTACATTAAGAGCTGAAAACTTTCTAACAGGTATCAAATAGCAAGGGCTTATTTTAATTGGTCGTGGGATTTTCCTACCAAAAATCAGGTACCTTGTTCTATAATCCATTACGAAAGCATCATAATATAATTGAAATCTTCTCCCTTTTATTTTCACTGCAATCATGGATGGAGATCCAGTTGATACCACAACACTTTTGTTCAAGCTAAAGCCAAGTTACCTTTTCAGGGTCAGCCACAAATATTCGAGTTAAAAGATGCTTGCACTCTATAGAAACACGAACATAATCTGGAATTGAATAGTGGACACTGAGTATCCTCTGCAACGAGCAAACAGTAATTTAATTGGATCAATAATAGATTAGCTAGAATTCCATAATAAATATGCAGACCTTCAATAATTACACTACAACTAAATTCTATATGGTGCTTAATACTTTGTATAGCCACTTACCCCAATTGTCTTTCTGAAGTTCTTTGGACCATCAGGGTCTTCAAAGGGGTATGCCCCAACAAGCATTACATAGAGGGTAACCCCACAGGACCATACATCTGCAATCTGTAACTCTCCAAGATGAGACATAATACGAATGCTTTCAAACAACTTAAATGAGAAGCATGTGCATCAAAAAGGAAGAGAAAGTCAGAAAGATTGTTACCTTCCCATCATATTCCTTTTTTGATAGTACTTCTGGGGCAATGTAAGCTGGGGTGCCCACAGTAGATTTTGGCTGGGAATGCAACACAGCTGACTACACGATAAGCCAAGGAAATTAGTAACCAAAAGGGTGGTGAAACTTCAAGCACGCATGTTATCATTTAGTAAAAATGCTTACCTTTGAATACCCGAAGTCGCATATCTTGACACGCGGTACTGTGTTTCCATCTAGGAGTGTATTTTCAAGCTTAAGATCTCTGTGGCAAATTTGCTGCAGCATAAATATCTCCTCGTATCAAAATCAAAAACTATTCTTAAAACAATTACTGTGCATTTTATAAAGGTTGAAACAAATTGACAAAAGGAAGGTTAAACTTCTTACCATTGAATGACAGTAACTTACTCCGGATATCAATTGCTGGAAGAAAAACCTTGCCTGATGCAGAAAAACATAAAAACCCCAGAAGTAAAACATTAATCCGATTATACACTGCTAATTAATAAGTAACATTCAAAGCACAACATTTACTGCCTCTAGATGCTACATATTTCCTTTCATTCAACTTCCAAACAACCTTGAATGTTCATGTAATACTAGTAAAATTTCTTTGCTCTACTTTACCTCATCTTCACTAAATTTACCAGCACTGCATATCCTCTCAAAGAGTTCTCCTCCTGCAGCATACTCCATCACAATAGCTAAATGGGTTGGAGTTAGCAGGACCTGGAAGGATAACATCTAAAATCAAAGATTGTATCCTTCCCATTGAATTGATATATCCTAGGAAGTAACACTCAAAAGAGAATAATTAACAACATCTACTCCAATTAGTTCTTCTTAGAGTTGCTATGGACAATCCACTTTACTGTGGAGAAAATATATTTCAAGACATTTTATGGTCCTCCACAGAAAATAAAGAAAAAAACTCTACGGAGCAAAATGGAGTCCTTGCTTACTTGTTGCAGCATAAAACAATTACAAGACAACAGATGCCAATTAGCATTACTGGACAGAAAAATTTAAATAACAAACCTCTTTAAATCTAACTATATTGGGATGCTTCAATGACCTATGATTCATGATTTCCCTTTGCACGTGTTCATCAATCTGCAACCACAAAAGTAACTCCTCAATCAACCCCATGGTAAAGCACCCCCTGATGCTTAAAGATGACGAATTCAAAATGGTAAAAACAAACAGGATTGAGTTTCAAGAGATTAGCAAACTATAATAAACATGGAAATTTTTTGAAATTGAAATAGGTAAACAGATAGTAAAACAGAGGAAACAGACCTTTTCGCCTCTCTCAAAAAACTTAACAGCAAAGAATTCTTTGGTACATCTATCTCTAACCAGCTTGGTCACCCCAAAATTTCCAGACCCAATATTCTTCAAAATCTCATAACGATCCATAGCTACCAAAAACACTGAAAATTTTATTTAGTTATATTGAGTCTCGCTCTTCCACTCCCCTATCTATAAAATTGGCTGTTCTTTTTATTGGTTTCTAGAAACACATAAGTACACTCAAAATTATTAATTAAAATTTGTGAGTTTTAAGAATTTTATTAAATATATCTAGGGTTGCTTAAAGTTTAAATAATAATTATATATATATATTACTTTAATCATTTGTTTTAAGGCTAAGTTATTATAAATATTCAATTATTAAGTTTTTAATGATAATCTACACGAATTATTAATGAAAAATATCTTAATTTTTTTTAAAAAATAAATTAATATATCTTAAAATATTAACTCTTGTTTTTATGTTTTAAGTATTTATGTACTATATTTTACTAATTTTTTTATGATAAGAAATAAAAGATATAATTTTTTTATTAATCTTTTATTTTAGGATAAAAACACTTGAACAGAATTTCTCTTATTTTGCTATGTTACCCCATGTCGGCCAACACTTGATTTTCATCCCGGTCCTATGTGAATGAGAGTGTATCTAGGTCGAGTGAGTTAGGAATGCAAAAAGATCAGCCCTAGAAATTCACGAGTTCACAACCTAGACTCTTCCCACTTCTCAAAGGCGATCAATTCGACTATTAATAAAAGTGCTACACTCCTTTTCGAGTTCTGCGAAAAATTACATACTATAGCCTAAAGCCTAATGGCACAATAAAAAACAGATTTGCCTCAACAAGTCGTGTAGGAATCCGGGGAAATCCTTCCTTGTCACTCCCAAAAAATATCAGCATAAAAAAAAGAAATCAGCTATGGGATAGACACTCGGAGCAAGAACGAAGCCCATAGTGCCAATCAAAAGCAAATATCTAACCACAGCAAAGAAAAAGTTCTAGTCCACCCCCACATGATGATTGGGTAAAAATCCATTGTAAAAGAAACCATCAAGTCAGAATATATGCTCTCCTTTCAATGACCATTAACATGATATTCAACATCATCCTCATTCAATCTTTCAGGGATATTTGATCATGATTCAAATTTAATACGAAGCATATAATAGGTGGTTCAGTAGTAAGAGTTTAAAATTAAAAGATTTGCTTTTTATATGGTCTCAAGTTCGAGCCATGTGGTTGCTAATATGATAGTCACTAGAGGTTTACATGGTCGTTAACTTTAGGACCCGTGAGATTAGTCGAGGTGCGCGCAAGCTGACCCAGACACCCAATTTAATCTAAAAAAATACTAATAGGCACAAAATATATAATATACATAGTAAGGAATTAAAATTGGTAATCAATCAAAATTGAAGACAACACATGGTTTTTTAATTTACATGAAATCCTGAAATTGAATGCATCATTAATTAAATACACATTAAGATCATAAGATAAGTTCATACACAAAAGGTTAAGTCACTTTAT
>Ga0325401_1006720_pt1 | contig 11139 bp, 8 predicted proteins | sample PopdelMetagenome_FD_205666 | JGI IMG/M metagenome (GOLD analysis project Ga0325401, IMG submission 205666) | Populus deltoides microbial communities from Bellville, Georgia, United States - Xylem-PdKOR-R2 | ecosystem: Host-associated > Plants > Phyllosphere > Stem > Wood/Secondary xylem | place...
TCGTCAAGGGCGCCGGCTCCTCTTACGCCGCCGGCCGGCGCGGCGCCGCCTGGGTCAAGGTGAAGCCGCGGCTGACGCTGGACCTCGTCGTCCTCGCGGTCGAGCGGGGCTCGGGCCGGCGGCGGGGGCAGCTGTCCAACCTCTGGCTGGGGGCGCGCGACCCCGAGGGGCGGTTCGGGCCGCCCGGGGGCGCCGTCATGCTCGGCAAGACGTTCAAGGGCCTCACGGACGCGATGCTCGCCTGGCAGACCGAGCACCTGCGGGCGCTGGCCGTGCCCGACGCGGACGGCCGGGAGGACGGGTACGTCGTCCACGTCCGGCCGGAGCTCGTCGTGGAGATCGCCCTCGACGGCGTCCAGACGTCGCCCCGCTACCCCGCCGGCCTGGCCCTGCGCTTCGCCCGCGTCGTCGCGCACCGGCCCGACAAGCCCGCGGCGGAGGCGGACACCGTCGCGGCCGTGGAGGCGCTGCACGCCGCGGCGCGCGGGCTGCCGGGCCCGGGCCGGGACCCGGACGAGGCGTGAGCGCCGCCCCCGGCGCGCTCCTCGCCGTCGTCCGCGGACCGGCGGGCCTCGGGCTCGCCGACGGCGAGGGTGCGTGGGCCGTGCCCGCCGCGGGGCCGGCCGCGGCGGCGCGGGTGCTGGCCGACCTCGAGCGCGAGCGCTCGCCCCGCTGGGTGTGGTGGTCGGCCCGCGAGGTGCTGGGTCCCCTGGCCGGCCACGGCGGCCGCGACGACCGGCCCCCGCACCTCGCCCGCGCGTGGGACGTCGCGGCCGTCCACCGGCTCGTCGCGGGCGGCGCGGACGACGGCCCCGCGGCGGCCCGGGCCGTGGCCTGCGGGCTCGCACCCTCCGCCGCGCCGTCGCCCGGCCAGCTGGACCTCGGCGGCGACGGCGCGGCCCCCGACGGCGACGGCGACGACCCGGTCCGCCCCGACGGGCACCTGCGGCCGGAGTGGGTGGACGGCTCCTGGGCCGACACGCCGGGCCGGGCCGCCCGCTGGGCCGCGGCCGCCCTCGGCACCGCGACGCTCCAGCGCGAGCGCCTCGTCGCCACGGCCGGGGAGCACGCCGTCGTGACGGCGTGGTCGGAGTCCGCGGCCGCCGTGCTCGCCGTCGAGCTCGAGGCCTCCGGCGTGCCCCTCGACGTCGCGGCGGCGCGGCGGGCGGTCGAGGCCGTCGTCGGGCCCCTGCCCGAGGACGAGGCCGGCGCCGCCCGGTCCCGCGCCGCGCGCGACGCGCCGCTGCAGCGGCTGCTCGGCCCGGGGCCGACCGGGGCGCCCGTCGACCTGCGCAGCCCGGCCCAGGTCCTCGACGCCCTCGCCCGCGCCGGCCTCGACCTGCCGGACACGCGCTCGTGGCGGCTGGAGCGCCTCGCCGAGGAGCCCGGCGCCCCGGCGGTGCTGCGGGCCCTCGTCGCGTGGCGGCAGGCGGAGCGCCTGGCCGTCGCCCACGGGCCGCGCTGGCTCGCCGAGCACGTCGCGGGCGGACGGCTGCGCGCGGCGTGGTCCGCGAGCGACGGCGGGGCCGGCCGGATGACGGCGTCGGCGGGGGTCCACAGCATCCCCCGCGAGCTCCGCGACGCCGTCCGCGCGGAGCCGGGCCACCTCCTCGTCCGCGCCGACCTCGGCCAGGTCGAGCCGCGCGTCCTCGCCGTCGTCTCCGGCGACCCGGCGCTGGCCCGCGACGCCGCCGAGGACGACCTCTACGCCCCCGTCGCGGCCCGCCTGCGGGTGGCGCGCGACGTCGCGAAGGTCGCCGTCCTCGCCGCCATGTACGGGCAGACGAGCGGGGCGGCCGGCGCCACGATGGCCGCGATGGAGCGCAGCTACCCGCGCGCCGTCGCGATGCTCGTCGACGCGGCGCGCCGCGGCGCCGCGGGCGAGGACGTACGGACGGCCGGCGGGCGCCTCGTGCGCGTCCCGGCCCTCGAGGAGGTGCCCGTCGAGGCCGGGCCCGCCGCGCTGGAGCGCTACCGGGCGCGGCTGGCCGGGCGCGGGCGCTTCGCCCGCAACGCCGTCGTGCAGGGCTCCGCGGCCGAGCTCTTCAAGGCGTGGGCCGCCACGGTGCGCGCCCGGCTCGCCGCGGACGGCAGCGGGGCCGTCGTCCTGTGCCTGCACGACGAGCTGCTGCTCCACGTGCGCGCGGAGGACGCGGACGCCGTCGCCGCGGGCGTCGTCACCGACCTGGGGACCTCCGCCGCCCGGTGGTGCCGGGCCGTCGGCGGTCCGCCGGTGCGCTTCACGGCCGACGTCGCCGTCGTCGACCGCTGGTCCCGGGCGAAGGGCTGAACCCCGTCAGGCCGGGCGGCGCTCCGTGAACGCCGGCCAGGGGGCGTCGGCGGGACGCAGCGTCGTCCACCCGGCGGCGCGGGCCGCGACGGCGGCGAGGACGGCCACGACGGCGGTCGGGTTGTGCATCCGGCCCGCGAGGACCGCGTCGCGCGCGTCGTCCAGCGGCACCCACCGCGCCACCATCTGCGCCTCCTCGTGCTCCCGGGCGAAGCGGTCGGCCTCGTCGACGACGGACAGGTCGCGCGCCAGGTAGACGCGCAGCGCCTCGTCGGAGCCGCCGGGCGTGCTGTACCACTCGACGAGGGTGTCGAGGCGGCCGGCGACGAGGTCGGCCTCCTCGCGCAGCTCGCGCGCGGCGGCGGCCGCGGGGTCCTCGCCGTCGACGTCGAGCAGGCCGGCCGGCACCTCCCACAGCTCGTGCCGGACCGGGTGGCGGTACTGGCGCAGGAGCAGGACGCGCTCGTCCGCGTCGAGGGCGAGCACGCCGACGGCGCCCGGGTGGACGACGAGGTCCCGGCGCACGGGCCCGTCGTCCCCGCCGAGGTCGACGGTGTCCGTGGCGACGTCCCACACCGCGCCCTCGAAGACCGTCTCCCGGCGCAGGACCTCCCGCGGCGCGAGGACGTCCGCGAGGGGCGTGCCGTCGTCCGCCGCCGCGAGGGCGTCGAGGGCCGCCCGCGACGACGGGCCGCTCACGCGAGGACCTCGTCGACCTCGACGAGGCGCTCCTCGCGCTGCCGGGCGACGGCCGCGCGGACGAGGCCCGCGAAGAGGGGGTGCGCCCGGGTCGGGCGGCTGCGGAACTCCGGGTGCGCCTGCGTCCCCACGTAGAACGGGTGGACGTCGCGCGGGAGCTCGACGAACTCGACGAGCGCCCGGTCCGGCGACTGCCCGGAGACGACGAGGCCCGAGGCCTCGAGCTGCTCGCGGTAGTCGTTGCTCACCTCGTAGCGGTGGCGGTGCCGCTCGTGGACGAGCTCGCTGCCGTAGACCTCCGCGACGACCGAGCCGGGGGTGAGGGCGGCGGGGTACAGGCCGAGGCGCATCGTGCCGCCGAGGTCGCCGGCGCCCTCGACGAAGGCCTTCTGCTCCTCCATCGTCGCGACGACGGGGTGCGGGGTCTGCGGGTCGAACTCCGAGCTCGACGCGCCCTCGAGCCCGGCGACGGTACGCGCGTGCTCGATGACCATGCACTGCAGGCCGAGGCAGAGCCCGAGCGTGGGCACCTTGGTCGCGCGGGCCCAGGTGAGGGCGCCGAGCTTGCCCTCGATCCCGCGGACCCCGAAGCCGCCCGGCACGCAGACCGCGTCGACGCCCGAGAGCGCCCGCCGGGCACCGTCGGGGGTCGTGCAGTCGTCGGAGGGGACCCACCGCAGGACGACGCGGGCGTCGGCGTCGAAGCCGCCGGCCCGCAGCGCCTCGGTGACCGAGAGGTACGCGTCGGGCAGGTCCACGTACTTGCCGACGAGGCCGACGGTGACGGTGTGGCGGGGGGCGTGGACGCGCTGCAGCAGCCGGTCCCACTCGGTCCAGTCGACGTCGCGGAAGGGCAGCGCCAGGCGCTGGACGATGTACGCGTCGAGGCCCTCGGCGTGGAGCACCTTGGGGATGTCGTAGATCGAGGGTGCGTCGACGGCGTTCGCCACGGCCGCCTCGTCGACGTCGCAGCTCGCGGCGATCTTGCGCTTGATGCCCTCGGGGATCGGCCGGTCCGAGCGGCACACGAGGGCGTCCGGCTGGATGCCGATGTTGCGCAGCGCGGCGACGGAGTGCTGCGTCGGCTTGGTCTTCAGCTCGCCGCTGGGGCCGATGTAGGGCACGAGCGAGACGTGGACGAAGAAGACGTTGTCGCGGCCGACGTCGCGGCGGACCTGCCGCGCGGCCTCGAGGAAGGGCAGCGACTCGATGTCGCCGACGGTGCCGCCGACCTCGGTGATGATGACGTCCGGCACCGGCTCGCCGTCGGGGCCGGGCTGCGCCTTGGCGCGCATCCGGGCCTTGATCTCGTCGGTGATGTGCGGGATGACCTGGACGGTGTCGCCGAGGTACTCGCCGCGCCGCTCCTTGGCGATGACCTCGGAGTAGACCTGGCCGGTCGTGACGTTGGCCGCCGCGTCGAGGTCGACGTCGAGGAAGCGCTCGTAGTGGCCGATGTCGAGGTCCGTCTCGGCGCCGTCGTCGGTGACGAAGACCTCGCCGTGCTGGAACGGGTTCATCGTGCCGGGGTCGACGTTGAGGTACGGGTCGAGCTTCTGCATCGACACCCGCAGCCCGCGCGCCCGGAGCAGCCGCCCCAGGCTGGAGGCGGTCAGCCCCTTCCCGAGGGACGAGGCGACACCCCCGGTCACGAAGATGTGCCGCGTGCCTGCCTGACCCGACCGGGAGATCCCTCGTTCCACCACGGACCTCGACGGTACTACCGACCGGCCCCCGCCGGTGACCACGGCCCTCCTGCGGCGAGCCGGACGTGGCGGTCGCGCCACCCCGCCAGCACCTCCGCGGGCCCGGGCAGCGCCTCGAAGGCCGTCCGGGCGGCCCGGCCCGCGGCGGCCCGCCGCGCCGGGTCGGCCAGCAGGTCCCCCACCGCCGCCGCCAGCGCGGCGTCGTCGCCCACGGGCACGAGGACCCCGACCCCCTCGAGGAGGTCGGGCAGGCCCCCGGTGCGGGTGGCGACGACGGGCAGGCCCGCGGCCATCGCCTCCTGCACGGCGAGCGCCCGCGCCTCCCACGTGCTCGTCAGCGCGAAGACGTCGGCCCGCGCCAGCAGCGCGGGCACGTCGTGGCGGGCGCCGAGCAGCCGCACGGGGGCGCCGACCGCCCGCACCTGCTCCCGGAGCTCCCGCTCGACCTGCGGGTCGCCGTCGCCGACGACGAGCCAGGCCCACGGCCCTGCCGGGGACGGCGCCCCGTCGCCGCGGACGAGCCGCCCGGCGGCCCGGACGAGCGTGGGGAGGTCCTTCTGCCGAGCGAGCCGGCTGACGGTGAGGACGACCGCCGTGCCGGGGGCGAGGTCCTCGAGGCCGGGCGGCGGGGCGGACGCGCCGACGGGGGCCGGGAGGTCGGGGACGGCCACGGGCGTCGTCACGGCGCCGTCCGCCCCCAGCTCCCGGGCGCGGGCCGTCAGGTCGTCCGAGGCCCCGGTGAGCAGGTCGGCGCCGCGGGCCTGGAGCCGCTCCGCCACGGTCGTCGTCCGGCGGCGCCAGCCCGAGGGCGCGCCGAGGACGGCGTTGTGCCACGTGACGACGACGCCGGGCCGGCCGGGCCGACGGCGACCGCGGCGGCCCCCCACGAGCAGCACGGCGAGCAGCCCGGCCTGGTGGCCGTGCGCGTGGACGACGTCGGCCCCGCGCAGCAGCCGGCGCAGCGCGAGGAGGCGGCGCAGCGCCCGCACGGGCCGCCGGGGGGCGGGCCACAGGACGCGGACGTCGGGGCCGCCGGACGGGTCGTCCGGACGCCGCCGCTCGCGCCAGCGGGCCGCCGTGGTCGCGCTCGTCGCCACGACGACCTCGGTCCCCTCCCCCGGACGGCCCGGGCCGTCCCCGGACGACGGCAGGCCACGGGCGAGGTCGTCGACGTGGGCCGCGACCCCTCCGGTGGCGTGGCCGAGCAGCAGCACGAGCCTCACGACGTCCTCCCCCCGGGCGCCGGCGGCGCCCCTCCGTCCGCGTCGGCCGTCCGGGGCCCCGGGCCCGGCGCGGCCTCCGGGCCGCCCGGCGTGCCCGGCGTGCCCGGGCCCCCGCCGCCCCGCCGGCGGAGCCGGCCCAGCACCGCGCGGGCGACGTCCCGGTCCAGCAGCGCCACGAGCGCCGCCGCGAGCGCCGTCGTCACGGCGGCGCCGGCGACCGCGGCGAGCACCGCCGGCAGGGTCCCGCCGCCGGCCGCCCCGAGGACGGCGTCGACGACGAGCCGCCCGACGACGCCGGCGGCGACCGCCGCGGCCGTGCCCGCCGCGAGGGTGCGCCCGGTCCCGGCCACCGCGGCCGGGCCGGCGGCCCGGCGCAGCGCCCGCAGGAGGAGGACGGCCGCGAGCGTGAGGCCGAGGCTCGTCCCGCCCGCCATCGCCACGACGCGGTCGCCGCCGGGCAGGACGGCCGCGAGGACCACCTGCGCGACGACGACGCCCAGCCACCCCGTCACGGTGGCCGTCGCCGCGGCCCGGCCGCGCTCCAGCGCGTACAGGGCCCGGGCGACGGAGGCGACGAGCGCCAGCCCGAGCAGGGACGGGGCGATGGCCGTCACGGCGCGGCCGACGGCGTCGTACGCCGTCCCGTCGCCGTCGGCGCCGCCGCCCGGGTCGAGCCCGCCGTAGAACGCCTGGACGGCGGGGGCGACGGCCACCAGCAGGCCGGTGCCGAGGAGGGCGACCCCGACGACGGCCCGGGTGCTGAGCGCCGCGGTGCGCGCGAAGCCGTCCCGGTCGCCCTCGGCGGCGGAGCGGGCCAGCCGGGGGAAGGCGCTCGTCGCGAGCGGCACGGCCAGCACCGCGTACGGCAGCACCGAGACGGGCTGCACGACCTGGACGAAGACGCTGAACGAGCCGGGCGCCGGGTCGCCGAGCCGCCCGCCCAGGAGGAGGGCGGTGAGCACCGCCGCCTGCTGGGCCAGGAGGGCGGCGAGGCCGGCGCCCGCGAGGCGGCCCGCCCGCCGCAGCACACCGGGCGGGAAGCGCAGCGTCGGGCGGGGCCGCACGCCGCTGCGCAGGACCGGCCCGAGCAGCGGCAGCGTGAGGACGACGACGCCGAGCGTCGTGCCCCCGGCCAGCACCGCGACGGCCGCGCCGCCGGGCTCCTCGCCGGCCGCCCGCGCCGGCCCGGCGACGACGCCGTGCAGGAGGTAGGCGCCGATGACGACGAGGCTCGACAGCAGCGGCGACAGGGCCGGCCACGCGAAGCGCTGCTGCGCCTGCAGGGTGCCGACGAGCACGACGCCGACGCCGTACAGCACCACCTGGGGCGCGAAGACGACGAGCATCGCGGTGGCGAGGGTGCGCTGGTCGGCCAGCCCGGCGCCGGGCCGGAGCAGCTCCGCCAGCGGCCCGGCGAGGGCGGCGACGGCCAGCGCCGACGGCACGAGCAGGAGCAGCGACCAGCCGAGGAGCGCCCCGACGACGCGGTCGACCTCCGCCCGGTCGCGACGCGCCAGCGGCCCGGCGAGCAACGGCACGACGGCGCCCGCGAGGGCCCCGCCCGCGACGACCTCGAAGAGGACGTTGGGGATCGTGTTGGCGGCGTTGTAGGCCTCCCCGACGGCGGTCGTGTTGCCGACCGAGCCGGTGAAGACGACGCCGCGGACGAAGCCGGCGACGCGCGCCAGCAGCGTGAGGACGCCGATGAGGGCCGCCGCGCCCACGAGCCCGCGGGTGGCCGGGCCGAGACGGGCCCCGAGGCCGGGCCGTCCGGCCCTGCGCGCGGGCGCGGGGCTCACCCGGCCGCGGGGCCGGCGGGCGCCGGGGCCCGGCGGCCGAGCCGGTCGAGCGCGCGCAGCCCCGGCGTGGTCTCGACGACCCGGCTGAAGCTGACGACCTCGCTGGCCGCGGTGAGGCCGAGGAGCACGGCGAGGACCGCCGCGCGGGCGCGGCGGTCCTGCGTGCGCGTGAGGAGGGCCGCGCCGAGGAGCGCCCCGGCCGCGTTGGCCCCGCTGTCGCCGAGCATCGCCTCCTCCCGGAGGTCGGGCAGGAGCAGCACGGCGGCGGCGCCGGCGCCCGTGGCGGCGAGCGGGCCGCCGGGGCGGGCACCGGGCACGCCGGTGCCGCCGACGAGGTGGCCGAGGACGAGCACGGCCTTGAGGGCCCGGCCCGGCCGCAGGTCGAGGAGGTTGACGAGGTTCGCCGAGCCGGCGACGAGGGCGCCCGCCACGAGGCGGTCGGCGACGCCGACCTCGCGCCCGGGGCGCGAGGGGCCGTCGACGAGCGCCGCCCCGAGCAGGCCGCCGAGGCCGATCCCGACGACCTTGAGGCCGCCGGTCGTCGGCCGCCCCCGCAGGAGCGAGCCGAGGTGGCCCTTGAGCCCGCGCGCGTCGGCGGAGCCGTGGACGTCGTCGACCGCCCCGAGGACGGCCGCGACCCCCGTGGCGAGCGCGGCGCCGGCCCGCGCCCGGCCGGGCAGCGGGGCGACGGCGGTGCCCGCCAGCTGTGCGAGGGCGAGCACGGGGCCCTCGAGGAGGGTCACCGCCTCGCCGCGGTGGTTGGTCCGCTCCAGCGACCGGCCCGCGCCCGTGGTGCGCAGGCGCCGGGCGGCGGCCCACCCGAGGGCGGCGGTCGCGGCCGCGGTGGCCGCGGGGACGGCGCGCAGGCTCATCCCGCCCCTCCCCCGGTCGTGGGCTCCCCGGTCGTCGTGCCCGCCGTGCCGGCGTCGTCCGGCGGCAGCGGCGGCAGGGCCGCCTCCGCCCCGTCCCGGCTGCCGTACTGGCCCGCGCCCCCGTCGGCCTGCTGGCGCAGGGCGAGGACGACGCCGAGGCGGCCGGCGGGCGTGCCGGCGTCGTCGACGGCGCTGACGTCGTCGGCGAGGGCCTCGCCGCGCAGGAGGGCGACGGCGTCGGGCGCCTCGTCCCCCGTCGTGCCGTCGCCCGGGGCGAGCCCCGCGAGGACGGTGCCCGCGCCGGTGGAGCCGAGGGCCCCGAGGACGGCGAGGTCGGTCGCGGCGCGGGCGTCGTCGACCTCCGCGCTGCCGGTGGGGGCGGCGCCGGCCGCGGGCGCGACGACGAGGGCCGTGCCCGCCCGCAGCGACGGCTCGCCCTCGACGTCGGCGAGGTCCGCGGCGGTCAAAGCCTCGATGACCTGCGAGCCGGCGGCGGAGGCGCTGCCGACGAGGCCGTCGTCGCCCGCGACGACGGCCGCGGCGAGCGCCCCGGCCAGGGCGTCGGGCGTGCCGGCGTCGCCCTCCACGCCGCCCAGCGCCAGGTCCGGCAGGGCCGCGAGGACGTCCTCGCGCGTCGCCGCCGCGTCCGGGTCGACCCACGCCGGGTCGAGCTCCACGGTGCCGGTGACCTCGCCGCCCGCGGCGACGACCTGCTCCTCGAGGTCGTCGACGAGGCCGCCGTCCGCCCCGGGCAGCGCGACGACGACCGTCGACGTCCCGGTGAGGGCGCCGTCGGCCAGCACCGGCGCCAGCTCCTCGAGCGCGGCGTCGCGGGCGGCGACCTGCGCCCGCAGGTCGCTGTTCTCCAGCTGGAGGGCGGCGCGGTCCTCGCGGAGGAGGTCGACCTGGCTCGTCAGGGTGTCCCCGATCGAGTCGCGCAGCGGCCCCGCCCCGAGCACGACGCCGATGGCGAGCGCCATGAAGACGCTCACCAGCGACACCAGGTGGTAGCGGAAGTCGATCACCGGTCGTCCTCACCGGGCGGCCCGCCGGGCCGCCCCCTCGTCTCGCCGGGCCCGCCCGCGGGCGGCCGGCCGGTCGTCGTGCGCGGGCCGGGCCCGCCGGCGCTGCGAGCGCCGCTCACGGGCCCTCCGCCCAGCCGCGCACCGACGCCACGAGGCCGTCGAGCTGCGCGCCGAGGAGGGCCACCAGGGTCTGCCCGGCCGAGGTGGCGAGCAGCGCCACGAGCAGGGCGAGCAGCCCGGCCACGAGGAGCGCCGCCACCTGCGCCGTCGAGATCCGCTGGCGGTAGAGGCGGGAGACGCCCTTGGCGTCGACGAGCTTGCCCCCCACCCGCAGCCGGGTGAGGAAGGTGCTCGCCATGCCCGCGCGCCCCTTGTCGAGGAACTCCACGAGCGTGGCGTGCGTGCCGACGGCGACGATGAGCTCGGCGCCCCCGTCGTCGGCGAGCATCATCGCGACGTCCTCGCTCGTGCCCGTGGCGGGGAAGACGACGGGGTCGACGCCGAGGGCCTGCACCCGGTCCAGCCCCGGCGCGCGGCCGTCGCGGTAGGCGTGGACGACGATCTCCGCCCCGCTCGTCAGCGCCGCGTCGGACACCGAGTCCATGTCGCCGACGACCATGTCGAGCCGGTGACCGGCCTCGAGGACGGCGTCGGCGCCGCCGTCGACGCCGATGAGGACCGGGCGGTACTCCCGGATGTAGGAGCGCAGCGTCGCGAGGTCCTCGCGGTAGTGGTACCCGCGGACGACGAGCAGCGCCTGGCGCCCGGCGAAGGACGTCCGCACCTCGGGGACGCCGATGCCGTCGAGGAGGAGGTCCTTCTCGCGGAGCATGTACTCCATCGTGTTGGCGGCGAAGGCCTCGAGCTGGGTGCTGAGCCCCTCGCGGGCCGCCTCCATCGCGGCGGCCACCGTCGCCGCCGTCTGCCGGGTGCCGCTGGCCACGACGCGCTCGCCGTCCTCGGCGAGCAGGACGAGGTCGTCGCCGTCCACGCGGACCCGCTGGCCCTCGGTGAGCGCCGTCATGACGTCGGGGCCCACGCCGTCGACGAGGACGACGCCCGCCTCGACGAGGACCTGCGGGCCGATGTTGGGGTAGCGCCCGGACGTGCTCGCCGCGGCGTTGACGACGGCGGCCGGGCGGGCGGCGACGAGCGAGTCGGCGGCCACCCGGTCGACGTCCTCGTGGTCGATGACCGCGACGTCGCCGGGCTGGAGGCGCTTGGCCAGGTCCTTGGTCCGCCGGTCGAGGCGGACCACCCCCCCGGTCGCGGCGTCGCCCGGCGGGCCGGGGCGCCGGCGCAGCACTCGTCTCATCGCGGGGATGGTCCCACGGGAGCGACGGCACGCCGACCGGGCCGCGCCGGGCGGGTGGCCACCGGTCGACCGGCGGGTGGCGCGGCGGGGCCTACCGGGCGCCGGGCGTGCCGGCCGGCCGGGCCTGCTCGAGGAGCTCGGCGGCGTGCTCGCGGGCGCTGCGGGAGGTCCCGTGGCCGGCGAGCATCCGCGCCAGCTCGGCCACGCGGC
>Ga0325401_1006730_pt1 | contig 11135 bp, 10 predicted proteins | sample PopdelMetagenome_FD_205666 | JGI IMG/M metagenome (GOLD analysis project Ga0325401, IMG submission 205666) | Populus deltoides microbial communities from Bellville, Georgia, United States - Xylem-PdKOR-R2 | ecosystem: Host-associated > Plants > Phyllosphere > Stem > Wood/Secondary xylem | place...
TTTTACTGCAGATTTATACTATTGAAGACAGGGCAGAGGTGCATGTCTATGTTCCCTCTGCAAAAGAATTATGTAGATTTTATGACAAAGCATGGTGTTCTTATGTGGAGCTGAAAGATAAGATTGAAGCTTCATGGTCCAAGGTATTCTTTTCCTGTGTACGTATATCAAATTATGTGGTGGAGGTGGCACTTACAAAGAAATTTCTAGCTTTGAGATTTGTGGAATGAGTGGTTTATTGGTGTTGATACTGATATGTTTTTGTTTTGAGTGGATAGTTTGATGCTTCAATGTTAGCTTTGCAAGGCTCAACACAAAGTTGTTACAAAGATATGGATGATAAGCTTAAAGCAACGAGAAAGCAGTTGTCCAAGGACCACGCAAAGATTTTGAATTGCCTAGAAGATCTTGGCCTCATATGTGCATATGAGGTATGATTGCAATCACAGTAATTAAAAACTAAGGAGAAAATGGATTAAATGCTGAGATGTAATGCCCACGCCCTATGTTCTTCTGCTGTCACTCTGTATTCTTTCTATTATGTGAAATGCAGTAGCTATAGGCTATACTCGTGATTTTCATAAAATGTGTTCATGAATACTACTCCCTCCATCCCAAATAGCGTTCTTTCATTTTGGGTTTGTCTAAAGTTACCATAAGAAAGTCAAAAGAAATGTATATTTTATTCTATTCTACCCTTAGTTGAAAATTGATTTCAATTTTTCCAACTCTTGAAAAGCATACTTAGATTAGAAATTTCTTAAGTTGATATGGAATAACTGAGGTGACGCAATATTTTTAGGCTTCTTAATGTGCCTATAATAAAAAAAGACACTTTGGAACAAAGAGAATACCTCATTTTCTTTGTTTTCCTCCAAGGGTTTATTTGGCACATGGTTAGAAAATTTAGGTGAAATTTTTCATGAGTAATTATTACAAGAATGATTGTTAAGGGTGTAAAATTAGATTTTTAAACATACTTGGTGTGTTGATAAATGGAAGGGTACATTTTTTAAGGAAAAAAAGATTGAGATATTGTTAGTGAGAAGAGAGAGAATTAAACATTGTTTAGGTGTGTTCTTTGAGGGGAAAAAAAGAGTTAGAGAAATTGAAATATATATAACAGGGGCAGGGGGGTGGCGGGATTATCCCCAAGGGTATATCACTAGGGTGATTCTTATCCTCCATCACCCCCAAATGTAACTCACATGGCTTTCATAAAGATAAGGGACAAGGATTTTTATTTTGCAGTTGTCTTCTCTTGTGATTGCAGTTTATTATTTCTCACTTTTCTTTCATATAGGCCATCAAGGTTTGTCTAGAGAATGCTGGTAACCCCACTGGTGAATGCAAATTATATCAAGAAATTTCTTTGCAGTGTAGATATTTCCTTGAGGATGTGTTACATATAATTGGTGAATCTTTGCTGCATGGTATGATAATAGCACCTTTTATACTTTCTCTTTCCTAAGAAGTTGTAAAATATTGCTTTTCAGCTAATTGCATACTTGCTGTAAATGATGCGTGCTCAAATCTAATGGAAACTTTTTTTTGTTCCTTTGTCCTGTATTTATATACATGGTTGTTGATAAATCACTTGCAGTGGTTGACATTGTTTGCTTGCCTTATTTAGCATTATTGAATATTTGGATGCTGGCACCTTTGTCTCTCCTGCTGAATTGCATTTCTCGAAATCTGTGTTGTTTGTTCTTCTTTATGATAAGGTTTTTCAAAGTTAATCCCATAATGGGGTTTTGTAGCTGCCATTTATGTATGGAACTATCTGGCTTTGAATGTTACTTTTTTTTTGTTATGATTTGTTTGGAGTATTTGGAATCTGTTAAACAAGTGCATCTTTTGGCTTTGTTTGGGTTCATGGCAATGAGACTGCATGGAGGAGGACTGCTTTGATTGGGTGACCGATTGGAATATTTTAAAATAATATGAGCTTTAACTTTTGGAGTAATTAGTGAAGATTAATGATGCATCAACCTCCTACCAGGATGCATCAAGGATCGGATGATGCCACTTGTGACTCAAGTAGTTACTTGAGAATTGTAAATTAACCGTGACTAATCCTGCTGTATTACTCCTATATAGCATCAGCAACCAAAATTGAGCTTGCATAAGGCAGTCTGTGTGTGTGAATAGCTGAGGGGAAAGAGAGAGCGATAAGTTATAACTATAAAGGGCACCGCATCTGGATAAACAGGTAAAAGTCCCATACCTGTGGATTGAGAAATATTTAAATTCTCTTGTAATGCATGTCAAGGTGCTGCCAAGGAACCGAGGGCCTTATAGAGCACAGGATGGGTACAGATAGAGCTAGCCCATCCCTTATGCGAATCAATGGTTTGGACAAAACAAAGCTTACCTCTTGCACCTAGCTTCATCTGGTGTACAGTAGTTTACTACTTAAGTTGAAAGAGAGTATAATTTAGGTTCAAACAATGTGGTATCTCTTCTAGATTCTATTTCATCAACTCCTCCCATCTCGCTCCCATAATTATTATTTTCCAGTTATTTCTTATGTATTCTGTTGTTCATGAGCAAGCAATTCATTCATAGTGCATAAAGATACTGTCTCTGGAGCACAGTGCCAGTGAATATTGTCTGCCTGATGTTTTTCCTTGCGATATTGCCTTTCTGGAGACACTAGTATGTATTTTGATTGTGCTTCGAGTATGATGCTTATTACCAACATTATTCCTTCTCTTAACTCAGGTGATAATTTCTCTTTGGATCATGGGTTTGACTGTTCAGCAGCATTGGGTTTTGGCTACATATCCCCCAAACTACATGAACTTCTCCAACTTTTTCTATCATTTGGGTAATAGAAATATTTGCTTATCTTTTTATTTTAATTTTGTATCCAAGTTGATTTACTATCCTTTTGTGGTTGCAGAGAAGCTAGGGAAGTATTGTGCCTCATTTTTGTTGAAAGAATTATTACAGCGAAAGTGGTTGAAAGATTTATGAAGAAAGTTGAGGTTTTAGCACATTTCACTGTTTCATATTTGACTGGAACTAATGCATCAGCTGATGCACTGGCCCCAAAAATGCAAATGGAGACCTTGGAATCATTTCGCTCTGGGAAGGTATATATTCTTCAGTATTATGAATTGTTCGCAGGAAGTTGAAAACGCGATAACACACAGCTAACTTTATGCAGGTCAATCTATTATTTGCCACTGATGTGGTGGAGGAGGGAATTCATGTGCCAAACTGCTCCTGTGTAATACGTTTTGATCTGCCTAAGACAGTCCGCAGTTATGTCCAGTCTCGGGGACGAGCTCGACAAAATAATTCCCACTTTATCACCATGCTTGAAAGGTGATCCCACTTCATCCATTTAGACTGCAGTCACACTGAAGCATCTTTGATATGCTTTCTGGCACAAAAAGCAGCTGTAGCGTAGCAAATAGAATGGGGCCTTCATCTTTGTTTTTGTGTGTTTGATATTTTGATCATGTAGATCATTACAGTTGTGATAGAATCCCTAGTTAAAGCTCTTGCGTCATAAACATGCTTGGCGCATGATTTTTTTCATGTATATGTTATCTGTAAACATAGTATAACTGTGCATATACTTGCAGGGGAAACACCAAACAACTGGATCAGCTATTTGAAATCATTAGAAGTGAGTGGTCAATGACAGATACAGCTATAAATAGAGATCCTAATGTATGGAATCTGAAAGCATGTGCTTCAGAAGCAGCAAAGGCTTATGTGGTGGATGTGACAGGAGCATCAGTAACTGCAGACTCTAGTGTTAGCCTCATACATCAATATTGTCAACACCTCCCTGGCGACAGGTATTTAAATATTTCCCTGTCCATTTTTTGGGTTAAGTATACAGTATAGAAGCAATTAACTTTTAATTGGTTTCCTTTACAATTTAGGTACTACACACCAAAGCCAACTTTTCAGTTTGAAGTTTTTGAACAGTCTTGCCGCTGTGCAATGAAGCTACCTCCTAATGCAGCATTTCAAACATTAGTTGGTCCAACATGTAGGAATCAACAATTAGCAAAGCAGCTTGTATGCTTGGAAGCATGTAAGAAATTGCATCAAATGGGTGCTTTAGATGATCATCTTCTGCCATCAGTTGAAGAGCCTTCAGAGATTGCTGTTGTTAAAAGCAAGTCAACATCTGCAGGTGCAGGTATATGTTTATTATAATAAAATTCATATTGAATATTCCTATAAGAAACTCTATTAGCTCATTGGCCAAGCTGCACCATCCTTTCTTTCTGGGTCATTAGTAAGAGTTGAACCTGCTAGGATTTTTAGTTGGGTTATCTCTTTTTTTACTATTAAAGAATCTATGAAAAATCATAGATAACCTATGACTTGACTAAATTAGCCTACTTATTAGATAATCCAGAACACATTCCTTCATCTTTAGTTGCCAACTACCATGCTTTGTTGATATCAGGTGGCCAATACTAAAGTATAGAGCAATTCCGCTGCATGTGTGCGATATCATCATTTAGAATGCTCTGAAGCAATAATGAAAAAAATAAAATGAAATTTTCAAGACATCAGTATGGTTCGTGTAAGGACAAACATTATAATGCATTTGCTTTTGTAGTTTAGCAAAGTTGGCAAAATCTTGATGGGTGGATACACTAATAATTTCACATGAATGTGTTTGGATTGCTGTATCAATCCTGGAAGGTGTAGCGGTGTTTCTCTCCTTGTTGTATGTAATAACTCATTGTTTCTTTCTCTGCTCCACTCTTGCCTATTCAGGAACTACAAAAAGGAAGGAATTGCATGGGACAACTTGCATTCATGCGTTATCCGGAAGTTGGGGAGAGAAACTTGATGGAGCCACTTTTCATGCATACAAGTTTGATTTCTCTTGCTCCATTGTCAGTGAGATCTATTCTGGATTTATTCTTCTCATTGAGTCAAAGCTCGATGATGATGTGGGAAACATTGAGTTGGATCTTTATTTGGTTGCAAAGATAGTCAAGTCTTCTATTTCTTCATGTGGAGTAGTTCACTTGGATGCTGCACAGGTATTAGCATGTTGCGTGCTCATTATCTCAGTAATATTTCTTTTTTTCTTGGATTGGTTATTTCCTGAATGCTGTATCTATGTTTTATTTTTTTATCAGATGACGAAAGCAAAACGGTTTCAAGAATTCTTTTTCAATGGCTTGTTTGGAAAGTTGTTTACTGGATCTAAATCATCTAGGGAGTTCTTACTTCAGAAAGAAACAACATCACTGTGGAGTCCCTCAAACATGTATCTGCTTCTACCACTAGAGCCATGGAGCATTTCCAGTAATGATTGGTGTAAAATAGATTGGAAAGGAATTGAAGCTTGCTCATCTGTGGTGGAATACTTGAAGAACTCTTTTTTGGCTGCTCGGTCTTACAGTGGTGGAGGAAATCCATTACCTGATAATGTTCAGTCATCCACCATAGAATGCAATGGTACAAATTTAATCCATTTTGCTAATGCTTTAGTCAACGTAGAGAACATTAAAGATATGGTGGTACTGGCAATCCACACGGGAAGAATCTACTCCATCGTTAAAGTCGTGAACGATTCATCTGCGGAGAGTGCTTTTGAGGGAAATGCTGATAATGTGACAGAGTTTTCTACATACACAGATTACTTCAACAAAAGGTTGGTGGGCCCAGCTGAGGGTCTTATGTCCATTTCTCCTCGTTATCATCTACAGTTTCCATACCTAACATCAAGCTGCTCTCAGGTACGGAATTGTGCTGATGCATCCAGGACAGCCTCTGTTGCGGTTAAAGCAAAGCCATAACCCACACAATCATCTTGTAAACTTTAATGATGAAGGTTTGTTAGTTTGTGTGTTTGAGATCTGTTATGAGGTGGAATTGTTTTCTGTTGGGCAACTCAGTCTCAGTCTGATTATCTGGCACTTCAATTCTAATATCTTGAAGTTAATCCTATGCTATGATTATTGACAAAGTGTAAACCAGATTTGAAGAATTGGGAAATTCACCAATATGCTTCAACTTCTCTCAATTATAAAAGCTATTGCAATTGACATTATAAGCTACTACATTGTCTTCTGAATCAGGCTATGCAGTTGAATTTAGCAATGAGTTCCCTGTTCTGTTATCTGATTTGTTACATGTTCTATTAAATGACCAGGTGATTCAAAAGATGGCATGGTTGGCAGAAAACAGCAGCAACATGTGCATATGCCACCTGAACTTTTGATCAAGATTGATGTTCCTATCAGTGTTGTAAAATCAATTTATCTGATGCCATCTTTGATGCACCGTCTTGAGTGCCTGATGTTGGCCAGTCAACTCAGACAAGAGATTGATTGTCATGCTCCTAATTTTTACATCCCAAGCTCATTGGTCTTGTCCCATTAAATTGCTCTTCATTTTTCTGTATTTTAATGAATTATTCACCTTTAAGCTAATGTAGTCACCTGCTTTGATCATTAGATTCTGGAAGCAATAACAACACTTAGATGCTGTGAAAGTTTTTCGATGGAGCGACTGGAGTTGCTAGGGGACTCAGTTCTAAAGTATGCTGTCAGCTGCCACTTATTTTTAAAATATCCCAATAAACATGAAGGCCAGTTATCTTCATGGCGCTCAGGGGCTGTTTGTAATTCAACCCTACATAAATTGGGAACAGATTGTAAAGTACAGGTATTTGATTATGATTTTTGTGGCTTCTAGTTCTATCTTTAAGAAGTATTATTCGCCATAAAAAATTGTGTTTTCTGAGCGCATGTGTTTTTTCCTCTTCCTTTGTGTTTTTGTTTTTTTGTTTTTCAGGTACTGTTTAATAACTTTGCTGATGTTCTGCGATTGCAGAAACGAATTCCAGAAGATTTTACAATTGAACCCAATGTTAATTTTCTTTTGGGATAGAATTTGTTAGTGTTTCTTTGTCCATTGAAGTATGCTCTCCCTGATTGGTTTGAGACTTGAATTGAAGTGTTTCACATTGCTGTGATTATAGTTATCAAATGTTCTGCACTTGTATTTCCATGAAATGACTGTGATGTGGTATTTGAATCTGGACAAGTCTAAATAGTAGACCTTCTACTTCATATCTACGCATGTATGTTCTGATCATCATCCATGCTATTATACCTTCTACTTCATATTTGCACATGTATATTCTGATCATCGTCCTTTTCTGTCACTCAATTTTACCTGAATTAATTGTTCAGGCACAGGGATTGATATGAAACTGAATAATCTTCCACAAATTTTATTCTAGCCACGATATTTTAAATCTATAAGTGTTTTGAATAGTTCGTTTGCAATAGGTGTCTGAAACAAAATGTTCTGCATTTCTTACATGCCAGGGATATATACTAGACAGTGCATTTGATCCCCGTCGTTGGACTGCTTCTGGACAGAAATCTGTACGTACTCCTGTTCCTTGCAAATGTGGGGTTGATACTTTAGAAGTACCATTGGATCGTAAGTTCCAAACCGAAAGCGCAATTGTTAAGGTTGGAAAACCTTGTGATTCAGGCCACCGATGGATGGGTTCCAAAACCATATCAGATTGTGTTGAATCTGTCATAGGGGCATACTATGTCAGTGGTGGATTGATTGCTGCAATTCATGTGATGAAGTGGTTTGGCATTAATGCTGAACTTGATCCTTCACTAATAAGCGAAGCAATTACGAGTGCATCTCTACGATCTTATATCCCTAAAGAAGATGAGATTAAGAGTCTAGAGTCAAAGCTTGGGTATACCTTCGGTGTCAAGTTTGTCTTGCAGGAGGCCATGACTCATGCATCTATGCAAGAACAGGGTGTTACATACTGTTACCAGGTAATGAAATTTTTATCAACTTGGTCTTCTATTTTTCTTTTTCTTTTTCTTTTTTTTAGGGTAAACTACAATAGCCCTTGAAATTACAAATGGCATCTAAAACTTTGAGAATTTGACAAAAAACCCTTTCTATGTTTAAGAAATCATTACAAATTCCCTTGCTGTCAAAGGGGCTAATTTTAGCCCATGAAAGGTATTTTTGTTATAAAAGGAGGTTTCTTTAGCAGTTTCTTAAAATTGGAGGTGATTTGGTAAAGATTTTTCAAACGTTTGGGTGGTGCCTATAATGTTCAAGGGGGTTATTTTAATTGACACTTTTTTTTTTTATTTAACTTCCTTATTGTGGTGGCTCAGCAGTGAAACCAATTTGGAAAAAAAAAATAAATTTGAATTCTCAAGGTACAGTAATTTTATCCGAGCAATTTTTAAACAGATTTCTGTAACATACATGAATGATATCAATGTTTTATTTTTATTTTTTTATATGATGTTAATACAGAAACGTTTACTCACTAAATGTATTTGATGACGAGATTTAAGTGCACTAGACTCTTTATTTCCTGTAACTGTTTGCAATAATCTTAATGGGACTGCTGTTTGATATATTTCTTTTGGATTTTTGACAGAGGCTTGAATTTCTTGGTGATTCTGTATTGGACTTGCTTATAACATGGCATCTCTATCAGAGCCACACAGATGTTGATCCTGGTGAGCTGACTGACTTGCGCTCAGCTTCTGTTAACAATGATAACTTTGCTCAAGTTGCTGTGAAACAAAACCTATATACCCATCTTCTTCATTGTTCTACACTCCTTCAAAGTCAAATAACAGAATATGTAAATTCTTTTCATGAATCTGATCAAGGCACAAAGGCTCCCAAGGTAAGTTCCTATACTGACCCACGCAATCTCTTATTTTCTTTATGTTAGAACCGTGCTGTTTTCCTCAATTATATTGCTATCTTCAAAGGTTAGCAGCAACTAGCAACTAATCCTTTGAGGCTCTGATTATGGTGCTTTTTACATATATAAACTTGTTGTGGTGGTTTTCTGTTCTGCAATCCTATTTATTAATGGCAAATTGTTCTGATCATTGTCTTTCCTACAGGCTCTTGGAGACCTGATTGAAAGCATTGCAGGGGCATTATTAATTGATACAAAGTTCAATCTCGATGGTGTGTGGAGAATATTCAAGCCCTTGTTATCTCCAATTGTAACCCCTGAGAAACTTGAGCTGCCTCCACTGCGTGAACTTGTTGAATTATGTGACTCTATAGGGGTTTTTGTAAAAGAAAAATGTACCAAGAAAGCTGAGATGGTTCGCGCCCAGCTTTGGGTACAGCTGGACAACGAGCTCTTGTCTGGAGAGGGGTATGAGAAGAACAGGAAAGCAGCTAAAGGAAAAGCAGCTTCTTGTTTGTTGAAGAAGCTCCAGGTTTGTACTTCTGGGAATTGCAATCATGCCTGTATGTTTTCATATTTTACCACTTGCTGGATCATAATAAATGAAAGATTGCTAATCGATCCCATAATAATAAAACCCTGAGGTGTTTTGTTTCTTTAGTTCTTTTTCTAGTAACTATCACTATTGTTGTAAGATTTCTTGGCTAATGGTCATACTTCTGAAACATCCATTCTGTACTTAAAAAGTCGTTCTGGTGGTTGTTTGGCTAGTAAATCCAACAGTAGGTTTCTAGAATGAGCAAACTAAAGATTATATTTATCCAGGAAAATTCATGGACGTGAAAGCTTTTTCTGCATTCTAATTCTTGCTGTTTTTTTGTAAATTAAAATCAATGAAGAAATAATAGCATTTTAAGATATTTGTGTGACTTTGATGCTTTTCTGTCGTTGAAACATACAGTGATTAATTATTTGAATGTCTTTCAAGTCTTCAAAAAATTAAATTCATGTAAACTCTATTTTAACCCATGTATGCTCATGTAAACAGAAAAGAGGCATCGTATACTCACGTGGAGGTTCAAAGAGGAGGAAACAGGACACCGACCCTGTTGTTGATTCAAGTTCCCCTGGCTTCTTAGAAAATGAAGATTTTTCTGGAAAAACAAAGCCAAAAAAGCAGAAAATAGAAAACCAAGTGCCCGGAGATTCAAATACAGATTGTTCCCCTGCCATCAGTCCTAGTCATGGTCCCCCAGGTATCCATCATCAAATTATTTGGCTTCCTATTTGATTCTAAATGTGATTCAGAGAAGGAACAGTTCATTTTATATGTGCTGCTCAAGGGCACACACTATCTCAGCTCCTTTCTGAAAAAGTCCAATGCTTAACACCTATCTTAATTTATCTTGCTGTCTTGATTTTCCTTAAAACTGTTGCTAGCCCATCTTGTGCACCAGGAATGAATTGAAGAGTTTGATTAATATAATATATGCTTGTCATGGGACTGAGGGGGTAGTTTTTTGGTTCTTGCAAGAAAATTAGCGTGCTGGTTGGTGCCTGCAGTTATATTTTGATTTTTCATTGTTAAATGAGTAGTCTTCTGCTTTCTGATGAATTCAATCGTACCCTCAAATATTGTGGAATATCTCGCTAAATCACCCCCTTTTGCAGTTATTGAGTCGATTAACAAGAAGAAAGGAGGACCTCGTACTAGTCTTTATGATCTCTGTAAGAAAGTTCAATGGACAATGCCTACATTTGACACAACAGAAACGAAATCCAGGTTTGCCAACTCTACAAGCTTTTTTTTGGTCGCCCAAATTCTCGTTTATATACAAAGATCATTAGTTTTCCATGCTACATTTTTTTTCCTGCATATTTCTCGTTCTAATTAACTTGTTCGCGCAGAACTGCAATTGAATTTGGTGAAGGCCCTGATAAAAGGACGGGATTTAACAGTTATGTATCAAAAATCATCATGAACATACCGTCGTATGGCGTTGTTGAATGTGCGGGAGAGGCTAGTGCTGATAAGAAGACCTCATATGACTCTGCGGCACTTGCAATGCTTAATGAGCTTGAACAACGGGGACAGCTCATCATTGATGAATCAAAATAAATCTTGCAGCTGTGGTATAGATTACCACTCTCAAATTTTGGGGAAGCACGATAGTGAGTTTCTGTTTCTGATTCGGAACAGAGCAACTAGGAGGAAAGTAGCGACTACGTCCTATTTTTTTTGCGTCTCAACTATATTCCCAAACATACTCGTATAGTGATGGTGTTGGAAGCGTAGGATCAATCTTCTTTATCTCTTACTGAGCCTGGCAATCTTTTATTTAGTTTGGGAATTATACGGGAAACCAAATATGTTTGATATTATAGAACTCCATTGGTTCAAATCTAAATCTAACATCCTCTCTTT
>Ga0325401_1006733_pt1 | contig 11132 bp, 6 predicted proteins | sample PopdelMetagenome_FD_205666 | JGI IMG/M metagenome (GOLD analysis project Ga0325401, IMG submission 205666) | Populus deltoides microbial communities from Bellville, Georgia, United States - Xylem-PdKOR-R2 | ecosystem: Host-associated > Plants > Phyllosphere > Stem > Wood/Secondary xylem | place...
AGACTCTTGTAGAATCTATATGATGATCATTTGCTACCCAAAAGTCCTAGAATTCAAGATGCTACATGTCAGGCTTTTCTTGATGCAATTTACAAGTGACACATTACGTCTTAAGGATATGTTCTATACATTAAGTGGACATGAGTAGGTTTTCTACTTGGTCTCAAATGGTCTTGGATTTGCCCAATGACAGTCTTCATAAAGACAATATGAGGGTGTTACGAGGAATGGTTAAGGCATATATGTCCACCATTACCGAGCAGACACTTGGATATGAGTTGGGTGTTTCACACATCTAAACCCTGACCAATAGTTATAGAAAAGACCATCAATCCCCCACCTAACCTGGAAGCTTGTGTGTGCTCTCAAGAAAAGATTAAAGCAAGTGATGCCTTAATCTATATTCAATATACAAATGCATACGCAATATAAAAAATCAAAGCATAAAAAGTATGCATGCTGATAATAAAAATATACAAACCAATAAGCAATAAATAATTTAAAGCGTAAAAGGATGCATGTTAAAAAAGTACACACTAACAAATATAAAACACATCAATTAGACAAACAATAAAGCTTAGTTAGCAAAGTCCTTAGTGGAGTCACCATTCTGTCACACGTGTGCAACGTCGCGACGAACATCCTCCCAGACCAGGATCTTTGTGGTTATGGGTGAAAAGAACAAGGAATTCTTAATCTTTATCAGTAAAAAAAAGGATAGAGTTACTACCTAGTATTTTGGTCACTAGGAAATCTAATTGGTTTCAGAGTCTGGTTAAGAGGGCTGGTTGTGTTTAGGAAGGACACCTAGTACACATTACCTAAGGTAAGATGCATTGTATAATTGTCTAATATAAACTAAGGTATTGTTGTGTTTTCTAATCATTGATTCGTTTAAGGTTTAAGATAAGTCCTCTTTGATAAAGAAGTTCTTATCTTATCAGGTTAAAACCTAATCATTCAAAAGTCAAAACATGAAAATAAAAGAAAGTGTATTGGTTTCACCCCTAGTACATCTTACCTAAGGTAGGATGCATTGTTTACCTGTGTAATATAAAATAAGTGTAAACACCCAACAATAGAAAAAGAGCTAAGCCAAAATGATTTCCCTGTTGCTACCAATTTTTGGATCGACAGTGGCACAGTTTGCTACCGATTTCTAGATCGGCAGCGGCACAGTACTTGGCTACTAATTTATGGATTGGCAGCGACACAATACTTGGCCGCCGATTTCTAGATCGCTAGCGATAATTTTTGGCAGCCAATTTCTAGATCGGCAACGGCACAGTCTTTGCTACCTATTTCTGAATTGGCAGCGACACGGTTTTTGGTTGCCGATTTCTGAATCACAGTGGCACAGTTTTGGTTTCTGATTTCTGGATTGGCAGCGGAACAATTTTTGCTGCCAATTTCGGAATCGACAACGATGCAGTTTTTGGCTGCCGATTTTTGAATCAGTAGCGACGTAGTTTTTGGCTGTCGATCTCTCAATCAGCAGCGACACAGTTTTTATTATCGACTTCTGAATCAGCAACGACATTATAAAACCTAACAAAAATTAGTGTTGTACTGGCCTATCCTAGAGGAAAATTGGAATAGGAACTAACCTAGGATAACTCAAAAGAGGGATATGAACTAAAGATATCTAGCACCCAAACACCCCCCTCCCATTTAAGAGGGGGTATAAATGCAAGGAGAGAGGTAAGGTGACCTTTCCTCTTCCTAAAATGAACGATCAACAGCCCTAGGCAGTAGGCCCTCTCCCTTTTTCCCAAAGTAAAACCGGCTAGTTGCATGCAGCAGACCCTCTCCCTCTTCCCAAAGAAAAGGCTGAAACCGACCAGCTACGTACAGATCTCGTAGGGTGCTGCGTGAGAAGAGAGCTAGAGGGAAGGAAAAGTGATCGAAAACATGGTGGAAGCTGGAGCCTAAACCTTCCTCCAGAATCGGCAGCAGCCATGACTGCAGCACACACATCTCTCTTCCAAGCAGAAAATCGAACCCAATCAGCCTGCAAGCCACTTTCCCTTAGCATGGAGTGAGAAGTGAGTAAGGAGAAGTAGACAAAAACAAAAACCTAGGAGAAAGAGGAGCCTAGAGGTCGGCTGGACAACAAGAGAGGGAAGGAAGAAAACCAAAAAGAAGAGGGAGAGCAGGCCACTACAACCTGCATTGAACTTGTTAAATTCATTAGGTATGAACCATACTACTCCTCCACTTGTTCTTCGGGCCTTATGATTGAAAGGGAGAAGAAAACCTAAAGTAAATAGCCTAAGATTCTCATACCAACTATTAAGGAAAATTAGACAAGAATGAGAGATGCAAAATGGGGCTGAACGGGGAACCTAATTCCAAAACATTTAATAGAGGAAATGTACAATTTTGAATGCAAAAACTTAGAGAGGTGGTCGGCCATGATGAGGGCTTAATAGAACATAAATTAAAGGGATAAAATGCAAAGATGATGATATTGTTAAAGTTGCTTAATTATGTGAAACCAAAACAGAATTATAAATGTGTTAATGTCATGAATTCTGCATATGTGATTGAAGAACTTGTATGAAAATGTGCTGGTCGATGTTAAGTGCAAAAAAAAGTGTGTTTGTAACCTTAAAAGCATGCTACAGCTGAAACAAACATCTAATGACAAAGTATGTACTGGAATTGAATTTGCATGTGTGTTCATGCTAAAATTATATGATTCTGCTAGATCCAAAGAACGAATTGTGGTGTTGGCAGTGAATTAGTTTTCACTACCAAATTGTGTTATCGGCAGCGAATCAATTTCGCTGCTGAATTGTGTTGTCTGCAGCAAATTAGTTTTTGCTGCCGAATGGTGGTGTCTATAACAAATCAGGTTTTGCTACCGAATGGTGTTGCTTGCAGCGAATCAACATTCGCTACTGAAATGGTGTTGTCTGCAGCGAATCAACATTCGTTGCTCAAATTGTGTAGTTTATAGTGAATTCGTATTCGCTACTGAAATTGTGTTGTTCACAGCAAATCAACATTCACTTCCAAAATTGTGTTGTCTATAGCGAATTAGCTTTCGCTGTCAAAATTATGTGGTCTACAGCGAGTCAGTGTTCTACCAAAATTTATGTTGTCTGCAGCGAACTAGTGTTGTTCGCAGTGAATCAGTTTTTGCTTCCGAATTACAGTGAGACAGTTCGCTGCCGAATGAGGGTGTTAGCAATGAATCTGTTTTCGCTGTCAAATTGCATTGTCCACAACGAATTAGTTTTTGCTGCCGAATTGCAGCAAGTAAGTTTTTGCTGCCGAAATCGTGTTGTCTGCAACGAATCAGTTTCGCTATCAAATTAGGGTGACACCAGCGATTCAGTCGTTGATGATTCTGCATTCACCAAATCTGCCACTGATGAATTTGCGTCACTAGTTTTCGTTGACAAATTCTGCAATAGTTTTACATGTCTAAATTAGGCCAATGGTTAAAATAAGTGCACTGTGTGATCATGATATACAAAACACTGGAATATGAACTTGTATATATATTTAAAGTGTGCATGGTGACTAGTTGGGTGATTATTGAATACGAATGTACTGATTTGTAACCATTGATGTCTTAGGAGGTGCGACCAAGATTGTACCTTCGTCAGAACAAGAATAACCCGCAGGTGGAACAGGTAGGTGGTTTCCACCTTTTTCTCATATGATGTTTATGTTTTGAAATGATTTACATATGATGATATATTATTAAATCCTTGTTAAATGATGAAACGACGATGAAGTGTTTGATTGAATTTTTAATGATTGTCGAAACAATTATGAAATGTCGATCGAGTTCTTAATGAATGTTGAAACGATGATGAAAATGTTAATGTTTTGAAATAACCTGTTTGAGGTGATATATTATTGCGTTGTGATGAATATTAAACCGACTATAAGATTTTGATTTGGTTGTTATGAATTTAGGCTGCTGATGAATGGTTGTATGAGTATTACGAAGGATCTACTATTGTATTTTATTGAATGTAATTGTGATGAATGGTTGTATAAGTATTACGAAGGATTTATCATTGTATTATATTGAATGTAATTGTGACGAATGGTTGTATGAGTATTATGAAGGATCTACTGTTGTATTTTATTGAATGTAATTATGATGAATAGTTGTATAAGTATTACAAAGGATTTACCGTTTTATTATATTGAATGTAATTTTGACGAATGGTTGTATGAGTATTACGAAGGATCTACTGTTGAATTATATTGAATGTAATTGTCACGAATGGTTGTGTGAGTATTACGAAAGTCTACCATTGTATTTTATTGAATGTTAATTGTCACGAATGGTTGTGTTAATATTATGAAAGATCTACCGTTGTATTATAGTGAATGTAATTGTGACAAATGGTTGTATGAGTATTACGAAGGATCTACTGTTGGATTATACTGAATGTTAATTGTCACGAATGGTTGTGTGAGTATTACGAAAGATCTACTATTGTATTATACTGAATGTTAATTATCACAAATGGTTGTGTGAGTATTAAGAGGGATCTATTGTTGTATTGTATTGAACATTAACTGTCATGAATGGTTGGATAAGTAATATGAAGGGTCTACTATTGTGTTATGCTGAATGCTAAACTATTATAGAATGTTTGCTTGTGTATTACAAATGATCTATTATTTTGTTTACTGAATGTTAAACTATTACGGAACGTCTGTACGAGTATTCAAACATTAACTGTCATGAATGGTTGGATAAGTAGTATGAAGGGTCTACTATTGTGTTATGCTGAATGCTAAACTGTTATAGAATGTTTGCTTGTGTATTACAAATGATCTATTATTTTGTTTACTGAATGTTAAACTATTACGGAACGTCTGTACGAGTATTACAAAGGGTCTACTATTATGTTATAGTGAATGTCAAATTGTTATGAATCATTTGAATGAGCATTTCAAAGGATATTATCATGTTATAGTGATTTCATAAACCGCCTCTAGAACATTTGATTGGTTAATGATTAGCTTCGGCTAATGGCATCCTAAGTGGATAACCGCAATGAATAAATTATTAGTTTCGACTAATGGCATCCTAAGTGGATGACTGAGATGAATAAATGATTAGTTTTGCCTAATGGCATTCTAAGTGGATGATCACGATGAATAAATGATTAGATTTGGCTAATAGTGTCCTAAGTGGATAGCCGGATTTGAGAGTTATGAGTTAGTTTCAAGAATTTATGCATTCATGTATACTATGTTTTGTACATACCAAGTATATGAAAGAACTACGATTATTGTGCTTTAAGGAGATGATAATGTTAGTTCAATTAACGGTATTTGAGATGAATGATCGGGTTTGAGTATTGTAATTAGCCTCTATAATTGACGAATTATTAATGATGATATTTACATAAGTAATAAGAAATGAAAGAATTATGTTTTTTTAGTCTATGAATGAAATGTAATGTTAATGTTACTTTATTATGTTTTTAAATTGCCTATAGTGCTTGAAATTATCTTGTGCTATAATAGGAACATCATATCAACATGATGCATAAGGAAATCTCTTTCGCTGCACACACATCTTGAAAAGAACTATATATTCGTATGTTATGGGTGATATGAGTTCTGTATGAATAGACGTGTTAATCGCTTAACTAGTCGTTCGACTCCTTTTGTAGAGACTTGTAATTAAAAAAAATTGAAATGGAACACGAATGTGAATATGAGATCATGTTGATATGATGTGTATGAATATACGTATGTGGTATTCATCTTATGATGATGTCATGTTATGAAATTACATGAGGTTAGGATAACGAAAGTACTAGTTATTTAACTTGTTGTCGGCACTCTTGTATGAACTCGTGATGATAACGCGACTGGAACAAAATTGTGAATTTATGAGTATGTCAATATGATGTAATGTAAACCTACGAGTATGAAAATATAATATTTTGGACAGGTGTATTGAGAATCTATTTTGTGAGAATGTTGATTTATGTTATCCTACGTGAATTGTGCCTTGTTAATGAATATAATGCAATTATAAATACTCAAACCCGGTAAAAAAAAAGTCCATCAATTTTGGCCTTAAAAAAGCCAGGTCTGATCGTTGTGTTTTCTGATCGTTGGTCTGTCTAAGATTTAAGAAAAGTCCCCGATAAGGAGGTCATTATCTTATCAGATTAAAACCTAACCATTCAAAAGTCAAAATGTGAAAAATAAAAGATAGTGTTTTTTTTTTATTTAAAATCGAAAGTACATCTTACGTATAAGTTCATAGTCCCGTATAGTAAAAGAAACAAAATAGATTTTTGGTATTTTTTTGAAATGCAGGCCAAGTTCTCATAGCTTTAATAAATTAGTTATTAAATCCAATATACATGCAAAATATAAATATCATTTTTTTAATGATTTTTAGTATGCTAAATTATGCAAATATAATTTTGGCTATATGCAATTTGAAATAAAATTGTATTTTTTAAATTATTATTTATGTTTTTTTTTAAGAAAGATTTTGTTGTTTTCTTGTGGAAGAGAGGCGATTTATTTAATATATATAAAAAAAAAGCACCTCACATGTAGGTCCCAATTTCAATTATTAAATATGAAGGGTAAAAAAAAGTGGGGATCTCAAAATTAATTGTAAAATGATCTTCTGAAGATTTAAAAATTTAACTAAAGCCACGTTTGGCAAAACTCAATAATGTGTTTTAAATTAAACAAGATACCAATTAAAAAAACTAATCATTTATCAATCAAACTTAACTCAATTGCAAGCAAACATGAAATTCAAACATAATCCTTGATGTTGCAACATGCAGGGCGTCGAATGACGGAGCTATCTCTTGAAATCGAAGGTTGTTTTGGGTTTAGTCATAAAGTTATGATTAGAAGGAGTTGCTACCTAGTATCATGGTCACTAGGAAACCTATGGTCTACGAGAGTCTAGGTAAGGGAACTAGTTATGCAAGGGGAAGACACACCAACCCCAATGCATCCTATCTAAGATAAACTACATTGTTGATTAATTTTTATCCCAAGTTGTATTTCTATTTGTTGGTATCATCTATGATTCAAGGCATATCTCCTTTCTTGAGGAAGTCTCTATCTTATCAGTTTAAATCCTAATCGTTCAAAAACCTAAATTTAGCATCGCGTTTATTTCTTATTTTTGTATCATTAATTCCTAAGGGTATAATTAAACAAATTATACCTCCAAATATTAATTAAACAAATTAATTGTTCTAAGAATTTTGACATTTTGGTCAAACCCTAATTAATAATCATAAACTGGTTACGATATCTATTTTGTATTTTTAAAACATGATGAAAACATGATTTTATCTTTTGAGAAGATATGCATGAAAAACCCTTAGAATTTTCCAACATGCACGAAAACAACATATTTTTTTTGTGTTTTTGAAATGAGAAAAAAAATTATTTTGGATTTTGTTTTGAAATTTCAGAGAAAATCGATTTTGTTTAATAACAGATCCGTATCTTATAGTGTAATTTTATAGTCCGATATTAAATGAAGTTCTAAAAAAACTATTTTTGAGTTTTTCATAAATAAAGGAAATTTTGTTTTTGAATTTTTGAAAATTAAGTATTTTTAATATCAGGTTTGTATCTTACGGTGTAAGTCTGTTTGATATTAAGCAAGAACATGCAAGGGACCCATTTCAAAATGGTCCTTGAATTTTTCAAAATTATTTTAAAAATTTTTAAGGATCAATTTGGCTAGACACGCAAATAAAGACAATTAAAGCTAAAGGGAAAAGGCTTAGGGCATGTTTGTCAAACACGTCTTTAGCCTAAAGTCAAAGGCATTAAAAATGCCTTTAAGGCCATGTTTGGCAAAAAAGGCTTTAACAAGGTCTTATTTCTTAAGAAAAAATAAGTCATCCCAAACATGCTTGTATGTCTAGATTGGGTTTGGCCCAACCATATGGGCTGGGCCTGTTGGGCTTAAGGTCCAAGCCCACAAGTATGGGTTTGGCTCAAGCCCAACCCAACTTGTTTTATTGGCCCAATAAACGGCCAAATAAGCCTATTTTTTATACGGGTTAAGCTTGGTCCAACCCATCTTTTGCCACCACTAGGCCGACCCAGTGGTGGTTTTCTCTTTACATGCCAATAATGTGAATTAATCTTCACGTTACTAGCATGTATCACATGCAAGTGAAGAATTAAGAGAAGAAGAGGAAGCTTACTTAGTCATGAGAAGGGTACTAGTGGTGGTGGTCTTGCTGGCATCTCACAACAGAGGTTCTTGGGAGTGGTGAATCGTGGTGGTGCTATCTAGAGAATAGGGGGTTGTTGGTTGCTAAACAATGTTCCAATAGGGTAGAAGGGGTGTTTTTCTTCACTTTGTTTTTTTTTTTTCATAGCTACCATAGAGTTGGTATTTATAGGGGGCGAGGGACATCATGTGGAGATGCATCATAGCCATTCATCCCTCTCAAACCTTCTTAGCCCTTAATGCAAAAAACTAGAACCCAAAGAACTGTTGGGAAGGCTGATTCTACAGAGGTTTTTGGACTAGCTTTGCAGAAATATAAAAGAAGGGGCAGGACTAAAATAAGGTTAATGGGATCCTCATTCATAGAAAGATCAGGAAGACGAAGCTGTTTTTGGTAATTAGGATTACATTAGAGAGGAAAAATGGCACCTAAAACCCCTCTCTAAGCAAATTGTCTATGCTTGTTTTAGGTACAAGACAATGAACAATATCCTTCAAAACGACATCGTTTCTCTCCTTTTTTTTTTAGTGTTTTATACAAAACGTGCCATTACATTTAAATGAAATGGCATTGTTTTAGCTCTTTAGGTTTAAATTAGGTTTAAAACTCCTCTTTCAATTTCAGCCCTCAACCTTTTGATTTATTCAATTAGGTTCTTAGTTCAATTTTGATTATAAGAATCAATGCAATTTCACCCTTTTCAAGTTTCAAAAGCAACCCCTGATTTCAACGCATTTTTTATCTTGGTCCTTGGTCTTGGATATTTCTAATTTTTTCCTCAATTGACTTTCAAACTTCTAATTTCTTCAATTTCACCCCTGATTACAACTGAATTTGGCTCCTGAATTCGTGTACCTTTTGCAAAAAGGTAATTGGTTTTGAATTTCTTCAATTTAACCCTTAATAGACCCCTAAACTTTTATTTTCTTTCAAATTTGTCCCTGATTTCACCCAATTGCGTTTCGAAAAATTAAATTTGGTCATTTAAAATTCAATCTTCTTAATTAAGCTCAAATCAAGCTTTCAAACTTAATTTTCACCAATTAAGTCTCTAATAAAATTAGTTTGACCTATGAAAAATATAATTAAGTTCTTGCACCTAATTAAATCTTTTAATTTGACCTAAATTAATTCTTAAACTTAATGAAACCTTTAATTAGGCCTATGATTAAATCAAATTGACTTATTAATAATCTAATTAAGTTCTTGCACCTATTTAAATCTGTTACTTTGACCCAAATTATAAATCCCGAGATAATCAAGGCTGAATTAAATTAAAGAAAATAAACTAAATTAAAAAGAAGTGGGGGAAACAACTATATTTAAAGAAAATGGGGCCTCAATGCAAATAAAAATAATTATAGACTATAAATACTACTCTATAATTATCGTGAAGAAAAACAAATCTGCAACTATCGTGAAGAAAGAAGAGAGGGAGTTTTGGTATCTATTTTTACAAATCAAGAGAGAAACACCAAATTTCAAGAACCCATCCAAGATTAAGGGTTATAGGTAAAAATAAACACGGGTAGGCAAGGGATTAACAAGAAAAATTGAACAAGAAGAGGGGAGGGGAGGGTCGGCTGTCATTAGAAAGAAAAGGAGGGATCGAGACCTTGATTCGTATCGGGTAAGATATTCTAAACAAGGTCTTATGAGTTGTTTTAAAGTTGATTATGAATTGATGTTTGGATGTTAAATTATAGAATTGAGTTCTATAACTCCAGATATAGTTAAAAATCTAAGGAGAGGTCAGACAGTAACAGTTCAAAAATGAGACAGTAATAGTTAGATAGTAATAGTCCAAGTGTTTGTTGAATAATAATTTTGACTATCTTAGAGGCAAAATTAGGTTCTCCTTAAATCATATAACTTGTAGCCTTATATCTTAGCTTTCCAATGACACTAATTTCGCTTGAATCGGAGTTCTATAACTCCAAATATAGTTAAAAATCTAAGAAGAGGTCAGATAGTAACAGTTCAAAAACGAGACAGTAACAGTTGGACAGTAACAATCCAAGTGTTTATTAATGAGCGATTTTGACTATTTTAGAGGCAGAATTGGATTCTCCTTAAATCATAGAACTTGTAGCCTCATGTCTTAGCTTTCCAACGACACTAATTTCGGTTGAATCGAAGTTATATAACTCCAGATATAGTTAAAAATCTGAGGAGAGGTCAGACAGTAATAGTTCAAAAATGAGACAGTACCAGTTGGACAGTAACAGTCCAAGTGTTTGTTGATGAGTGATTTTGACTATCTTAGAGGCAGAACTGGGTTCTCCTTAAATTATAGAACTTGTAGCCTAATGTCTTAGCTTTCCAACGACACTAATTTCACTTGAATCGGAGTTCTATAACTCTAGATATAGTTAAAAAAATCTGAGAAGAGATCAGATAATAACAGTTCAAAAACGAGACAGTAACAATTGGACAGTGATAGTCCAAATATAAAGAAAGGAATGATAACTAGGATTGGACAAAGAACGACAATAATAATGAGTGAAATGAGAAAAACATAAAGTACTAAGAAATGACTGAAAGAAAGACTTATTGATTGTTGATATGGTTATTATAAAACATATTCTTGAGTCAGGAAAATTTATAAGATAAACCTGTGATTTGCAAGAGGGACCACAGGCGTGGTGCAACAGCAGCAACAGGGAAGCACAAGTAGAGCTTCTATTGCAGGTAGGTGAATCACACCTTTACCTTCTAGGTAAATTCCATGTTTTAATATATATTACTGATGTGAAATGTGAATTATTGAATGTATGTGTACTCAAGGGGAAAGGTTGTTGTGTGAATTGCTAAGTGATGAAATTATCACTAACAAATGAAATATGAGAAGTGTGATTTGAGGCGTAAACTAGCATACATTTAGTGTATGTTAGGATCCCGGGTAAG
>Ga0325401_1006739_pt1 | contig 11127 bp, 7 predicted proteins | sample PopdelMetagenome_FD_205666 | JGI IMG/M metagenome (GOLD analysis project Ga0325401, IMG submission 205666) | Populus deltoides microbial communities from Bellville, Georgia, United States - Xylem-PdKOR-R2 | ecosystem: Host-associated > Plants > Phyllosphere > Stem > Wood/Secondary xylem | place...
GATTCCAGGGGTTCAATCATATACATTAATTTTAAAGCTTGTGGCCTTCATGCTGATGCTTTAGCTTTATTAATCTTTCTCTGATCGACAATACAAAAGATCGACATAATGGAAACAAAAGATGCTGAACATGAATTATCCAAAAAAAAAAAGATACTGAACATGAACAAAGACTTGATCTTAAATTTTAAAGATGCATAATTGCTTCTCACTGTTCTCTTCATTGGACCCAAGAAATGTAGGGTAAGCTATCAGCTTTTGGCCTTATTCATACTGATGCTTTAGCTTTATTAATCTTTCTATTCTCGAGAGTGCAAAAGATCGACATCATGAAAGCAAAAGATCGACATAATGAAAGCAAAAGATGCTGAACATGAACAAAGACTTGACCATAAATTTTAATGATGCATTATTACTTCAGACTCCATGGTTCCAATCATTTACATTATTATAATTATTTTGTTAATGTTAAAAAATCAATTCAATTAAAAAATTTAATACAAAACAAAATTAAATTAAATATTCACTTGAAAAGATATATTATCCAATAATATAAAATTATTATTAAAACTTTAAACTTTTAAGTTTATAGTGATTCTTTGATAATAGCAATTTGTAATGGGTAATTAGTGCGGAAAGTATAAGGAATTTTTTTATCTTTTATCAACAAAAAAGAAAAGAAAAGGGACACTATAAGATTTTACAGTTTTACCAACGGCAATATTCTGTTGATATATGATTCATAGTTCGTCGGTAATTTTTTTACCGACGTCTTCACCGACGGAAACATGCCATCAGCTTTCCTTTCGTCAGTAATGTCTGATTCCGTCGCTAAATTCATTGGTAAAAAAAAATTATCGATGGTTTTACAGACGAAAATTACGCGCCAAAAAAAATTCCCACTTGAAATATACCGATGGATTATTCTGTCGGTGCGTGTGAACTACCGACAGAATATTTCTGTCGGTCAAGCCGTCGGTGATTGTGAAATTTGCACAAAGCTTCTGTGAAAGGCCGATGGATTAAGGCCGTCGGTAAATTCATCGCTAAAATGATTGACATTTCGCCCTCTCTGTCAAATGCCGACGGATACAGTCCATCAGTAAAACCCTCTGTGATTATTTTTAAATATGTTTTTAAAAAATTATTTAGAATTAATAATATAAAATTATATAAATTAATAGTTAAAAAACTAATTATGCAAATAAAATTTTTATTAAACATAAAAAAAATAAAGTTAAATAATATTCATTACAAACTGAATGTATTTAAAAAAAATATTAAATTAACTATTAAAGTTAAATAATATTCATTACAAATTAACATAATGGTGGAGCCGGAGGAGGAGGAGGCTAGTTGTTATATGACCAAAAAGGAGGAGGCGCAAATCTACCACCACTCTGTGATGCCATGCTTAGGACCATTTGGCGAAGTTGTTCATGATTCGCTTTGAGTTCTGTATACTCCACCATTAAGAGGTCGTAATTTTCGGTGAGATGAACCGTGTGTTGCTGGAAGGCCATGAACTCCTTAGACTGGGTGCTCAATACTGATTAGGAGCTCCCAACGGTTGAGACACTATAGGCCGCCCGCAAGTTCTCAGCCGTAGTGTTAGAGAGCCCGTACACCCAATTTTTATCGGGTCCACCAGACGATCCAACCTCCATCCACAAATCCAAATCGAAATCCGGATGGGTTGAAGGATCGTCCCCATATATCTCCCTCAACCGGCTATTATAGGTCTCATGAAAATGAAAAAAGTAATCATCATATTCAATAAAAATAAAAATAATAACTTACAAAATAAAATGGTTGAACAAACATACTATAAAGTGTTGAGCACGGTTGTCAATGAACTGTTGCGCCCTCTTTTGGCGGTCTTGACTCTGCATGTGCGTCTCAACAAACAACTCCATTGGTCTTGGCTCATGTCCAAGAGACGTAGCCTATAATGAAAAAAATTAATTAACAACAACTTAATTTAATGATATATTTCATTTAAATTAATCTTACCATCCGTTTCGCATGTGCAACAAACAAAACGGAGCCACCGATGTGCGTTGTCACCAAGCCATGAATTGGCTGGTTCCAGTTGCCAGCACCGGACTGTGAGTGTCGTGTGAACCACTCAGACATCACGTGCTCAAGATAGTGCGGCCATATACCTGTCGGGATGTATATCGGTTTGAAATCCCTCCAAACCGCCACGTCGTTCCAGCTTTAGAGACCCTTATCTCTTACAGTTTTTTTTGCCTTTTTTTGTGATTCATACCAAAAATCACGCAACTTACTTCCATAGCGAGAAATTAGATTTTGAAACATAAATTTTTTCTAAAAAAATCTTGTATTGTTTTCGATGTTACCTAGTTGCCGTGTGATTTTCCCACACCCTCCTCACAACTTTGTCATGCACCTTGTCCCAAGTGAATTTGTGTTGTATATAAATAATTAGGTAAATAAAAATAATAATTTATTTACAATTATATTAATAAATTATAAGAAATAAGCTGGAAATTATAAATTAACACCAACCTCAAATCTGTCAAACCATGCATCAATTTGAGGTATTCATTCAAGATGTCTGGATACTTGACTCCATTGAAATAATGGAATCTCCATCGACGATTTAAACACCAATGATATTACTTGGGCGGCCTCAATGTTTGTAAACCTGAAAATAAATTAAATTAATGAAATATTGATTTAGTTCATAAATTATTTTATAATTTAAAAAAAAACTAAAACTTTAACAAACTTATGTTGAAAGGTCGTCCTTCCACTGTGCCTTGTACTTGCGGGTGAATTGATTCCGCTGTGAAGGCACGCCGCCTCTACGCTGTGAAACTGCGCTGGAAGAGGCATCATCGGTTGACAGCGCAGGTGCCTCCTTTTGAGAGGCACCTAAGGATCATCCTCGCTGCTAGAAGAACTAGCTGTGACCATACGTGAGCGACGAGCCGTGAATTTCGTTCTACGCATCTACACAATTTTATACGAATAATTATATAATTAAATTCAAATGTTAAAAAAATCGACAGCACCTCTCATATATTGGAGACTACCCAAATCCACAAACCTGCAAATATTGACAATAGCCACAACCAATTGACCCCATCTATACTAATATTGTATATAACATAACATCTATACAAATAACATCGACACTAATTACAAGGTAAATTCAACATTAACAATTACAATTCAACAAATTATTCAATTATTATGGCAACACAACAATAAACTATATTCAATAAATTCAAAAAAAAAAACTCTAGACTAACAATTACAATTAATGGAAATAATTAAACACAAATCATGCAATAATAGAGTAAAATTACTAATTATTCCAACATATTCAATTACTAATTCTAAGGTAAATTCAACATTAACAATTTAACCAATTATTCAATTATTATGGCAATACAACTATAAAATATATTCAAAAAATTAATTTTGACTTTAGGAATGAAATATGCTTACCTTAATAATGTGTTTATTTCAAGAATTTATCTACATTATAAAAATATACCAAAACAAAAAACATAACAAAAATAAGAATAGCTAAAACAAAAAACAAATAAAAAAATAAAATATTAAAGAAATGAAGAACAGGAAGTACATACCTTTTAATTTGCTGAAGATTGAACTAAAGATTACAAGCTAAAAACACAAAAAATTTGAAGGAAATGAAAGGAAAAAACAAAACTATGAAATGAAGCCAACGAAAAAATGAACTGAAAGGGCAGTCGCTGGGATTTATAGCGCAGTTTTACCGATGACTTCACCGACGGAAATAAAAAATTAATATTATCTTAAATTATTTCGTCGGTGAAGTTTTGAAAATCCATTGGTAAATTTTGAATTTCACCTTATCGTTTTTAATTACCCTCCATTTTTTTCGCGATCCGTCGGTAATTCCGTCGTCAATCTGATGCGGTCAGAGATGCATTTATTGCGCCGCCCTTTGGAATTCGCACCGTCCGTCGGTGATGTTATCGGTAATATTGACCCGCTGACAACATACCGACAGACTTAAATCCGTCGGTAATTGTGGCATTTTCCGGTAATTATTGTCCATCTCTCTATAAAATGCCGACGGATCTTAATCCGTTGGTATGTACGTCGGTGATTGTGGTATTTTCCAGTAATTATTTTCCAACTCTCTGTGAAACGCTGACGGACCTTATTTTGCCGGTATGGACGTCGGTGAATGTGGCATTTTCCAAAAATTATTTTCCAACTTTCTGTGAAATGCCGACAGACCTTATTTCGTCGGTATAGAGATCGGTGATAGTTCATGTAAAGAAAGATTATATTTGTGTTACCTATTTACCTTTCTGCAAACACTTAAATGATAAACTGTCGATCGCACAAAATAATAACTATTTTACACAGGGCTTAAAATACAATACATAAACTTATAAAATAAATATTTTGTGTTATAAAATATATCATCCATAATACATATTACATGAAAAAAAATGTTTTACACAGGGCTTCATTCTGATAATTAGTCAGAATTTTCTTCTTCTTCATCTTCAATTGAATAGTCATCACCTTCATCGCAATCTTCAATATGGATATCATCATCTTTATTGACATTTGCTTGTCCGCTAGAGATCAAAACAACATTAAACTCCTCAGTGTCAACATCAACAAGACTATCATCGAAAACACGACAATTTGAATTTTCTTCCAATTCAATTGTGGAGCAACTCGATATGGTTCAACCAACTCACTAACGTGAAAGACTTCATCTTGCACACTTGTGTCTTCGTTCTCATCCTGAAAAAGCTCGACACGATCCCTAGGTTTCATTTTTAAAACGGACAACTAATCCACTCTTGATCGATCCTTTCTAAAAAAACGGATGTATGTGTAATAAACTTGTTGACATTGCTTTGCAAAAACAAAGACATCATTTATGTTGCGGAGTCTAGCTTTTGAGTTGATTTCAACCATACCATAGTGCGGATAAACTCTGATTCCTCTGTCAATCGTGTCATACCAATAGTATTTGAATAAAAACACTCTATTCTGCTCGTTATGATATTGCAGTTCGACAATCTCTTCTAATCTACCATAATAGTCAACTTTTAACTCACTACTAGTCGATCCCTTAACACAAACACTGTTGTTGTATGCCTTTCTTCCATGCCCATATTTTTCAGTATGGAACACATATCCATTAACAAAATACCCGTTGTAGCACTTAACTTTTCTTTTAGGGCCCAGGCTTAGTGAAGACAATGACTTAGCAGCACTCCTTCCCATTTGATAAACCTTGTATGTAATGTACATCAATGAACAAGATATATTTTTCTCGTAATGACATGCATACAATAATTTTACAAGTAAGGATGAGTTTGTGATAGTACTTACATGTGTTCTGAACCACGTGGCAAATTGTTCATCTTGTAATTGAAAGATTTGAGATTCGGTCAGCTATGAGTTATTGGATAGCAAATTTGTCGATATTGTCTGAAGTGATAGTGACAGTATGATATGTTTGAGGTATATAATCTCAAGTATATATATTATTGACAAAGTTTAATTAGTATTACGCATATATATACTTACTGAATAAAAGGTCTCAGTTCATCACTGTTAAATAGAACATAATTGTGTGCTTGTTTGAACTCTATTTCCGACAAATATCTTTCTCTTACAACATTTTTAGGTGTGGGTCATCCAGGATTGGAGAATATTGACAAATTCCCACTAGAAGGCACTTCATTGCCATCATCATGCCAAGGAACACGATTGATTCTTGTTCTCAGATGAGATTCAAAATAGTACGAGATAAATATTGAGATCTCCTCAACAGTATAAGCCTTACATATCGAAGCCTCAACATACGCCTTATTCTTAACCTTTTTCTTGAGATTGAAGAAGTACCTGCATTGAATTAATCAAATATTTTCAATTAAGAAAAACAAAGAAAATACTTTTATGTATGAATTACATTGCAACTGTAATATCTAACCGTTCGAATGGGTACATCTATCTATACTAGACCAGTCCTTCAACTTTTGCCTAGAATGGTAGATGTATGGGGAGATGCTCCATTGAGTCAAAAAATGATGGAGGGAATATCATCTTAAGTTTGCATAGTGTCCCGACGATATTCGTTTCAAACCTCAAAATGTGATCAACATTCAACTTGTTGGAAGATATATCTCTAAAGAAATGCCTGATCTCCGTGAGTGCATCCCATATCCCTTTTGGCATCAAATCACGAAAAGCTAATGGGATGAGTGTTTTCATAAACACGTGGCAGTCATGACTCTTCATTCCATACAATCTGCATTCCTCCGTATTAACCATCCTTGATATGTTTGAGGCATGTCCATCGGGAAAACACAGACTTTTAAGCCATTTGTAGACTACTAGTTGTGCGTTTTTCTCTAATACGAAGCTTGCTCTTGGTTTTGCGACCCGTGACGCATCACTAACCAACTCTATATTTTTAAAGTTACAGAATAAAGCTACATCCAATCTAACCTTGATGTTGTCCTTTGTTTTCCCCTTCACATCCATGACGGTGTTGAAAATATTCTCAAACAAGTTCTTTTCAATGTGCATGACGTCAAGGTTATGGTAGAGCAGATTGGCCTTCTAATAAAGAAGCTCCCAAAAACTACTTCGCTTTACCCAATTATGGGTTAAACCAAAACCAGGAAACTTTTGCTTACCTGATTGAAGGCCAAACACAATGTCACCGTACTCTGATACAACATCATGCAATTCTTCACCAGAAAGACGCGGGAATGCAACATCCTTTTCAACTCTGCCAACAAAAAAATCATTTCTGTTCTTTCTGTACCTGTGATTATGTGGCAAGAAACGACGGTGACAGTAAAAAAGAGAAGCTTCACCTTCATTTGTTAGCATAAATGCCTTGTTGTTTTCCATATAGTATGGACATACTAGTTTCTCATACGTGCTCCAACCAGAAAGCATTCCATAAGCTGGAAAATCATTGATAGTCCACATTAATGTCGCCCTCATAAGGAAATTTTGTTTCCTCGATATATCATAATTCAAAGCTCTAAAGGACCACAACTATACCAACTCCTCAATCAACGGTCGAAGACAAACATCTATATTCCAGCCCGGGTTGCTTGGACCGGGTATGACAGTAGATAAAAACATGAACTCCAATCTCATACACATTCCCAGTGGCAAGTTATAAATCGTGAGTATGACCGGCCAACAAGAATAAGGAGTAGCAAATGACCCGAATGGGTTGAATCCATTTGTACACAACCCAAGACGCACGTTCCTTGATTCAGCTGAAAAGTGAGGATGCATATTGTTAAAGTGTTTCCAGGCTTCGCCGTTAGAAGGATGCACCATCACTCCATCAACTGCTCATGTGATTGGTGCCATGTCATATGCTCAGCAGTCCTTGGTGACATGAATAACCTCTGCAGTCTAGGCGTGATTGGGAAGTATCTAAGTTTTTTATATGCCACTAGTGTCTTTCCCTTGCCAGTTATGGGTTTGTAACGGGAATGCCCACATGTCATGCACTTAATCAGTTCAGCATTTTCAAGGTAGTATAACATGCAGAAGTTAGGGCACATGTCAATTTTCTAGTATCCTAAACCGAGGGGTTTCATCATGGACTTTGCAGCATAGAAGTTCTCTTTCAGCCTGTTCCCTTCAAGTAAAATGCTTCTCGCCAATTCAATAATTTTATCATACCCGGCCTCACTCAACTCGTGATCTGACTTGATGGTGAACACCTGTGCTACGGCCGATAATTCACTATGGTTCATGCAGCCATCCCATAATGGTTCGTCAGAATCTTTCAACACATTAAAAAACCTAGTTGTATCTGTATTAGGTTCTTCTTCTATGATTGGACATTGACTGACATTACCTTAATTCATTCTCATTGCATTCATAACCATATTCCTGTAAGGATTAGTGTTGTCATTTGTCGCTTCATGCACATTGCTAGCACTAGAAGTTGACCCAATCACCCTTTCTCCCATTCTCTTCTTACTAACAAATACTTCTCTATGTGCATACCAATACCGGTAATTCTCCATATACCCTTTGTGTAGTAGATGCATCATTACAACATCTGGATGCAGATACTTTTTATTTTGACACTTCCTACATGAACACCTAATACCGCCCTCGGTAAAATTTCTGGAAATAGATGTTGTGAAATTAATAAAACCCTGAACCCTGTTACACTAATCCATCCTCCGTAATCCTTGTGGTGAATCTTGATACATCTATGAACGATCATCCATGACTTCTATCGAACCTCTATAAAATTATGATGACAACATGCATTAATTAACTATGTTAGGTAAATAAATTTGCAAAAAAATATTGATTTACCTCGAAATTATCCAACAAACCATTTACAACTTCTCATAAATATTAAATATTCATTATCAATTATCAACATCCATACAAATTAATACATATAAATTTACAGAAATTACAACTCCGCAATACCATTAATAAAAATTAAAGCGGACCCGTTAAACAAGCTATTAATTATTTCAAAACAACACATGTAATTCGGTAATTTAATAAAGTTTCAACAATTTACAAATAAATATAATTTTACAAAATTTAAAACAAACCATAACAAGTATAAAATTATACATTCATATACTACAAGTTTGTTTGAGAAATAAGAATAAAATATGTAAATATACTAACAAAATACATATACAAAAAAAAATTTCATTTAAATGTTAAAATTTAAAAAGATAGAATTACTTACAAAAACTGATAAAATTCATCGGTAAATCAGAACATGGATGTTGTGACCACAAAACTTCAAGAAATATGACTTGTTGTGCTGATAAGAGGGAGATTTTTTTTTAGGGGGCCTGGTTGTTTGCAGTAGGGTAGGGGAGAGTTGGGATTGGGAAGAAGAAGAAGAAATACAGGAGGAGAGAGTCGACAGAGTGGGCATATATTAACTTTTACCAACAGACTCACCGACAGAATTATTCCGTCTGTGATTCCGTCAGCTATTCTAACGGTAAACAGGGCACGTCACTGTATGAAAATTTCGCTTTGAATCCCTCAGTGATTCCGTCGGGATGTTAAATGATGAATTGGTCACATCATTGTACGTATCTACCATTTTGAATCCCTCGGTGATTCCATCGGTAAAATCACCCGAAAAACATCCACGTCAGCGAACCGCCTTTTTCTTTTTAATTCTGCATATTCTGTTCGTCATTTTGTCTGTAAATACCGACCGAATGTGTTCGTCGGTATATACTGGCGGAATGAAGGATGGAAAAAGTCTGTAGGTAATTGTGACCTCAAAGTACTGACAGAAGTAGGCCGTCGGTAATTCCGTTGGTATTAAGCGAATTTCTAGTAGTGGGAGTCGCCACCTAATATTATGGTCACTAGAAAACCTAATAGTCTATGAGAGTCCAGGTAGGGGGACTAATTGTGTAAATAAAAGATGTATAACTCTGAGTGCACCTTACTTATGATAAGCTGCTATTGTTTGTTCTAAGTCGTGTTTCTATTCGTTAATCTATCTAAGGTTCGAGAAAAGTTCTTCTCATTAAAGAGATTCTTATCTTATCAAGTTAAAACATAATCATTTTAAAGCCTAAAAAAGGTATATTTAAGGTTTAAGAAAAGTCATCTTTGGTAAGGAGATTCTTATCTTATCATATTAAAACCTAACTATCCTAACACGAAAGAAAATAAAAAAAAAGTTTTATTTGAAATTATGTTCAAATCCTAACGAATAATTGCAGATTTATTGTGATACGCATTAAATGATTTTTTTTGTATTTTTCAAAGTATGATGAAGATTCAATTTTAATTTATCGTATAAAAACATGCATTCAAATTTTAGAATCTGACCGTATGTTTGAGGAAAAAAATTTTACTAAGAGAGATATGATTTTTCTAAGATGACATATGAATTCTGCTAGTAGATAGGTTTTGTGAAGAAATAGGTCCAAATTACTTCCCTAAGCATCCAAACCGACATCCAAGTTTTTATTTTTGCAATTTAGCTCCTCTAAGTGAAAAGTAAAAGCTTGAAGGTTTTATGCAAGGCTATTTTTTCTTTTTCAGGAAAATAGTTATTGAACTACTTAAATGTAAAGTGTCTACTTAGGAAAGGACTATTTTGTAGAAAAGGGATTAGGGTTTCCTAAGATATAAAAAGAAAGAGAGAAAGGAAAGAGAAGGAAGCCAGCCAAAAGAGAAAAAATGCCCAGTCCCCTCCACAAACCTGAAATCATGTTTTCTTCCTTTTTGATTAATTGTTTAGTAGACATGCAAGGCTAAACTCTTTTTCTTGGTTGCAAGGACACGAAAACCTTTGAATTTCAAGAACCGTGAGATTTATTTTACCTTTTATTTTCAGTTTATATGATAAATATGTTTGTTCTTCTATGCTTGTTTTTTCTATAATTGTTTATTTTAATTGCTAGAGCAGACTCTAAGTTATTATTGTAGACAATCTAGATTAATCAGCTCATCTAATTCTTAAGGCTGCCATTGAATTAAATTACTAGTGCGGACACTGTGGTTGTTTAATGGACAGGATTAGTTATACAACGGATCTGTTAACTAATCAACATAAAAAAAGATAAATATTCAAAGTATAAATTGACGTTTCGTTTCCATGATCAATTTTGATTTTTGCATATGGATGTTTACTTGCGACCAAAGTTTGTTTTTTCTTGATAAATTTTGGTTTTCTTTGATTTAGCATTGATTGCTTCTTTCTGTTTTCTTTTGTTTTAGCCTATATAACCTCCAACCCCCCCTAAATTGCATATCATCTAGCATAAAAATCTGACTTGAACCTTCCTCATGGGATCGGCCCCTTGCTTGCTTTATAATATCTTATGTGTTTGTGTTTTAAGCTAGGGTAATTAATTTGTGCGACTGCGACATTGTAACATATTATTGGGCATGAATTAAACGCCATATGAATATGTTACTAGGTACCTCGCACCCTCAAACTAGAAAGTAGATGTATATATAGAAGTCTTTTATTAAATTAATTATGTATTCAGAGTAAATAATATTTTATTGTTATATAACATCTTGTGTTTAAGAATTTAAATGTTTAAATTATCTTTTGTAGATGATGCAATTAAGGAT
>Ga0325401_1006740_pt1 | contig 11127 bp, 7 predicted proteins | sample PopdelMetagenome_FD_205666 | JGI IMG/M metagenome (GOLD analysis project Ga0325401, IMG submission 205666) | Populus deltoides microbial communities from Bellville, Georgia, United States - Xylem-PdKOR-R2 | ecosystem: Host-associated > Plants > Phyllosphere > Stem > Wood/Secondary xylem | place...
CCCTGCCCGTGGTGGTGCGGGAACCGGAGCCGGGCATCCTCACCGTCGTCCAGCGCGTCGTCGGCCCCCTCCTCGGCCCGGTCGCGACCACCGGCATCGTGATCGTCTTCGTCGCCTTCCTCCTCCTCTACCGGGAGGACCTGCGCGACCGCGTGATCAAGCTCATGGGCGCGCGCGACCTCCAGCGCACCACCGCCGCGCTGAACGACGCCGCCTCCCGCCTGTCCCGCTACTTCCTGGCGCAGACGGCCCTCAACACCGGCTTCGGGATCGGCGTCGCCGCCGGCCTCTGGGTCATCGGGGTCCCCAACCCGCTGCTCTGGGGCGTCATCGCGGGGATGATGCGCTTCGTCCCCTTCATCGGCGGCTTCATCGCCGCCGCCTTCCCGCTGCTGCTGGCGGTCGCGGTCGATCCGGGCTGGACGATGGTGATCTGGGTCCTCGCCCTGTTCCTGATCGCCGAGCCCCTGATGGGCAACGTCTTCGAGCCCCTCGTCTACGGCCACTCCACCGGCCTCTCCCCCGTCGCGGTGCTGCTGGCGACCGCCTTCTGGGCCTGGCTCTGGGGCCCGATCGGCCTCCTCCTCGCCACCCCGCTGACCGTCGGCTTCGTCGTGCTCGGCCGCCACGTCGACCGGCTGGAGTTCCTCGACGTCCTCCTCGGCGACCGCGCCGCCCTCGCCCCGCCCGAGGCCTTCTACCAGCGGGCGCTCGCCGGCGACGGCGACGGCCTCGCCGAGCAGGCCGAGCTCCAGCTCCGTACCCTGCCGCTGCACGCCTACTACGACCGCGTGGCCCTCCCCGGCCTCGCCCTCGCCCAGGGCGACGCCACCGGCGGCGCCCTCGACCGCGCGCGCCTCGACGTGCTGCGCGCCCGGGTGGACGAGCTGCTGGACGACCTGACCGACCACGAGGACGCCGAGCCCGTCGCCCTGGCCGCCGACGGACCGGTGGACCGCCCGGAGGCCGAGGACGACGCCCCGCCGCTGCCGCCCCCGCCCGAGGGCTGGGGCCGCCCCGGCTCGGTGCTCTGCGTCGCCGGCCGCGGCAGGCTGGACGAGCAGGCGACCGCCATGCTGGTCCAGGTCCTCTCCCTGCACGGCTTCGGCGCCGCCGCCCTGCCGGTCGAGGCCCTGCGCGACGCCGCCCCGCCGCCGGAGGGCGTCCGCGCCGTGGTCCTCTCGGCGCTCGACGGCGGCAGCGGCGCCGCCAGCGCCCGCTACGCCATGCGCCGCCTCCGCAAGCGCTTCCCGGGGGCCACCCTCGTGGCCGGCGTCTGGGGCGCGGACCGCGACAGCACCGTCATGGCCGCCGTGCGGGAGGAGGGGATCGGCTGCGAGGCGCGCTCCCTCCGCGAGGCGATGGGGTGCCTGCTGCACGGTACCGCGAAGGCGGATGCGCCGGCGCGCGGGGATGCCGCGAGCGAGGTGGGGGCGGCCTGATCCATCGCTTGCGGGACCGAAGAGGGCGCTGCCCTCTCCGGACCTCTCCCGCCAAGGGCCTGAGGCCCCTGGACCCCCGGGAGACTGCCGTGGATGCGATGGGAGAAGGTGTCGCTGAACACCGGCGCGACCGTTCTGACCTCTCCGGGCGCCTCGGGTCCGCGACCCGGGGCGTGGGCCAGATCAACCAGACCCCTAACTAAACAGAAAAAGATGATGGGTCGGAGGCACTGCCTCCGACGTGACAGGGAGAGGAAGAATTTCTTCTTCCTCTCCCTGGCCACATCCCGAACGGTCAGGACCGCCCCGACCGCGCCTCCCGCACCCCTTCCGCCAGCGCCCGCACCCCGTCCAGCACCGCGCGCACCGTCCCCGGCGTCGCGCGGCCGTGCTCGTCCAGGGTCCCGGCCAGGATCTCGATGAGGGAGGAGGCGACCACCGCCCCGTCCGCGACGCGGGTGGCCTCGGCGGCCTGCTCCGGCGTGCGGACGCCGAAGCCGATCGCCACCGGCAGGTCGGTCGCCGCCCGCACGCGCGGGATCGCCGCCGCCAGGTCGTCCGCCGTGGCGGAGCGGGTGCCGGTGATGCCGGCGATGGCGACGTAGTAGATGAAGCCGCTCGCCCCCTCGAGCACGATCGGCAGGCGTCCCTCCAGCGTCGTCGGCGCGACGAGGCGGATCATGTCGAGCCCGTGGGCGAAGGGCTGCACCTCGTCGGCCTCCTCGGGCGGCATGTCGACGACGATGAGGCCGTCCACGCCCGAGCAGCGGCAGTCCTCGCAGAAGCGCTCCGGCCCGTAGGCGAGGATGGGGTTGAGGTAGCCCATCAGCACGAGGGGGGTGTCCTCGTCGTCGCGCCGGAAGTCGCGCACCATCGCCAGCGCGCCGGCGAGGCTGCCGCCGGCCTTCAGCGCGCGCTGCCCGGCCTTCTGCACCGTCGGCCCGTCGGCGGCGGGGTCGGTGAAGGGCACGCCGATCTCGATCAGGTCGGCGCCCGCGCCCGGCATCCCGCGCAGGATCGCCATGGAGGTCGCCGGGTCCGGATCGTAGGCCTCCAGGAAGGGCATCAGAGCGCCGCGCCCTTCCGCGCGCAGCCGCGCGAAGCGCCGGGCGATGCGCCCGCCCGGCACGGGCTCGACGCAGCCCGCCGCCGTCGGCTCGGGGACCGCCCCGTCCATCAGATCGTCACCCCCATGTGGTGGGCGACGGTGAAGATGTCCTTGTCGCCGCGGCCCGAGAGGTTGAGGACGATGATCGCGTCCTTCGCCATGGTCGGCGCGCGCTTGATGATCTCGGCCAGCCCGTGGGCGGATTCGAGCGCGGGGATGATCCCCTCCAGCTTGGAGCAGAGCTGGAAGGCGGCGAGCGCCTCGTCGTCGGTCGCGGCCGTGTACTCCACGCGCCCGATCTCGTGCAGCCAGGAGTGCTCCGGCCCGATGCCGGGGTAGTCGAGCCCGGCGGAGACGGAGTGCGCCTCGGTGATCTGCCCGTGCCGGTCCTGCAGCAGGTAGGTCTTGTTCCCGTGCAGCACGCCGGGCCGCCCGCCGTTGATCGCCGCCGCGTGCTCGCCGCTCTCCAGGCCCCGCCCCGCCGCCTCCACCCCGATGAGCTGGACGTCCGTGTCGTCGAGGAAGGGGTGGAAGATGCCCATGGCCGACGACCCGCCGCCGACCGCGCAGACCACCGCGTCCGGCAGCCGCCCCTCCATCTCCAGGCACTGGGCCCGCGTCTCGTCGCCGATCACGCACTGGAAGTCGCGCACCATCTGCGGGTAGGGGGCCGGGCCGGCCACCGTCCCGATGCAGTAGTAGGTGTCGTCCACGTTCGCCACCCAGTACCGCAGCGCCTCGTTCATCGCGTCCTTCAGCGTCGCCGCGCCCGACGTCACCGCGTTCACCTCGGCGCCCAGCAGCTTCATCCGGAACACGTTCGGCTTCTGCCGCTCCACGTCGGTGGCGCCCATGAACACCGTGCAGGGCAGGTCGAACAGGGCGCAGGCGGTGGCGGTGGCCACTCCGTGCTGGCCAGCCCCGGTCTCGGCGATGATCCGCGTCTTGCCCATGCGGCGGGCGAGCATGATCTGGGCGATCACCGCGTTGATCTTGTGCGCGCCGGTGTGGTTCAGCTCCTCGCGCTTGAAGTACACCTTGGCACCGCCGAGGTGCCGCGACAGCCGCTCCGCGTGCCACAGCGGGGAGGGGCGGCCGACGTAGTCCTTCAGCAGCCGTCGCCACTCCCGCTCGAACTCCGGGTCCTTGCGCGCGGCCTCGTAGGCCTCGGCCACCTCCGTGATGTTGGGCATCAGCGTCTCGGCCACGAAGCGGCCGCCGAAATCGCCGAAGCGGCCCCGGACGTCGGGACCCATGCGGAGGGAGTTGGGCAGGGGCTTGTTCATGGCGGTGTCATAGCCCCGCCCGCCCCCCGGAAGGAACCTCCGATCCCCGCTCCGGACCGCTGGGCAGGGGGCCCCGAGGACACGATCCCGGGGGAAAATCCCGCCTCCCGTTCCGAACTCTCCGGGCCGATTGCCCCCGCCCGGCCCCGCGGACTAGGTTCCCCCCCGCATGACCCGGGTCACCCGCTACATCGCGCGGCAGATCGCCGTCAGCCTGCTCGCCGTCACGGTGGGCCTGGCGGCGCTCATCTGGCTGACCCAGTCGCTCCGCTTCATCGAGCTCGTGCTCGACCGCGGCCTGCCCTTCTCCGTCTTCCTGGAGCTCACCGGGCTGCTGCTGCCCTCCTTCTTCGCGGTGATCATCCCGATCACCACCTTCGTCGTCACCCTCTTCGCCTATGTCCGCCTGTCGTCGGACCGGGAGCTGGTGGTGATGCGCGCCGCCGGGCTGTCGGACTGGCGCCTCGCCCGCCCCGCCCTGCTGGTGGCGGTCGTCTCGACCGCGCTCGGCCTCCTCCTCCAGACCTGGCTCGTCCCGGTCTCCCACGCCGCCTTCCGCGAGTGGCAGTTCGAGATCCGCAACCAGATGGCGGCCATCCTCCTGCAGGAGGGCGTCTTCTCCTCCGTCGGCAGCAGCGACCTGACCGTCTACGCCCGGGTGCGGGAGCGCGACGGCACGCTGCGCGGCATCCTCATCCACGACATGCGGGAGCCCGGCGCCCCGGTGACCATCCTGGCGGAGCGCGGCGTCATCCTGCCCGGCGCCAACGGCCCGCGCGTGACCCTGCTGAACGGCCAGCGCCAGCAGATGGAGCGCGCGGTGCCCCCGGGCTCGCCCCCCGGCACCGCCCCCGTTCCCCGCCTCTCCGTCCTCGCCTTCGGGGAGAACAGCATCGACCTCGCCCGCAGCGGCCGGGCCGAGGACAACCGCAACCGCGACAGCCGGGAGCGCTTCGTCGGCGAGCTGCTGAACCCCGATCCGGAGGAAGGCCTGCCCGAGCGCGACGTCCGCAAGTTCCGCGCGGAGGGCCACGGCCGCCTCGCCTCGCCCTTCACCGCCCTCGCCTTCGCCCTCGTCGGCCTCGCGGCCGCGCTCGCCAGCGCCTTCCGCCGCCACGGCGGCGGGCTGGCGGCGCTGGCGGCGATCGGGGTGGTGGTCTCGCTCCTCGCGGTCGGACTCGCCGTCGGCAACCTCGCCGCGCGCGACAACCGCTTCATCCCGCTCATCTGGCTCCACGCCGTCGGCCCGGGCCTCGTCGCCGCCTGGATCCTCTCGGGCGCACCCGGCTGGCCGCGCCGCGCCCCCCCCGTGCCCGGCGGCCGGCTGCGGCCGGCCCGCCTCCGCCAGGCGCCCGCCGAGTGACCTTCCCCCTCACCTTCGGCGCCTACGTCGCGCGCCGCTTCGCCGTGATGTGCCTCATCATGCTCGCGGCGCTCACCGGCCTCGTCGCCCTGTTCGACTTCATCGAGCTGCTGCGCCGCGCCGCGACGCGGGAGGCCGGCTTCGGCCTCGTCGCCACCATCGCCGGGCTGCGCGTGCCCTTCGTGGCGATGCAGGTGCTGCCCTTCGCGGTGCTGCTCGGCGGCATCCTCGCCTTCTGGCGCCTCGCCCGGGCGTCGGAGCTGGTGGTGGCCCGCTCGGCCGGCATCTCGGCCTGGGGCTTCCTGCTCGGCCCCGTGGTGGTCGCGACGATGCTCGGCGCCGGCGCCACGGCGGCCCTCTCCCCCCTCTCGGCCGTCATGCTCGCCCGCGCGGAGCGCCTGGACGCCGCCGTGCTCCGCAACGCCCCCGGCACCGGCACGCTGACCGGCGGCCGCCTCTGGCTGCGTCAGGCGGACCGCGAGATCGACCCCCAGGGCGTCGCCATCCTCTCCGGCCGCCCGGCCGGCCGGCGGGACGGCCGCTTCGGGCTGGAGGAGGTGACGCTCTGGCGCATCTCCGGCACCGACCGCTTCCTCGGCCGCGTCGAGGCCCCGCGCGCCGCGCTGGCCGACGGCGCCTGGGTGCTGGAGGGCGCCTCCGCCTTCGGCCCCGACCGCCGGGCGAGCGAGCCCCGCACCCTGCGCTTCCCGACCGAGCTGACGCCGGACCGCATCGAGGACAGCTTCGCCAGCCCCGACACCCTCTCCTTCTGGACGCTCTCCGAGTTCATCCAGATCCTCGAGGAATCCGGCTTCTCGGCCGTGCGGCACCGGCTGCAGTTCCACTCCCTCCTCGCCCTGCCGCTCCTGGCCGTCGCCATGGCCCTCCTCTCGGCCGGCTTCTCCATGCGCGAGGCCAGGAAGGGCGGCGTCGCCCAGATGCTCGGCGCCGGCGTCGCCGCCGGCTTCGCCCTCTTCCTGCTCGACCGCGTGACGGGCGAGTTCGGCGAGACCGGCACCCTGCCCGTGGTCCTGGCCGCCTGGGCGCCGGCCGTCGCCGGACTGATGTGCGCCGTCGCCCTGCTGCTTCACCTGGAGGACGGATGACCATCCCGCCCCGCCCCGGCGTCCCTGTTCCGTCCCGCGCCGCCGGCCGCCGCGCGCGCCTGCTCGCCGGCACCGCCCTCCTCGCGGCGCTGGCGGCGCCGGCCGCGGCCCAGGTCACGCCAGGCAACCCGCTCGGCGCCTCCGGCCTCGTGCTGCCCGGGGCCGGCTCCGCGCCGCCCCCCGCGGCGGCCGGGCCCGCCGGGGGTGCCGCCGGCAGCCCGCTCCGCGGCAACGTCTCCGTCGACCGCAACGCCCCGGTCACCTTCACCGCGGAGACCGTGGAGTACGACCAGAACACGAACCGCGTGACCGCCTCCGGCGCCGTCGAGGCCTGGCAGGGCGAGCGGATCCTGCGCGCCGACCGCTTCACCTACGACCGCGACACCGGCATCGCCACCGCCGAGGGCAACATCCAGCTCCTCGAGCCCGACGGCCAGGTTCTCTTCGCCGAGCGCGCGACCCTGCAGGGCGGGATGCGGGACGCCGTGGTCGAGGGGCTGCGCGGCCTGCTGGCGCAGAACGGCCGGCTCGCCGCCAACGGCGCCCGGCGCCGCCAGCTGGAGGGGGGCGCGGTGGTGATGGACCTGTCCCGCGTCGTCTACTCCTCCTGCAATCTCTGCGAGGACGATCCGGAGGCGCCGCCCACCTGGCAGCTCCGCTCCCGCCTCGCGACCCAGGACGGCGAGGATCGCCGCATCCGGTTCCGGGACGCGATGCTGGAGTTCGACGGCGTCCCCGCCTTCTACACGCCCTACCTCTCGATGCCGGATCCCTCGACGCCGCGCTCCTCGGGCTTCCTGACGCCTTCCTTCGGGCAGACGCGCTACCTCGGCGGCTTCGCCGAGCTCCCCTACTACTGGGCGATCGACGACCAGTCCGACCTGACGGTCACGCCCAACGTGGCGACCCAGGCGCCGCCGAGCGGCTTCTTCAGCTACCGCAACCGCCTCAACTACGGCACGCTGAACATCCAGGGCTCGGCCGGGCAGCTCACGGGCAAGGAGTCGAGCGGCGAGCGCGGCTTCGGCGGCCACATCGCCGCCCGCGGCACCTTCGTCATCGACGAGAACTGGTCCGCCGGCTTCAACATCAACCGCGCGACGAGCGAGACCTACCTCCGCGCCTACCGCCAGCCCGGCACCGGCGTGCTCTCCTCCTCGGCCTACGTGCAGGGTATGTGGGGCTACCGCACCTACGCCCGGGTCAGCGCGCTGGCCTTCCAGAGCCTGCGCAGCCAGGACGACGTGGCCCGCATCCCCTTCGCGCTGCCCTACGCCTACTTCGAGCACGTCTTCGAGCGGGACTCCCTCGGCGGCACGACGAGCGTCGACGTCTCGGCCTTCAACGTCTACCGCACCTCGGGCACCAAGACCCGCCGCGCCGGCACGCGCCTCGGCTACGAGCTGCCGGGCTTCGACCGCTTCGGCTCCCAGTGGACCTTCCGCTTCCAGGCGGACGGCGTCGGCTACAACGCCGAGGACCTCGACCTGCCGCCGAACAACGTCGCGGGGCTCGGGGACGTCAACCGCGCCACGGCGAACCTTCGCGCGGCGATCGACTGGCGCCTTCCGCTGGTCCGTTCCGCGGGCAGCCTCGGCCAGCAGCTGATCGAGCCGCGCGTGCAGCTCGTGACCGGCCCCAACACCGGCCGCCAGCTCCGCACCCCGAACGAGGACAGCCTCGACTTCGAGTTCACCGACGCCAACCTCTTCGCGCTGAACCGCTTCCAGGGCCGCGACCGGCAGGAGGGCGGCACGCGGGTGGACGCGGCGCTGCGCGGCGGCTGGTTCTTCCCCAACGGCGGCTCGATCGACGCCCTCGTCGGCCGCTCCTTCCGCGCCTCCGACGAGGCGGTCTTCGCCGAGCCCTTCACCACCCGCTCGGGCCTCGAGAAGCGGGCCTCCGACTGGGTCGGCCGGGTGACGGTCGCCCCCACCTCCTGGCTCGACGCCACCGCCCGCTCGCGGCTCGACGGCGACACGCTCGACCGCCGCATGATCGACGGCAACCTCGGTGTCGGCCTCGCGCCGGTCGGGGTGCCGGGCACGCGCGTCAACGTCGGCTACCTCTACGAGATCCCCTCGCCGCTGCGCGTGCCGAACCGCTACATCCGCGAGGTCTACGGCGGCGTCTCCACCCGGATCACCACCCACTGGCGCGCCAACGTCTTCGGCCGCTACGACCTGGAGCTGGAGCGCGGCGTCTCGGCCGGGGCGAGCGCGACCTACGAGGACGAGTGCCTCTACCTGGAGGGGCGCTTCTACCGCTCCTTCGCGATCAACCCGGCGACGAACCTGGAGTACCCGTCGGGGACGACCGTGCTCTTCCGCCTCGCGCTCAAGACCGTCGGCGACTTCACCCTGCGCGCGCTCTGACGGGGCGGGGGGCTCGCCGGGTCGCCGGCATCCTCCCGCCACAATCCCGCGCCACCCTGCGGCGTTGCCCTCCGGAACAGGCCGAGACGCCCGATGCCCCACACCATCGCCCTGGTGGACGACGACCGGAACATCCTCACCTCCGTCTCCATGACGCTGGAGCAGGAGGGATTCACCGTCCGCACCTACACCGACGGCGAGAGCGCGCTGCAGGGACTCATGGCGCGTCCCGTCGACCTCGCCGTGCTCGACATCAAGATGCCGCGCATGGACGGGATGGAGCTGCTTCAGCGGCTCCGCCAGCGCAGCGGCATGCCGGTGATCTTCCTCACCTCCAAGGACGACGAGCTGGACGAGCTGATGGGCCTGCGGCTGGGGGCGGACGACTACATCACCAAGCCCTTCTCCCAGCGCCTGCTGCTGGAGCGCATCCGCACGCTCCTCCGCCGCAACGAGGCGAGCCGCGCGGAGGGATCGGGCGCCCCCCAGGGCGGCGTCATCGCCCGCGGCGACCTCGTGCTCGACGAGACGAAGCACACCTGCACCTGGAAGGCCAAGCCGGTGCAGCTCACGGTCACGGAGTTCCTGCTCGTCAAGGCGCTCGCGGTCCGGCCCGGCATGGTCAAGAACCGCGACCAGCTCATCGACGCCGCCTACGGCGAGAACATCTACGTCGACGACCGCACCATCGACAGCCACGTCAAGCGCGTGCGGAAGAAGTTCCGCGCCGTCGACGACGCCTTCGGCCAGATCGAGACGCTCTACGGCATCGGCTACCGCTACAAGGAAGCCTGAGGGGCGCGGCCCGACCATCCGCGCGGTGGATAAGGACTATCCGCCACGCGCGCTGGTGGAGGGGCGGGGAGGGGCGCATATCCTGCCGCAACGACGACGACATCCTGTCGCCGCCATCCATCAAGGAAATGGCGATGTCCTCCCTCAAGTCCCTTCGCACCCTGGCCCTCGCGGCCGCCCTGCTCGGCGCCGCCGCGGCGCCCTCCCTCGCCGAGGGCAATGCCGTGCCCGGCCCCACCGCGGTCGGCGCCTGGCCGTCGACCGGCAGCCGCACGCCCCTCGCCGGGCGCGGCGCGGTCCAGATGACCCCGCAGCAGCGCTTCCTGGAGCTCAGCGGCGCCACCGGCGGCGGCGGCCAGCACAGCTGAGCCGGCCGCGGCCCTCGCGGCCATGACGGGAGGGGCCGCCGGAACCACCGGCGGCCCCTTCTCCGTCCGGTGCCCCGCCGGGGCCATCGACCGGCCTCACGCCCGCCGCCGGAACCGGCGTAGGATGCGCCCATGCCGGACGCCAGCGGGCCCGTCTCGACCGATCTCCCCACCCCCGTCCCGCTGGAGCGGCGCGGGAGCCGACGGCGGGTCTCGCCGCTCCTGCGGCGCATCCTGCTCGTGAACATGCTGCCGCCCTTCCTGCTGGCGGCCTCCCTCCTCTATCTCGACCAGTACCAGGACGGGCTGCTCGCCGCCGAGGTCCAGGGCCTCCGCACCCAGGCCCGCATCTACGCCAACGGCATCGCCGAGGCCGGCATCCGCATCCAGGACGACCGCGCCACCCTCGTCCCCGACGTCGCCCGCCCCCTGCTGCGCCGCCTGGCCGAGCCGAGCCCCGGCACGGGGGCGAAGCTCTTCGACAACAACGGTCTGCTGGTGGCCGACAGCCGCGTGCGGGAGGGTCCGGGCGGGGCCATCGTCACCGAGCCCCTGCCGCCGCCCGAGCGCCCCGGCCCCGTGGCCGGCCTCGTCGGCCGTCTCTACGCCCGGGCCGTCGAGTGGCTGCCCCACGCCCGCGTGGGCGGCCCCGCCATCGCCGTCGACGAATCGCCTAACGCCCCCTCCTTCGACTGGCAGCCCGACCTCGGCCCCGACCGGCGGGAGGAGCTGCGACTGGCGCTGGAGGGCGGCGTGAACCCCTATGTCCGCCGGACCGCCGACGGCCGCCTCCTCGTCTCGGTCGCCGAGCCCGCCCGCCGCGCCAACCAGCCCGTCGGCATCGTGCTGCTGACGCGGGAGGCGCGCGAGGTCGACGGGCGCGTGATGGAGATCCGCGGCTCCGTCCTCGTGCTCTTCGCGATGGCGCTCGCGATCACCGTCGCCCTCTCCCTCTACCTCGCCCGCACCCTCGCCTCCCCGATGCTGGAGCTCGCGGGCTCTGCCGCGGCCATGCGCGCCGGCAAGGGCCGCGGCGGCTCCGTCCCCGCCCCCCTGATGCGGCGCCAGGACGAGATCGGCACCCTCGCCCGCGCCCTGCAATCCGGCACCAACGCCCTCTGGGCGCGGGTGGACGCCAACGAGCGCTTCGCCGCCGACGTGGCGCACGAGCTGCGCAACCCGCTGACCTCCGTGCGCTCGGCGATCGAGACGCTGCGCCGCGTGGAGAACCCGGACCAGCAGCGCCGCCTGCTCGCGATCATCGCGGAGGACGCGGTGCGGATG
>Ga0325401_1006742_pt1 | contig 11124 bp, 6 predicted proteins | sample PopdelMetagenome_FD_205666 | JGI IMG/M metagenome (GOLD analysis project Ga0325401, IMG submission 205666) | Populus deltoides microbial communities from Bellville, Georgia, United States - Xylem-PdKOR-R2 | ecosystem: Host-associated > Plants > Phyllosphere > Stem > Wood/Secondary xylem | place...
GGGTCAACGCAGTGTTTTTTAAATATGGCTCCTAACTTGGGTTAAATTCCAAATTACTGCATCTAATATGAGGTAAGAAAATATTATACAATGTTAAATGTATTAAAAATATTTTATGAAAATAGATATCTTGAAAACGCAACCTTTCTCAGCATGTTTTTTTACATAAAAAAAATTAAGTGTAAATAAAAAAGTTTATGAACACATCTAATTAACTAAATCGAGAATAATTTGTATCAATAAATAGAAAAAAAATCATTAATAATAATTAAATACGTATATAGAAAAGTCGAGAAGTAAATGTAAATCAAGATATTTATCCAATTATGTTCAATGACTATGTTTATTAAAACTAATTTTTTATTTAATAAAATGATAGTGAAAATAAACATACATATAAAATTAATTAAATAAAATTAAAGGAAAAAAAATGTCTTGCAAAGTTGCACTTATTAGAAATACTATAAAAAATTATTTTTTATTTTTAAAAATAAATTTCAATTATATATAACAAAAGAAAATTATAGATGAATTAGAATAACTTCTTTAAAAATTAAATAAATAAAAAATAATAAAAAAGCAACCAATATTTAAAAAAAATTACTAATTAAACATAAAAAATGAAAAATTAGAGTGAAGGGATATTAATTGAAATATAATTTAAAAATTATTAAAAAACACATATAAAAAAGCATGATTTTTTTTAAAGAAAAAATTAAAAAAAAATATTAAGGGACTATATTAATTGCCATCATCTTATATCTTAACAATAATATTGTGTCAGTTCTATGTGCATAGTGATGAACGGCAACCCCAAAATTTGAAAGAAATGAAGTTGTTTAATGAATTATATAAATTATATCTTTAAATTTTTTTAATAATTTAAGTTATTGAATTAAATTAATTTTTTAATATGACTAAATAATTCTGAATTCAAATCTCAACAACTTTATCCTACTTAATAAAAAAATTAAATATTAAATATATTAAAAAATTATATAAATTATACTTTTGATACCTTCGTTCGCTGAAAAGATAGATAGCAAAAGAACAAAACTACTAGAATCAGGGTACTGTGAGAGCCACTCATTTGTAGTACACCAATCTCTTGGTATAAGAGGTTATGACATGATCTCATCTGTCTGTCCAGAATACAGTTCTAAATTTGTGAAAATGTTAGAGGTTCATGCAATTATATTGCATCCATACTCTCTTGCCTGCCTTCTTTTTATTTTTGTTACCAAATGGTTCTTCTTCAATTCTGCAAGGAATAAAAACTTACCACCTTCACCATTAAAGATTCCTGTTGTGGGCAATCTCCTTCAGTTAGGCTTGTATCCCCATCGTTCTCTGCAATCTTTGGCTAAACGCCATGGTCCACTCATGCTCTTGCACCTTGGCAACGCTCCTACACTTGTAGTCTCGTCTGCTGATGGAGCTCGTGAGATCTTGAGAACTCATGACGTCATATTTTCAAATAGGCCTGATTCAAGCATTGCAAGAAGACTTTTGTATGACTACAAGGACGTGTCCTTGGCCCCTTATGGCGAGTATTGGAGGCAAATGAGAAGCATATGTGTCGTGCAGCTACTTAGCTCTAAAAGGGTTAAGTTATTCCAATCCATAAGAGAAGAGGAAACAGCTTTGCTAGTCCAAAACGTCGAGCTGTTTTCTTCAAGATCATTACAAGTTGATCTAAGTGAACTGTTTTCTGAATTAACAAATGATGTGGCGTGTAGGGTTAGTTTTGGCAAGAAGTACAGAGAGGGGGATAGCGGGAGAAAATTTAAGAAGCTATTGGAAGAGTTTGGTGCGGTATTAGGCGTTTTCAATGTTCGAGATTTCATTCCCTGGCTTGGTTGGATAAATTATCTGACAGGTTTGAATGCTAGAGTGGAATGGGTTTTTAAAGAATTTGATCGCTTTCTTGATGAAGTTATTGAAGAATTTAAGGCAAATAGGGTAGGTGTGAAAGAGGATAAAATGAACTTTGTGGATGTTCTGCTTGAAATCCAAAAAAATAGCACAGATGGTGCTTCGATAGGCAGCGACAGCATAAAAGCCATCATTTTGGTAAGAAAACTGACTAGCCTAATTTGAATATATCTATGATACTGCTATGTTAATGTTGGTTTAAATTTTCTTCCACTTACATTTTATATCTATGATACTGCTATGTTCATGCTAGTTTAAATTTTCTTCCACTTACAAGGTGATTTCAATCTTATATTGGTTTCCATTACAAAGGAAAACAGCAAGTTAAAATAATTTGGATGTCTGACGTATTTATACCCTCTTGTAGGATATGTTTGCAGCAGGAACTGATACAACACATACCGCCTTGGAATGGACAATGACGGAGTTGCTAAAACACCCCGAAGTTATGAAGAAAGCACAGGATGAGATTAGAAGGATCACCGGAAGCAAAATTAGTGTAACCCAGGATGATGTAGAGAAAACGCTATACTTGAAAGCAGTTATCAAGGAATCTCTTCGTTTACACCCACCAATTCCCACGCTTATTCCGCGAGAGTCAACCAAGGATGTCACGGTACAGGGCTATGATATTCTAGCCAAAACCAGAGTAATCATCAATGCTTGGGCAATTGGGAGAGATCCTTCATCGTGGGAAAATCCAGATGAATTTAGACCAGAAAGGTTCTTGGAGAGTGCTATAGATTTCAAGGGAAATGACTTCCAATTCATTCCTTTTGGAGCTGGAAGAAGAGGCTGCCCAGGAACAACATTTGCTTCTTCTGTGATTGAGATTACGTTGGCTAGTCTTTTGCACAAGTTCAATTGGGCATTGCCTGGTGGAGCAAAACCTGAAGACTTGGATATAACAGAAGCTCCAGGGCTAGCCATCCATAGGAAATTCCCACTTCTTGTTATTGCAACTCCTCACTCTTTCTAGAGTGGAGAGGTCCTACTGTTACCATTGTGCTTAATTGGTATCCAAATATTCTACCTACTACAGGAATAGTTGTTTTGATCTTTATTTCCTTCCTTCACCAATGAGGATCTCATAGTAATATTGTCACTTTTTCTATAATAGAATAGAACTTGTTCTCCCAATGGTGAATGATGTTTTAGGATGATCTTATTGTTACAGTTACAGAGTAATATAAAACTATTATTAAGACCTTATATAACAATTTAAGTTTTTGGGTGAGATGACTCGTTAATATGATATCAAAATTTCAATGACCAAATAGTTACAAATTTGAATCGCAAATTTGACATGTTAGAAAATTATATAAATCATTCTCTTTCAAATTGAGGTAATTCTTTAACATAGTATCAGAGCCTTGTTGACTATTATCACGAGTTCTAATTGATAGAAACTAAGTATAAAGTAGTATGAGCTCGGGCATATTTCAAATTCAAAGGGCTTTTACTTGAGGGAGTATATTAGAGAGTAATATAAAACATATCTTGGAGCCTCATCTAATAGTTTAAGTTATTGGGTTGAGATTGTTTTTTGACATGATATCAAAACCTTGAGAACCAAATAATTACGAGTTTGAATCTCAACACATTCATTTTCTTAATTAATTAAGTACAAGGTAATGTGAGCATGTACAAATTTCAAGCTCAAAGGGCTTTCACTTGAAAAAGTGTATTAGAGAATTATATAAATCATATTCTGAAGCTTGAATCGAGATGGTTCTTTGACACTTATAATATTTTAGGGGATGCACTAAAAAGGTTAACTCAATTTGAAATCTTTACATTAATGTCATGTCATCCCTTCCTCACCAGATCACAAAAGCCCATTTTTTTTATAACAAAATCAGTATTAATTAAGCAATTTATACGTAAGAGATTGGTTAGAAATGGCTAAAACAACAGCAAGAGGAACAATGCAAACACAAGTGGTGATTACATAGGTTGAGATAACATTAAAGCTACCATATTCTATTTAGCCTCATTTTCTTTAGATAAATCGGAAACTTATTAAAGAAAATAACTCACAAATCTACATAAATAAAGCTACATATCTAGAAGGTGTAGAAGAAAAACACTCGCATAAAAAGAATAAGGAACATATTTGGAGTATCTATATAACAAGTTCAATAATTCACTTCAAAAGCATAATGGCCTAAACTTGCTTTTGTTTTATTGACACATTTTTTTGGCCTGGTAGCATCTAGAAAATAAATTTTGGCCTGCTAATCAGAGACAAAGAATAGAATCAAGTACTTTTATTTAGTAGATTTTTATTACCAGTCCTCATTATATTCAAAATCATAATAGAAAAATAAATGAACCATTTATATAGCTTAGAAGTAAACAATACTTGATATTTAGTTTATCAGATGCCCAAAGAACTCTCAATCTCATAGGTCACATCTGTAGTCTCTAAAATTTTAGGCAAAAAAATTAAAATTGAATAGGAAAGATCATCGCTCAAGTTAACGTGTTAGGGTTTCAGCTTCAGAAAATTTCAACATGTATCAGGAAAGCCAAACCTATAGCTTTAATTTTGATAAGTCAACATTTTTTTGTTATAGATTTTTATTAATAGAAATAATCTTAAAAACATAATGGGTCTACTAAACATGTCACACCCAAAGGACTTGAGCTTGACAGACAGTCAAGCTCAAGGTAGCGTAGGTCTATCAAACATGCTAAACCCTAAGAACTTGAGCTTGGTAGTTGACCAAGTCCAAGGTAGTGTGGGTCTAACAAACATATCATACTCAAAGTACTTGGATTCACTAGTAAGCCATTTGGGTTCAACCATTACCAAACTCTGAGGCTATATGCATGATCATAGATGATCCCCTACATTAACCATTTCCAAACTCTGAGGCTATATGCATGATCATAGATGATCCCCTACATTAAAAGTATTAAAGACATGATAAACCATCATGTCTCTCCTTCTAGAATAATTATGTGAGCCATTCATATTTGATATATTGATTTTTCTATACTCATAGATGTACACAAGATCTCTCAAGGGACTTACCATACTTACTATCTTATTAATGATATGTAAGAGATATTTATTCTCCATTACTATCACAAAAAATAGAGGACTTTTCAGTCATTCTTTTCTTTAAAAATGACAAGGTTCAAGGGGTATAAATATCTTTTCAACCATCTAGATAAGAGTTCATAACTTTTTATCTCTTAAAATAAACTTATATAAATTTCAGAGCATTAACCATCTTAAAACTCAAGAACAAACATCTTTGTTTCTTGAATTTAAAGCTATTTTAAGTCATTTAATTTTTTTCCCATAAATATATAGATTTTATCATTAAAGGATCTTTAAGTTCCCGTGATTGGAATTTTTTTTACAGGTACTAAACCTCTTACCACTAGCTTGGAATTCCTTGGTATAAAGAGAAGAAATCTAATTATATAAACATATTGATTAACCACTATTTCAAATACTAAATAACCTATTATTCATACATCTTGGATTTTAGGATATCATCATTGACACCGTTTGTGGGGAGACTTCCAAAAAATCATATATAACTCTATTGTTTTAGTTTTTTCCCTAACTATCATCATCAATGACAGATAATTAGGACACTCTAAGAATAGAACAAGTTATTGACCTCTTTGCCACAATAAATACTCTAGCCCTCGCATAGCCAATCCTTCAATAACTTATGGAACAGATACAACTTCTTACCCAAACAATAATGAGAAATCAACAAATAAGAGAAAATCCAACTTAACGAATCTTAACTCCTTTTCAGTAAGTTAATGCATCTCTCTACTTACCTCCTCGGTAGCAGGCCCCACTTAGTGTCCATGGACGGTTACACTATCTAGAAGAATATGGACCAAATGATCCAGTTGAGGATTTTCAATCTTAGGGGTCATCGATTCATTTCAAGGAACATAAACACCCTCCTGACACTCGGGTGCGAAGTGGTTTTTCCAAGCATCCATTTATGCAGCTTAAGAAAGAGGTTGTTCGTGTATCATGCTATCCTACACTATAAACTTCAAGTTCCCCTGAACCCAGATGTAGAAGTGGCAAACAGTTAGAAGAAGGATTCATCTAAGAGGATGTCTACACTCATTAGATCAGAAATTCTCCTTTATTCAGAAGTATGTTGAACACTCGTATACCTAAAGACTACATCGCCACTAAAATGACCCTAGATAACTATGATGAGTTCACAAATCATAGGGAGCATGCACAAAATATGCATGATGGTCTGGAGCTAGTCATTCGGGACAACCATGCCATATGCAAGACCCTCCCTATAACTTTTAGAAGTCCAATAAAAGCATGGTACAACAACCTGGAGATAGGTTCAGTCACCAGTTTCAGTGTGTCAAGCTAATGGCATGTTTAAGTATAAGTATTCCAGCCAAAAAGAGTTCCACTAAACTCTTTAGAATCACTCAAATAAAGGATGAGTCTACAAGAGTATACCTGAAGAGATTCGATAAGGAAATGCTTAAGGTTGAAGATTTAATCAAACTTATAGCTTCAGAAGCCCTTATTAGTGGATAGAGGGAAAAAAAAAACCTTATAGAGGGAGTTGTACGCCTTATCAGAAAGGTTGCTAAAAATAAAGCAAACCATATAGAGCCATATTTGGGTAGAGGAGGCAAATACGCTGTATTATGGTCCTCTCCATTTTTCTAGGGATAAACAGATATAAAGATCCCTTAAATGGGGTTGCTCGCCTAAATGAGACCGCTCTCCCAAAAGAGACAACAATCTCAAAAGGAGTCAGAAGAAACCACTGAGAGAATGCCTAGGTTATCCTTAAGCATGTGTTTCTTCATTGAACACCACCCTTACTGAAGTCTTTACGGCCATCCAATGCAAAAAATTATCTGATATCCATCACCCATGAAGTCTCCTCTCAACACACGCACATCTAAAATATATTGCCTTTATCACAAAGACAAAGGACATGAAATTAAAGACTATTATGTCTTGAAAAAGAAGATTGAACGGCTGATAGTTAAGGGCTATATTCGTTAGTTTCTAAAGAAGGATTTTCACCCCAAGCAGAACAAAGATAAGCCTGGTTAATCTGTTATAGCTTTACTCGAGATCAATATAATCTTAGATGAGCCTCTGCAAGGGGGATTATAATAATTGAAAGAGAAAGTATGAGAAACAAGTCCTCACAAGTCACAACTACTAGATCATTGAGTCAATGACATGAGCCAATAGTTTTTACTCTTAAAGATGAAGAAGGAATGACTTTTCCACATGAGGACGCCCTTGTTATTTCCACTGTTATCTTCAATCACAAAATACATCGGGTACTAGTAGATGATGACAGTACAACTAACATCCTCTCCATAGAAGTTATGGTTTAAATAGGAATCCCCTATTTAAAACTAACACCTATAAAAACTCCCTTCATTAGGATAAAGGGTTCAAGCATACCGGTAAAGGGTGCCTTAGAGTTACCTGTTGTAATAGGCACCCCTTCGAAATGTGTTTCACTTCAACAAAGATTCATAATGATTGATATGACATTGGCTTATAATTTCATTCTAGGAAGACCCCTTCTACATCAAATCAATGTCATCATCAATAACAAAATGCTTTTGGAAGCAAAAAATAAAATATAAATGCCCTCAATAGGCTTTTTAGTTTTTTCACAATGGTTTTTCATAATTATTGAGTAAGCCGAGGGGTAATTTAGTATTTGACTAAATAAAAAAAATAAAACACACAATAAAATGACCAAAATTCTCTTAGGATCCAAAAATTTAAAATTGGCCTCAAGGGTTTTTTTTTGTATTTTTCACAATGATTTTTTATTATTATTAGGTCAACTGATGGGCAATTTGGTATTTGACCAGATATAGAAAAAAAAAAAAGTGGTTGTGCACGCACCAACTTGTGGGAGGCATTAGTGCCCTTCAAGAAGCACATGCAACACCTCCTAAAAAATGATAGTGGGTCGATGATTTATCACTAGTGAGACTTTTTTTCTCTTCTTTCTAAAAAATGATAGTTTGGTCTTTTTATGTTGATATTTCAACTTTAGTCCTTATTCTTTTTATTTCTAATTTTTTTTTGTTCTTTTGTAAAAGTTTTATTTGTTTCCGGTTTCAAATTCAAATTTATGGTTTATTATTTTTATTAATTTGATCCTCATTCTTTTGATTTTTTTATTTTATGAAAGTTTTTTTTTTTGTCAATTTCACCTTTCAATAATTTTTTTATTATTTTTATGTCAATTATGATCCTCATTTTTTTATTGTTTTTTTAGTTCTTTTGCTAAATTTATTTTTCTTTTCGATTTCACCCTTTAATCAAATATAAAATTTATTTTGTACTTAAATTTTGATCTTGGTTCTTCTTCTTTTTTAATTTCTATTTTTTTTTATTTTTAATCCTTTTGTATAATTGAGATTTTGTTTTCAATTTTATCTTTCAAAATTTGATTGAGAATTGAGCTTAATGTTTTTTCAGATATGATGCTTCAAATCTAATGACTCGGGCCATGAATTTGAAATGCTAATGTAGGCTGACATTTAAACAAAATGGGCCTTGTAATTTTCTTTACTTTTTCCCTATCAAATTAGTCTGATCTCATGATTTGGGCTTGGCAGAATAACCAGAGTTGGCTCAACATTGATTTCCAGGGTTAAAGGTTTGTCGTGTTAACTCGAGTTGACCACTATTGAGTTTTGAGTTTTTTTTTAATCTAATTTTATCCTTTTATATTTAATGATATGAGAATTGAGTTATATTGTTGTTTTTTTATTAAAAAAAACTAATTTTCCTAGGTTATTGTAATTACTTTTATAACAAATTTTGTCAAAATGCTATAGTTGTTTAATTTTTTATTATTTTATTAAAATTAAATTAATTTATTTAATCCAATTAAATTTGCAATTAAGTCATAAATTTTATTTATTTTTTAAAATATATTTATAATAACTAGACGTTATTTTTTTATATATAAAAAAATAGTTTGCCCTGCCGCGTAGTGCAGTTCCACACCTGATTACATATCTAAATCAGCAGGTTCAAACATTCATAATTAAATTTCAGCTACTATTTTTATAACATTGTTAGTAGGGAATCTCGTGTGCATCATATTAGCTGAGGTGTGCGTCAAAGTTTCATGTGTAAGATTAATTGGCTTTATATATATATATATATACATATATATATATATATATATATATATATATTTTGGAAGTATTTTGTTTTACTTGTTTGTTCTTTTGTTTCTTTATTCAATATGGTTGTTTCCCTTTAGAAATTAATTAGGTTACTTTCATTTATATTGCGAGTTGAATTAAATCTTCTTAAAATAAAAAAAAAATGTTTAGGCTTTGAGGAATACTTAGGCAATGTCATTAAATTTATTTTTGTTTTGTAAAATTTAAAAACTCTCTACTTAATTCTATATATAGAATGAGCTTCAAATTAAATTGTGTAAGGGTTGTTTTATTATAATTCAGATGACTTGGTAGGTTTAAAAATAAAAAAACAAAAATCATAATAATAATAATCAAAGGACAAAGAAAATGGTAAGAAAAAAAGATTAGGCACGTGGGTCTAAATGCAACTTGGATGACTAGTAAAAAGTGTTTTGGCTTTGATTTTTTTTCAAGATGACGTGTTTTTTTAAAAAACTATTTAGACAATGAGTTATTGAATCAACTGAAGTTAATCGGGTTAACTCGCCAAACTCATGACTTGAGTTATAGACTCTAATGAGTTTAATAATATTTTTTATTTAATTACATGATAAAAAAAATAAAAATTAATTAATTCAATATCAATTAAATATTGAAAGCTGAAATTAAAAAAAAACTAAAAAAAATTCAACGAAAATCAATATCAAAAATTGAAATGAAAAAAAAAAACATATTATGCCAAACGCGCAAGTCTGGGTGACCTAGCGTTTCAGAAACTTAAAAAAAAAGAAGAAGCGCATGTGCATAGGCCAAAGAAGGAAGTCGATCTTCTTCTTTTTTCAGGCATATTTATAGAAAAAACCCATTAAACTCGAACCCTTCATTGAATAGAATCTATAAACACTAAGAATAACAAATTTTTTCATATAAAAAGACACCTTTTTATTAACTCCAAAAGGCATGAGTGTTGTTGAAGGAAAGCAATGAAAAAAAAATCATTAGATAAAGTATAGGAGACAAGGATAATACTTTTAACCACCAAAACCATTGGTTTGAGATTCATAAATGTTGAAATCAGAACAAAAGAAATATCAAGAAATTAAATAATTATATGTGGCATCTTTAGTATTAATTGGAAATATTTCCAGCATTTGGGGTACTATTCTAAAAAGAAAAAAAAAGGTGAGGGTTTAAGCATAGCTAGATTCATTTAGGTTGGGTTTAGCTTAGTATTTTATGATAAAAAAAAATATGTTTAGTCAAAGAAATAAATTGGTTTCCCAGATAATTTTAAAATTAATTTTTATATTTTCAAAATAAAAAATAAATAAAAACATATTTCTTTCTATTCTCTCTATCTTTCCTGTTCACGAATGCACTTTCCGCTTGTATGAAGCTGTTTTCCACCATTAAAAGGGTCATTTAAGCATCCATATCATTTAAGCTTCAATTAAAAATAAACCTATTGAAAGAAAGAAAACTTAAAAAAAAAAAAAAAAAAAAAGACAGTAGCTTCACTGTCATGAACACTCCATAATAATACCACATTTCTCCACACCTGTGCAGCAAGGTCAGGGATGGAGGAGGGTCTTTACCTAATAACTAAGAGACAAAATACCTCCACCCACAAACTGATCTTCAAAAGATACAGCTATATTGTATTGGCAAATCTCTTGAGTGACAAGCAATCTTCTCCACAGTCCACATTACTGTGCGCGCATTGCTTGTTTCGAGCTAGTATAAATATGTGCATATTCTAATCTGCAGGCAAAAAAATTCATAAATTAATGCACTCTGACTGAGCTTCCATCCTGAGAAAGTCGGAATTAATATAAAAGTAATTGGAAAGATTACTTTACTTGATCGGACATTGGGTATGCAAACGATCGAAATCACCTAACATGTAATCGCCCCTAGTACATAGGAAATCAAGCTAAAATAATAAAGTCACCTTATAATCTACTAGAAAAAAAAACAGAGTCAAACTAGAAAAAAACCAAGCCAAAATCGAAAAATTCAAGT
>Ga0325401_1006743_pt1 | contig 11124 bp, 9 predicted proteins | sample PopdelMetagenome_FD_205666 | JGI IMG/M metagenome (GOLD analysis project Ga0325401, IMG submission 205666) | Populus deltoides microbial communities from Bellville, Georgia, United States - Xylem-PdKOR-R2 | ecosystem: Host-associated > Plants > Phyllosphere > Stem > Wood/Secondary xylem | place...
CCGCCGCGCGCCGCGCAGCAGGTCGACGAGGGCGTACTGCCGCTCGGCCTTCTTCACGGGGCCCAGCCTGGCAGCAGCGGGAGCCGGGTGCGGTGGTTCAGCTCCGCATGCTCCGCTGACCGCCGACCGACCAGACCCGGCTCACGCGTCCGTCCTCGGCGAAGTCGAAGACGTCGACCCCGCCCGCGACGGCGCCGTCCGCCTCGACGTCCCACAGCAGGCGGCCGTGGTCGCCGTCGATGGCGTCGGCGACCGCGGTGAAGACGGTGCCCGCGTGCTCGCGGTGCCACCAGGCGAGGTAGCGGGCGAAGTCCTCGGCGGTGCGGATGTCGTCGGCGGGGGTGGAGCCGTCGCGCTCGGTCACGGCGAAGTGGATGCGGAAGTCGTCGGCGCAGAGGACGTGCGCGAGGGCCCCGTCGCCGTTCCACATGGTCAGCCACCGGTCGAGCGAGCGGCGGGCGGTGGTGGCGGGCTGCGTGGTGGCGGGCTGCGTGGTCCCAGGCTGCGGGGTCTCGGGCAGGACGGTCGTGTCGGTCATGCCCCCACCGTCGTCGGCCGGGGCGACAACGGCATGTCGGTGTTTCCCGAGGCGTTCTGGAGGACCGACGTCGTCTAGGTGGTGAGGGGGAGCATCTCGCTCAGGTCGGCGCGCAGGCCGGAGGCCGCGACCTTCCCCGAGGCGAGCGCGTCGGCCCAGGTCGTGCGCCCGGTCGCCATCCGCAGGAAGGTCGCCGCGTCGGTCTCCACGACGTTCGGCGGGGTGCCGCGGGTGTGCGTCGGCCCGGGGTCGAGGCGGCCGTCGCGCAGCACGGAGATCTGCACCGCGGCGTGCGGCGGGACGCGCACCTCCACCGAGCGTCCCGGGTAGCGCGTCTCCAGCACGCCGGCGAGGGCGCGGCAGGCGACGCCGATCGCCGGCTTCGCCTGGGGTGCGGGGTCGCGGTCGGGCAGCGAGCGCGTCAGGTCGTCGGCGTGCACGACGAGCTCCACCACCGCGGGACCGACCACGTCGGGCGGGAGCGGGGCGCCGTCGAGCCGCTCGAGCGCCTCGTCCACGCGGTCGAGCAGCGCGCCGTACGCGAACCGGTCGGCGTGCTCGAGCGCCCGCTGCCGCGAGCCCTCCGCCGAGCCCGGCTCCGGTCCCAGCCCGCCGGCGGTCCGCTGCAGGCCGAGGTCGAGGTGGGCCAGCACCGCGTGCACGTCCCAGCCCTCGAGGACCGTCGGCCGCGACGCGTCGGCGTCGTCGAGGTCGGCGAACCAGCCGAGCAGCTGCCGGCCCTGGTCGACCAGCGCCTCGCTCGGCGTCCGGCGGGTCCGCACCACGGCCTGGTCCTCCTCGGGGCTCCGCCCCGGCGAGGCATCCCGGGGCGCCCTGACGTTACGCGACGCCCCCGAGGACGGCGCGTGCGTCCGTACGATCTCCCCCGTGAGGACCGAGACGGCGCAGGGGGCGCTCGCGCGTCGTGGCTTCACCGACGCCGAGACGGCCAGCCGGCGGGTCGCGTCGTGGACCCAGCACCAGCTGCGCCTGCTCGACGTCGTCGTCCGTGCGGCCGACCCCGACCTCACGCTGACCTCGCTCGACCGGCTCAACGACGCCGACCCGGGCCTGCTCGACCGGCTGGTCGACGACGCCGAGCTCGCGGGGCACCTCGTGCCGGTGCTCGGGGCGAGCGTCGCCCTCGGCCAGCACCTCGTCTCCCACCCCGAGCTCGTCGACGCCCTGGACGGGCCGCTGCGCCGGACGACGGCGACCGACCTCCGCCGCGAGCTGCTCCTCGCGGTCGGCGCCGACCCGGCCGCCGACGTGCCCGTGGCCACCGACCTCGTGGGCGACGGGCTGCGGCTGGCCTACCGTGCGGCCCTGCTGCGCGTGGCGGCGCGCGACCTCTGCGCGCCGGAGCCGATCGAGGCGGTCGACGGCGTGGCCGACGAGCTGTCCGACCTCGCCGACGCGACGCTCGAGGCGGCCCTGGCCATCGCGCGGGCCAAGGCCGGGCCGGAGGCGGCGAGCACGCGGCTGGCCGTCGTCGCGCTCGGCAAGACCGGCGCGCAGGAGCTGAACTACCTCAGCGACGTCGACGTCCTCTTCGTGGCCGAGCCGGTCCGCGACGCCGAGGGGCGCCCGGTCGTCGAGAACGAGCGCGCGATCAGCCTGGCCACGCGGATGGCCGCCGAGATGACCCGGATCTGCTCGGCCCACACCGCCGCGGGGACGATCTGGGAGGTCGACGCCGCGCTGCGGCCGGAGGGCAAGGCGGGCCAGCTCGTCCGCACCCTGTCGAGCCACGCGAAGTACTACTCCACCTGGGCCAAGACCTGGGAGTTCCAGGCGATGCTCAAGGCCCGGCCCGCCGCCGGCGACCTCGCCCTCGGCGGGGAGTTCGTCGACCTCGTCACCCCGTACGTCTGGCGCGCCGCCGAGCGTGAGGGCTTCGTCCACGACACCCAGGCCATGCGGCGCCGCGTGGTCGCCCACATCCCGGCGCGCGACGCCGGCCGCGAGCTCAAGCTGGGGGAGGGGGGCCTGCGCGACGTCGAGTTCTCCGTCCAGATGCTCCAGCTCGTGCACGGCCGCGTCGACGAGTCGCTGCGCGTCGGTGCGACGCTGCCCGCGCTCAAGGCCCTCGTGGACGGCGGCTACGTCGGCCGCGAGGACGGCAAGACGCTGGGGCTGGCGTACCGGTTCCTGCGCGTCCTCGAGCACCGGATCCAGCTCTTCCGCCTGCGCCGCACGCACGTGCTGCCCGAGTCGGAGGAGGACCTGCGCCGCATCGGGCGCTCGCTCGGCTACCCCGACCCGGTGACCGAGCTGGTCTCCACCTGGCGCAACGTCGCCGGTTCGGTGCGGCGGCTGCACGAGCGGCTCTACTACTCCCCGCTGCTCGAGGCCGTCGCGCGCATCCCCACGAGCGAGCTGCGCCTGACCACCCGCGCGGCGGAGGACCGGCTGCAGGCCCTCGGCTACGACGACCCGGCCGCCGCGCTGCGCCACATCGCCGCGCTCAGCCAGGGCGTCAGCCGCCAGGCCGGCATCCAGCGCCAGCTGCTCCCGGCCATGCTCGGCTGGTTCGCCGAGGCGCCGAACCCCGACGCCGGGCTCTTCGCCTTCCGCCAGGTCTCCGAGGCGCTCGGCTCCTCGCCGTGGTACCTCCGGGCGCTCCGCGACGAGGGCGCGATGGCCGAGCGGCTCGCGAAGATCCTGGCCAGCAGCCGGTACGCGGTCTCGCTGCTCCTGCGCGCGCCGCAGACCGTGCAGATGCTCGCGGAGGAGGAGCACCTGCGCCCGCGGCCGCTGGCCGACGTCCGGGGCGAGATGCTCGCCGCGGCCCGGCGGCAGTCGAGCAGCGCCGCCGCGGTCGAGGCCGTCCGGGCGATCCGGCGCCGCGAGCTGTTCCGCATCGCCGCGGCCGACCTGCTCGGCGAGGTCGACGTGCTGCAGGTCGGGGAGGCGCTCACCGACCTCGTCTCGGCCACCGTCCACGCCGCGCTGGAGACCCTGCGGGCCAACGCCGACGAGCCGGTGCCCGCGATCGCCGTCGTGGCGATGGGGCGCTGGGGCGGGCGCGAGCTGTCGTACGCCTCGGACGCCGACGCGATGTTCGTCATGGGCGACACGGCCGGTGAGGGCCCGCAGCCCACCGACCCCGTCCGCCTCGCCGGTGCCGTGATCACGCAGCTGCGCAAGCTCCTGGCCCAGCCCGGGGCGGACCCGGCGCTCTCGGTCGACGCGGACCTCCGGCCGGAGGGCAAGGGCGGCGCTCTGATCCGCTCGCTCGCCGCGTACCGGAACTACTACCAGCGCTGGTCCTCGACCTGGGAGCTGCAGGCCCTCGTGCGCGCCGACGCGCTGGCCGGCGACCCCGACGTCGGGGCCGGGCTCATGGCGGAGATCGACCCGCGCCGCTGGCCCGAGGAGGGGCTGACCAGCGCCCAGCTCGTCGAGATCCGCAAGCTCAAGGCGCGCGTCGAGGCCGAGCGGCTGCCGCGCGGCGCCGACCCGCAGAAGCACACCAAGCTCGGGCCGGGCGGTCTCGCCGACGTCGAGTGGACGGTGCAGACGCTCCAGCTCCAGCACGCCCACCGGCTGCCGCAGCTGCGCTCGACGCAGACGGTCGTCGCCCTGCGCGCGGCCCGCGACGCCGGGCTCATCGACCCGCTCGACGCCGGCCAGCTCGAGGAGGCCTGGCTGCTCGCGAGCCGGATCCGCAACTCGATCATGCTGATGCGCGGCCGCGCCTCGGACTCGATCCCCTCCGACAACCGCGAGCTCGCCGCCCTCGCCGAGCTCCTCGGCTACGGCCCGGGGGAGTCCTCCCACCTGATCGCCGACTACCGCCGCGTCACCCGCCGAGCCCGCCAGGTCGTCGATCGCGTCTTCTGGGGGGAATGAGGTTCGTCCGGAGCTCGCGACGAGCGACCTGGCAGGCGTGGCAATCGTCCTGACCCCGCCGAGGACCGCCCGCCCTGTCTGGACGAGCCGCAGACGAACACGCTCTTCGTTCGTCTGCGGGGAGGAAGACAGGGCGTGAGGGGCGGTCCGAGCGCGATCCCGCGAGCTTGCGAGCGGGGCGCCGTCAAATGCCGCCGCGCTCGAACCAGGCGCCGGTGATGAACGAGCGCCGCCGGGCCACGCGGAGGGCGTCGCCGTACGCCTCGAGCGTCGCGGCCGCGGTGGTCGACCAGCTGAACCTCGACGCGTGCGCCGCCGCGTTCGCCCCGAGCCGGACGCGCTCGGCCGGGTGGTCGAGGACCTCGGCGAGCATGTCGGCCCAGTCGTCGGGGTCGTGGCCGTCGACGAGGCGACCGGTGTGGGAGTCGCGGACCGCGTGCCGCAGTCCGCCGACGTCGGTGGCGACCACGGGACGCCCGCAGGCCTGGGCCTCGAGGGCGACGAGCCCGAACGACTCGCTGTACGACGGGACGCCGACGACGTCGGACACGCAGTAGTAGCGGAAGAGCTCCGAGCGCTCCGCGTGCGGACGGAACTCGACCACGTCGCCGACGCCGAGCTGCTCGGCCAGGGGGGCCAGGGTGCCGGACCAGCCGGCATCCGGGCCGCTCGCGCTGCCGATGACGATGAGCCGGAGGTGCCGGCGGCGGGCGGGCTCCCGCTCGAGGAGCCGGGCGACCGCGCGGATCAGGACGTCGGGCGCCTTGAGCGGCTGGATCCGCCCGACGAAGAGCACCACCTGCGCGTCCTGCGCGACGCCGAGCAGCTCGCGCGACTCCTGCTGGTCGCAGGGGTGGAAGGTGTGCAGGTCGACGCCCGGCGGCACGACCGAGACCTGGTCGGGACGGGCGCCGTACGCGCGGACGAGGTCGGCCGCCTCGTCCTCGGTGTTCGCGGTGAGGACCTCGGCGCCGGAGACGACCTGCGACTCCCCGAGCGCGCGCAGGTCGGGCTCGGTCACCCCGCCGGAGGGGCGGCTGCCGTTCTTGACCCGCGCCATCGTGTGCATCGTGTGGACCAGCGGCAGCCCGTGGCTGCGGCGCAGGGCGAGCCCGACCATCCCCGACAGCCAGTAGTGGCTGTGCACGAGGTCGTACGCCGACGCCACCGACTCGAGACGGTCGGAGAACTCCGGCACCAGGTCCGGCAGGTCCTCCTTGGCGACGGGTCCGCGCGGGCCCGCGGGGACGTGGAGCACGCGGAGGTTGTCGTCGACCTCGACGACCTCGGCGGGCGCCGTGCCGTCGTCGCGGGTGAAGACGTCGACGTGCAGGCCGCGCTCGGCGAGCCGGCGGGCGACCTCGGCCACGTAGACGTTGAGGCCGCCGGCGTCGCCGACCCCCGGGGTAGCCAGCGGAGAGGTGTGCAGGCTGACCATGGCGACACGGCGCGGGTAGTCGACGGACACGTCCACGCCGCGATCATCCCGTCTGCCACGGGTCTCCACGACCCGCTCCGTGCGGCCCCTGCCGCCTGTCCGGCTCAGCCTAACGGGCCGCTCACCAGCAGCAGCGCCGCGAGGGCGAGGGCGAGCCCGACCACCTGGAGGGCGCGCAGCCGCTCGCCGTCGACGGCGAGGGCGAGCAGCACCGTGGTGACGGGGTAGAGCGCCGCGAGGGGCGCGACCAGGCTGAGGTCGCCGTAGCGGGTGGCGACGAGGAACAGCGCGTTCGCCGACATGTCGAACGGTCCGGCCACGCACGCCCAGGCCAGGGCGCGCCCGCGGGGCCAGGTGCCGCTGCCGGGCACCCGGCCCGGACGGAGGCGGGTCGCGGCCACCAGGGCCGCGCAGACGCCGAGCGCCGCGAGCTGGGCGCTGCCGATCGGCCACAGCCCGGCGTCGCCGCCCGGCGCCGCCTCGTTGGCGCGGGCGAGGAACACGAAGAACAGCGCGAAGCCGACGCCGGCCGCGACCGCCATGGCGACCAGGCGTCCGGTGACGAGCGACGTCGTGCCGGGCCTCGGCGGCGCGAGGCTGACCAGCGCGATCGCGACCAGCGCGCAGACCACGCCGAAGAGCGACACCGGGCTCGGCCGCTCGCCGCCGACGAGCCCGACCACGACCGGGATCGCAGCCGAGGTGACCGAGGTGATCGGGGCGACGACGGTCATCGCCCCGCCCGACAGCGCCGCGTAGAAGACGACGACCCCGAAGGCGCCGAACATCCCGGCGAGGGCGCCCCACCCGAGGCTCGCGCCGTCCGGCGTGCTGGGCAGCAGGAGCAGGTAGAGCGCGAGCAGCGGCAGGCTCGCCAGCTTGGAGACCAGCACCACCGGCAGCGCGCCCGCGCGCTGCGTCGCCTTGCCGCCCGCGAAGTCCCCGACGCCCCAGACGAGCCCCGACACCCCGGCCAGGACGACGAACAGCACCGGCTCAGGCTAGAGGTCATGATGCAGCAGGCTTCTGCGCCGATGTCCTGTGAACAACCATTCGTGCTGGCCAAATGATCCTGATCGGGCCTTAGTGTGTAAATGTGATCAGCGAAATGTTCGACAAGTCGCGGATGACAGGCGTCCTCGTCCCGATCACGGGCACGGACCCCCGGCTGGGGCCGTAGGAGCACGTGGCCTTCGCGGCTCACCCGCTCCCTGATCAGGAGCCGTTCCTGTGCGGTGCCACCTACCGCCAGGTCGCCCGCGCTCGCGCGGCGCTGGCCAGCCTGGACAGCACGGCTCGCCACCTGGCGAACCCGACCCTGCTGCGTCGTCCGGTCCTCCGTCGCGAGGCGCAGAGCACGTCGGCGCTCGAGGGCACGTACGCCCCGCTGGTCGAGGTGCTGGCCGCTGACGAGGACGAGCCGCAGACGACCGACCTCCGAGAGATCTCGAACTACCTGACGATGGCCGAGCAGGCGTTCGCGTGGCTGGCCGACGGACGACCGCTCACCTCCGGGCTGCTGACGAACCTCCAGGGTGTCCTCGTGCACGGGACGCCGAGCGCGGAGAAGTGGCCAGGTCAGTTCAGGGGAGAGCAGGTCGTGATCGGTCGGCGGCAGGACGCGTCGCACTCCGACGCGCCCGTCCGGGCAGCTCGATTCATACCGAGCCCACCGGGCCAGGACCTCGAGGCGAGGGTCCGAGACCTGCTCGCGTGGGTGAACCGTGATCACGGCGAGGACATCGACCCCGTCGTCGCCACGGCGATGGCGCACTACCAGTTCGAGGCGCTGCACCCGTTCTTCGACGGCAACGGTCGTGTCGGGCGGCTGCTCGTCGTGATGCAGCTGCTGACGGAGGGGGTTCTCTCGGAGCCGACGCTCAGCGTGTCGCCCTGGTTCGAGGCACGTCGGACCGCGTACTACGACGCCCTCTTCGCGGTCAGCGCGCACGGCGACTGGGACCGCTGGGTCGCGTTCTTCAGTGCGGGGCTCGAGGCGTCGGCCATCGACACGCACCGGCAGATGCTCCGGCTGCTCTCGGTCCGTGACGAGCTCCTCATTCAGGTCGGAGCCTCGTCCCTGGGTTCAGCGACGGCCCTGAAGCTCGTGGACCTCGCGGTGTCCAGAACGTCGTTCACCGTGAAGCAGGCCGCCGCCGAGCTCGACGTCGGCTACGCCCGAGCCAACACCCTCGTCGCCACGCTCGTCGGCCTCCACGTCCTTGCCCCGGTACGGCAAGGTGCTGCGTACGGGCGGCGCTTCCACGCCCCTGCCGTGGTCGAGGTGCTCCTGCGTCCGTGACGCAGGAGGGGCCGCGGCGGACAGACGACGGCGGCCCGCACGGCTCCCGGTGTCTGACGCCCGCCCCGCTGGGCAAACTTCCTCCAGAACACCGATCGAGAACCAAGGAGGAACCATGGCGAAGTCAGTCGCCACCGTGTGGGTGCCCGTGGACGACATGGACCGGGCGAAGCGCTTCTACGGCGAGACCCTGCGGCTGCAGGTCACCAAGGAGACGCCGGAGTGGAGCGAGGTGGATGCCGGCAACCTCACCATCGGGCTCAACGCCCGCGAGGAGACCGCGCGCCACGCCGAGGGCGGCGCGGTGATCACCTTCACCCCCGAGGGCGGGATCGACGCCGAGGTGGAGCGTCTGCAGGGCGAGGGCATCACCTTCCCGGGCGGCATCAGCGACCACCCGTGGGGCCGGATCGCGCCGTTCCGCGACTCCGAGGGCAACGACCTCCAGCTGTACGCCCCGCCGGCGGACTGAGCCCGGGTGCGCACGTCGGACGGGACCGACCGGCCCTGGGCGGGCCCGGGTCCCCTCCGACGTGCCCGCCGCGGCGGAGGTCGCGGTGTAACGTCACGGACGTGACTGCAGTGACGCAGATCTCCTCCCGTGGCGGGAACCGGCCGTGAGCACGGCCGTCCGTACGCCCGAGGACGTCTCCCCGGACCCGACCGGCCCGACCGAGGACCGCTCCGGGCGACGGCGGGCCCACGGCCGGGAGAGCTGGGGCGCGTTCGCGTACCTCATCCCGGCGCTGGTGGTCTTCGGCGCGTTCTTCTTCTTCCCGCTCGCGCGCTCGTTCTACCTGTCCTTCCAGCGCAGCGACCTCTTCGGCCGCCCGAGCGGCTTCGTCGGCTTCGAGCACTACGCCGACCTCTTCACCGACGCCGGCTTCGGCAAGACGCTGCTGGTGACCTTCGGCTTCGTCCTGCTGACGGTGATCCCGAGCATGCTGATCGGGCTGGTGCTCGCGCTGCTGCTGTCGAACCGAATCCGTGGCCTCAAGTTCTTCCGCACGGCCTTCGCGCTGCCGTTCGCGTTCTCCGTCGCGACCGCGGCCGTGGTGTTCGGCGTGATGCTCAACCCGGCGACCGGGGTGGTCAACGGCCTGCTGTCCTACCTCGGGGCCGGGCCGGTGGGCTGGCTGACCGAACCCTCCACCGCGCTGCTGTCGGTCGCCATCACCTCGGTGTGGATGCAGGTCGGCTACAACCTGCTCGTCCTGTCCGCCGGGCTCGGCGCGGTGCCCGACGACGTCCTCGAGGCCGCTCGCCTCGACGGGGCGTCCGGGCTGCGGCTGCAGACGGGCGTGGTGCTGCCGCTGATCAGCCCGCAGCTGTTCTTCCTCGCGGTGACCGGGACGGTCCAGGCGCTGCAGAGCTTCGGCCAGATCCACATCCTCACCCGCGGCGGGCCGGACCGGTCCACCCAGACGCTCGTCTACTCGATCTACGACGTCGCCTTCGCCAACAACAACTCCAACTTCGGGGCCGGGTCGGCCCAGGCGATCGTGCTGCTCGTCGTGGTCCTCGCGATCACGGCGTTCCAGTTCGGCTTCCTCGAGCGGAAGGTGTTCTACGCCTGATGGCCACCCTCACCTCCACCCCGGGGCTGGCCGCGGGCCGGCCCGCGAGCCCCACCCGTCGCCGCCGCGGCGCCCGCGACGGCCGTACGCCGGTCGGCACCTACGTGCTGCTCGGGCTGCTCTTCGTCGTGCTGCTCTTCCCCGTCTACTACGGGATCATCGGCAGCTTCATGAGCCCGAGCGACATCAACACGTTCCCGGCCAAGCTGTGGCCGACGAGCGGCTTCGTCGCGGAGAACTACGCGAACGCGCTCGACGTCATCCCGCTGCTGCGCCAGTACCTGAACTCGCTGGCGGTCGCGGTGCTGGTCGTCCTCGGCCAGCTGCTGACCAGCGTCCTGGCCGCGTACGCGCTGGTGTTCCTTCGGCTGCGGGGCAAGCGGTTCTGGTTCGCGCTGCTCCTGAGCACGATGATGATCCCCTGGGAGGCGATCATCATCCCGAACTACCTGGCGATGGCCCAGCTCGGGCTGATCAACACCATCGCCGCGCTGGCGCTGCCCTACCTCGCCGCCGGCTTCGGGGTGTTCCTCGTGCGACAGGCGTTCCTGACCTTCCCGATGGAGCTGCGCGACGCCGCCCGCGTCGACGGCGTCGGCAACCTCGGCTTCCTCTGGCGGATCCTCGTGCCGCTGACCCGCCCGACGCTCGCCGCGCTCGGGGTGTGGTCGTTCCTCTCGGCCTGGAACATGTACTTCTGGCCGCTGCTGATCACCCAGGCGCCGGAGAACCAGACGATCCAGATCGGCATCGCCCAGCTGCAGTCGGTCGACGCGAACGACCCGGGGATGGTCCTCGCCGGTGTCGTGCTCGCGCTGCTCCCGACGCTGGCGCTCGTGCTCTTCGGGCAGCGGTTCATCGTCCGCGGGCTGACGGCGGGGTCGAGCCGATGAGCGCTCCTCGTTCGTCCCGCCCGTCGCGGGGGCGCCGCCTGCTCGCCGCCGTCGTCAGCACCTTCCTGGTCGTCGGCCTGGCGGCCTGCGGGAGCGGCCGGCCCGAGGGCAACCTCGACGTGCCGGCCAAGGACGCGCTCGAGCGCGCGACCGGCGTCACCAAGGTGACCTTCTGGCACTCGATGGACTCCAGCAACGGCGTCGCGCTGCGGGCCCTGGTCGACAAGTTCAACGCCGCGCACGCCGGCAAGATCGAGGTCAGCGCCGTCTTCCAGGGCGACTACGACACCGCGATCACCAAGTACAAGGCCTCGGTGCAGTCGGGCACGACGCCCTCGATCATCCAGATCTACGACATCGGCACGCAGTTCATGGTCGACTCCGGCGAGGTCGTGCCGGTCTCGGGGTTCGCGCAGCGCGACGGCTACGACCTCGGCGTGATCCAGAAGAACATCGCCGGCACCTACACCGTCAACGGGACCCAGTGGTCGATGCCGCTGAACAGCTCGGTGCCGCTGCTC
>Ga0325401_1006744_pt1 | contig 11124 bp, 7 predicted proteins | sample PopdelMetagenome_FD_205666 | JGI IMG/M metagenome (GOLD analysis project Ga0325401, IMG submission 205666) | Populus deltoides microbial communities from Bellville, Georgia, United States - Xylem-PdKOR-R2 | ecosystem: Host-associated > Plants > Phyllosphere > Stem > Wood/Secondary xylem | place...
CTCCAGCTTCAAAAACCCCTGATTCATATGTCTCCACTGCATTTTTCCCAAGTGACGAAAATGACTCTATTTTAACCATGTAATGGATGGGAGGTGCATCTGATACGGTTGCTACAGCACCTGCAAAATGAAATGATATCAGCACATACAAGTTTGATCACTCTTTGGTTTTGTTACTAGAGAAAATCTGCTCATCAAACAAACACGCCGACTATTAGACGGAGAGCTTGGTACGGAAGAAAGGGCAAGCTCACAGACAGTAATCTCGGCATCAGCAGAGAAAAAGCTGGGTCACAGAACACGATGTTAGTCGATGAGAGAAAAAAGGGAAGGATAGGGTGAAATACCAGGAGGGGGAGAAATATTGCTGACAACTTCTGTCATGATGGTGACGATATCTTTCCTGGCAACAAAATCCACTAAACGATGTGCAGGATGTAGGGGAATGAACAAAACATTTGTTCCCCTATTTGTAAGGAAATCAAGAGAGAGTGGTTATTCGAAACTCTTAGAAGTTGTTTGGGGATTGTTGTCCTTCGCTGGAATAAAGATTACTTTTGAAACCGGAAACAGATCGATTCTCTTCTTGCAGATGCAAAACACGTCTATGGAAGATACCATGCATTATTTCCTTGCAAACCGCAATCTTACAAAACTTAAACACAACAATATGCTTTAGCAACCAAGTACATTTGTGGGGGTAATGATTGAATCTTTAGCAGCAGGAAAACCTCAAACGGAACTCCATAACATTCGGCTAAAATGCTTTCATGCCTGTGAATTTTTTGTTTTCTTTCCGTCTTTTTTCATTGAGATATGCATATGTTTACTTGCTTCGAACATACATATTAATAATTTGGACGAGTAAAGAACCTTAAGAAATTAAAGTAATTAGAAGTTCTCGCATCCAACCTCATGATATAATGGATGCCGCTCTCCTGGGAGTGCACCAGGGCAATTGTGATCAGAAAAGGTACTCCAAGTCGGGGGACTAGCTTTCCACTCCTAGACTCTATGATGACAAATATGTGGTCAATGTCATGTGTACGAGGACATGGTATGCAGGAAGAACGGTCATTCACTACCGCCGCATTTCTTCTATTCTCCATTGCCTGCTAAACTTCTAGACAGCTTTGTTCAAAAGGATCAAAATTTGGCATGTATTGCGTAATTTTAACATGGAAAACTTTATTTTGGATCCCGTGGTACAGTGCTACCAGTTATGTTATCCTCGAAACTACTGCCAGAGGTGGAAGTGGATTATAATTCCAAGAGCGAGCAGTGGCTGCAGGGGATGCAGAACTTGCCGATATTCTCTCAAATTGAGACGTTAAAGGTGGATTAGAGTTCATTTTGCATCGAGTATATCATCATCGTTTCTTTGTATTCAGGGACTTTTATCTATCTAGTTTTGCAGGCTAGAATTGATATGACTGCAGCAGCCTGCGAAAGTGCAGAAAAAGTATTAGAAGATACTCGTGAAGCCTAACAGTTTGGCACCCGTCAAGGGCCAACGAGTCTTCCCACTTTGGACAAGGCTCAGGCTGCTAAGATTCAAGAGCGAGAGACCTTGCTCCGAGCTGCTGTGAATGTTAGTGACGATTACCATCTCAACTGCCAATATTCATGCTTTGTCCGCAGCTCTTGTTCCTCGTTTTTGGCTGGAGCATTTAAATTTTGCACTCTTGTACGCAGGGAGAACTTATCATCCATAATTTGTTTTATATGCTTGCAGGCCTATCAATCCTGTAATTTATCTCAGATTTTAACATGGCATTTGAATTTTGAGTTATACAGTATTTTAAAATTTATTGATTTACACACAGCATTTCTGTATGTTTTCTCTGCAAGGTTAAGCCAACTCTTTTATGTCCGTGGAGAACGTGTGTGCTCAATTTCGAGTTCAGTCATGTAACAATATTGATATGTGTGTAATCGAATTCTGAAAGGCTGAAATACCACTGGTGACTAACGATATGGCTCCTTGTTGCACTGTAAAAACATGAACGTCAGAACTTTCACCAGAAAAAACCAAAAACCTTTGAATTCAGAACAACTATAACATCATTCTTTTAAAGTTCCATTACTGTTCTAGTTGTACAATGTCAAAGAAACATTTCAACTCAATAACTTAAGCTGATAGGTGAAGTTCTAAAATATGATTTATATTATTCTCTAATACACCCCCTCAAGTGAAAGCCTTTTGAGCTTAAAACTTACACAAGCTCAAGTATTCTTATGCTTAATTTTTATCAAATAAATGGAAATGATGAGATTCAAACTCATGACCACTTGATCATCAAAGCTCTAATACCATGTCAAAGAACCATTTCAACTCAATAACTTAAACTGTTAGGTGAGGTCTCAAGTTATGATTTATATTATTCTCTAATACACACTAAAAATATCACTTGCCGACTGCGAGAAGAGTATCCATTGAGAAATTCCCGTTAGCAGCATTGGTTCTCTTTGAGATGCAGCCAACTCTGTTAATTTTTCCTTGCATGAAGACAATATATATTGACTTTCCGATGAAAGTGGAGATCAATAGGATAGAATACACGCCATTGACGCCAGCAATAATGGTCCTGGACTCTAACATAAGTCGAGCAACATCCTCCATTCACAGGGCCAGATACTAGAGTATGAAACGGTCCAGCGGTTTTGGAAACACACTTTTGTACATTCCAAAGAGGTGCCTTGCATTCTGGACTGATTCCCGGTGGCAAGAGGCCTTGTAGGTTAGTTTATACCTGCGAATGGTGCTGGTCCTTTAAGAAAGGGTAAGAGATTAGGTGCACGAGGGGAACCGACTGGACTGGAACGAGCCAACACAATGCCTCATAAAAGAAAGAAATTTAAGTGTACTTTGGTCTGTGAATGAGGAGGCTTTTAACCCTCAACCTTCTCAAGTTAAATGTGCGGTGAACTTTGCAGAATAACTGATGAAGAAGAACAATATCCGAAAATGAATGGAAGTGTAACGTTAAGAAAACAAAACCATGGGAGGACCAGGACAAAGTAAACATCTCTGCCGCCCCAAATGTATCATTGTCGTCGTGGAATCTACCACCTCGACCAATCACTCGGACATTTTTTGTGTTTAAGACTTGGATAATAATGCAACTGGGAGACACGTTAGAGCGAACAAGTATTAATAAAAACCAGGATGAACTTTATGAATACCCTCCATTTATGTAATCTCAATCTCATCATCCATTGTCAATTTTAAAAAAAAAATTCTTCACTCATATTTAACGTAATTTATCCATATTATTATCTAAACTGTGCTTTTATTTTATATAGAATGATATCATTTTATATAAACATCACCGGTTTCTTTTAGATTATTCTAACAGAAGCTAAAATTATAATTGAGAAACCAGTAAGATTGATGTAAGAAATAGTTTTTGTATGAAATCCAGGGGTATATTTTTGATGTTTCCCTTGAAAACAAAAGGGCAAGGACATAATCAGATTGATTTTACATTTAATGACTGAATTTTATGATTTCAGAATATTTAATTATTGTAGTCGACGGATAGATACACTCAGCACGTGTCCCTCCATATCTCTCCCTCTCGAGGGGGTGTCTTCCTTCTATTTTGTCAAACGTTAACGACAACTCTTTCCCTACATAAAAACACGCGCATCACAGACCAGTCATAACACAACACGTAATCATACATGACATTCTTTCTATGACATGGACGCAATCAGTTGGCCTGTCATGCATCATAAATAAAAGGACACCGTACTTCATCAAATAGCAAGAAGATGACGATGATTATTCTAGTATCAAACAGAAGTGCTCATAAATAATAATAATAATAATAATTTTGGTGAGTTCAAAGCTTATTTTCTTGTCTTCTTTGTTTTTGATTAATTTTTACCCACCCTTTCTCCGTCTCTATGTTTTCCTCTGCATTGACTTGGCAATCTACAAGAAAACCAACACGATAAATCTCAAATCTTTCAAAACTCTCAAATTCAAAGCAAGGGAATGCAAATATGTTTTGCTAAATATAAGGTTAGACCCATCTTCACATTCCCTCTTGTTTCAAAATCTTAAGGCTTTATGTTGTTTTTATCAATGATTCTTGCGTAAATATTGAAACTTTTTTTGTTTTGGTGATTTGAAGATTGAACTTTTGGTGCTGAATAGTACTGAATGTGTTTAATTCTGTGAATGTGTGCTAATTTTGAGCCAACTTTGACCCTTTCTGCAATCTGCAAGCCATTGACCTAATGAACTACATGTTGGTTTTCGCGTGTGTAACGAAGGTATAACCTTTAGCCTACTGTCTGCTGTGTAGTATTTGTTTGCAGAATGAAAAGGTATGAGCAATCAATTATGTTTTTTATTTGCTTTCACGTCTCTTAGAAAGAGCAGCTAAACGATCGGACCAGACAGGCGAAGGGAGCTTGACCGCCTTACCAGTCATTGAAACACAAGCCGGAGACGTATTGGTTTACATTCCTACAAATGTAATATCCATTATTGATGGACAAATCTGTTGAGAAACAAAACTCTTTTATCGCAGAGTTTCCAGTATACATGTTTAGAGGATCTGAAAACTGGGTTCTTTGAATTTTGTTGTATATATAGTAATTTTAATGCGTGTGGATGGAAAGTTTGGATGGCGTTTTTATTCATTTTTGTGCTGCGTATAGTATAAAATATGGATGATTGATATTGATGATTGTCGTCCTTGTCATTATTGACTTGGCATTTATGTAACTTCTCTGATTTTTCTTGATTTGCTTGCAGGCCGCATTGTTTCAGCTGAGATGTTCTGTTCACATTGGAGGTCTGGCAATGACGTTGGAAGCTCTATCCTGATTCGATATTGTTCACAATGCAATTAGTATCAAATGATAGTCTCAAGGAAGATGTTTCGGAAAGTGAACCCATCTTATCCCAATCTAATATTTTGCAGCATTCTGAAGAAGAATCATCATCCTCTCGTGAAATTAAATCCTTAGGAAGGGATTGTGATGTTCATTTTGCTGAGTTAGAGAGTATTTGCATCGATGAAACTAGCCATCTGGTGAATCCGGACCAGCCACAGTGCCGTATATGCCTTGATATTGGAGGTCTTTTCTATTTACTGTGCTTGGTGCCCTTTTTTTTAGGTTCCTTAAGTTTTGTGATCATCATTTGACATGGAGGGTTTTTGTTTATTTCTGAAAAACCAGTGAATAGTTCTGGAGTGCAAGTAGTTTGTGTGTGTAAATTGGTGTTTCCTTTCCATTTCTATAATCTGTTTTTTTCTTTCTAATGCTGATGAAACCTGTGCTAATTTTATCTCAGGGGAAGACTTGATTGCACCATGTCATTGCAAAGGCACTCAGAAGCATGTCCATAGATCATGTCTTGATAACTGGAGGTCAACTAAGGTAAATGCTCGTTTCTCTCCGACATACCTTTTTCCTGATTTACAGAGTGATATGTGTGGAACTTTGAGAACTAGGAAAATAATGTCAACCCTTCAGACCCTTCAGATGTTTATTTGTAACTTGCCATTGCATGCATGTATGCATGTGATAGTAGTAAATTTATATCTTGATTCAATGATTAATTCCTGCTATCCATTTTCAGGAGGGCTTTGCTTTTGCTCACTGTACAGAATGCAGAGCAATGTTTATATTGCGGGCAAATGTCCCAGCTGACCGGTGGTGGTTGAGACTGAAGTTTCACTTCCTTGTTGCAAGGGACCATGCATTAATTTTCATAGTAGTTCAGCTGGTAAGGTCACCATCCTTTTCATATTAGTTAAATTTGGTAACATAAGCTGGATGTTGATCAGGTATCACTATTGTGGGTATCACCAGCACGTTTCTTCCGTCTAGAATTGACATGATTTTCTGCAATAGCGTACACTACAAAGCGCTCTCTGAAATTGTAGGCACTGTTATCATTGCCCTATGTAATGCTTTCCATGCACTTAGCTGCATTATTATTAAGTTCATTTCTTTAGTGGAGTTTGGTGCTGGAAGTCACTTCAGCAATGGAAATTGTACTTTTTGGTGTGAAACCAAACAGACCTAATTAGTTTAACGAATCCCAGCTGATAAAAGACATGCATTCGTGCACACACATGTGCATGCACAATTACAAGTGTGATTGCATGTACCCGTGATTAGTTGACCCAAGGTGTCTTTGTTTGGAAATTTCCATTGATATTCTGCTTAAGAACTATATGAACAAATATGGAGGTAAAAATGTGAGCTAGTAAACTTTCTTCTCGTCTGTTTTGTTCAAAACAATTTAACTAGCAGTTTAGTTTCCCACGACCAAGATGCAAATCTTTGCTTGTTGATATTCTTTGTCATTTTCTTTTGGAAGATCCATGTGCTTTTACCTGTCGCGCATAAGGGATTGATTTGGGGAGATGATTGGTCAAATATTGTTTTATCATTAGATTTGTTTTTCTTTGTAGGTAAGTTAATAAATTGATTTTCCAAACAGGTTGTTGCATTCTTGGGTGTGCTGGTGTACAAGTTCTACGGGGAGGAACTAAGGGAAATGTTTGGCTATGAAGAGCATCCCTATGGGTTCTATACTATGGCTGGTATGCAGAGCCCTTGTTTTGATTGACTTTACTCTCTTTACTGTCATTATACATGGTTTGCTTGTAAATATTTGCATGTTTTGCTTCTCAATCAACTTTCCTTGAATTTTCCCCCAAAATCCAGCTTGGTTCAAAGAAGATAAGGATGTAGGAAAGTGTTTCTAATCAAAAAATCACCTGAGCAACTCCAGAATAATGTCAAAAGAACGAAACTCATTTTCCTGCAATAAGAAAAGGACAAGAAGCTACATAATTCATTTTTCTTATGTCTAAAGTTGCTGATTCTCCGAAGAAGTTTCCCATTTAAACTTTAGGATGCCTTCCTTTTCAATCTGAAGTGCTGTTATCATATTGTTTCACTACATGCATTTAGTTTGATGGAATTTTAGGAAAAGAAAGAATCTAATTTGGAAGGTGGAGATTTGCAGTTAGGCTCCATTGATGTTAGTGCCTAATGTGAGATGTCATGTTGTGTAAAAACCAGCTTTATATCATAGATGTGTTAACGGTTTACCATGCCACTAACCTTAACTTATTGCCAATAGATTAACTCAAATTCAAAAGCAACATTAATGATTGGTGAGGTGACACCAATTCGATTATTAATATGACTGTTATCAAGCCAGGCTTAGTCTGACCGATGGAGCGGTTAAATCCAGGCATTGAGAGTAAAACCCAGTTGATGCCAATGTTTTCAATAACCTGTTCTACTATATTAAAATATATATATATATATATATATATATATATATATATATATATATCAGCCTTGTTTTTTAGAGGAAAACAAAGTTAAGAACATAAATAATTTGCTGAGAAAATTTGTTAAAATTTGAACAAGCTTGTGTGAACTATTGCTATTTTTTATTGCTGGAAGATTGAAAGACTGCATGACTTGTGACATCTTCAGATCTACAACCTTTTATCTATATGGTCCGATCGATTGCGCAAGGCACGCGGTAGCAACAGGACCAGAGAAAGTATACAGAAAATACTGTTCTTTTCTATTATTTTCTATTCTATCAGTATTAGATTATAGTATTAGATTAGATTTAGTTAGTATTAGATTAGGATTAGTTAGTGATCCCGGCTTAGTGAGTCCTTTCTTCCGGGATGAACTATTGGTACTAGTCCTACATTTTGTTTCTGGCGTGACTTGTGACATCTTAAGATCTACAACCTTTTTCATGAGAATTTTATGCTCACTATCGGTATTGCTGATTTTTAGTTCATTATTTTTTATGCAGTATTAGCAATCGTTTTGGTGGGTTTGCTCTACGGTTTCTTCATTGCTATAATATGTGGACAAAGGATCAATGAGCGACACTATCATGTTCTTGCCAAGCAAGAACTTACAAAGGTCTGGTATCTCATCCTTAAAGCATTTAGAGTCTCTAAACCAGTTGTAATGTCAGCTAATATAAGGTAGAATTTAATTAGAAAAACCGTAGCTAAAATTCTTATCAGTTCTATTTTAGTTCATTTTCTGCAAAAAAAAAAAATTCCTGATGGAAAATATTTTTCATTACATGCTTATGAATTTTTTATGCTTTGTATTTCTGAACCCCGTGATTTTATCTGTGCTCTGGTTTATTTATCCAAAAGTATCATGACAGTGGTACTGCCAAAATGACAGGAATACGTGGTATTAGACAGAGAAGCTTGCAAGGATGTCCCTGAACTTGGAGCTAGTCATGTCTCAGAACTAAGAATGCTGGGTCTTTGTTAGTCTTGAATTTTCTTCCCTTCTGTGTACTCTGTAAGTGATTTCAACTTCTATTTACTTTTCATTCTGATCACTTTCTCATTTGTATGGTCATCTTGTCCCCATGAAAATTAATTATTTTTTTATCAAAGATATGGTCTAAGAACAAGTGTGTAAAGATTCCTTTTGAGTGTTTCTTTTGTATTGATACCAGACCATTGTTAATCTAGGATGCATGCACTAGTGCTGCTTCAGCAAATTTATGCATCAATGTCATATTTCTCGTCTTTTTTTTTTTCAGGTCTTGCTATTCTGTGCCTGGTGTTGATATGGACTACCTGAATTTATTCATCAGTCCATAGCTTACCTGTTTAAATTCTGCACACCACTGTTTGACGGTCTTTCAATCCTGTAGTTTATCTCAGATTTTATCATGGCATTTGAATTTTGAGAGACGTCACGCCCGAAGATGGTCTTTTCTCCATCAAACTGCACAACCACAGAAGGTGTGGTTTTTCTTGTATATTTCTGCACACGTATGTATTTTGACCATTGCTGTGTTCTCGGTCATCAGCTTAATGAGTTATATATAGTTTTCGTATATAACACAGCATTTTCACATGCAGCAAGATTTATCAAACTCTTTATTTGTCTATAGAGAATGTGCGAACTTAATTTCGAGTTTAGTAATATAACAATATTGCTATGTGCAAAATCGAACTGTGAAAGGCTGAAAGACCACTGGTAATTAACGATATGGATCATTATTGCACTGTAAAACATGAACGTCAGACTTTCACCGGAAAAAACAAAAAACCTTTTGACTTCAGAATAACCAGCACCATGCTTTTAAAGTTCCACAACTGTTCTAGTTCACTAAAAATATCATATGTTGTTTGCCGGCTGCGGGAAGAGTATCCATGGAGAAATTCCCGTTAGCAGCGTTGGTCCATCTCTCTTAATTTTTCCTTGCATGAAGACAATATATATTGAATCTCCGAGGAAAGTGGAGATCAATAGGATAGAATACACGCCATTGACGCCAGCAATGGTCCTGGACTCTAACATAAGTCGAGCAGCATCCTCCAATGACAGGGCCATATACTGAAGTATGAAACGGTCCAGCGGTTTTCGAAACACATTTTTGGACATTCCAAAGAGGTACCTTGCATTCTGGACTGATTCCCGGTGGCAAGAGGCCTGGTAGGTTTATACCTGCGAATGGTGCTGGTCCTTTAAGAAATGGTACGAGATTAGTTGCATGAGGGGAACCGACTGGGCTGGAACAAGCCAACACAATGCCCGATGCTGCTATTAGCAACAAGGATGATACAAATAGAGCCCTGCTTCCCTTCATTATTACCAAATTTAACTAGCCCCTTTCCTTCTATGTATTGCAGCTGGAATCAATGCTTGCTGCAGGTTGGTGACAGACTGACAGTAAAAGAGGGCGTGGACCATTTATACGGGAAAGCAATGAGTGCGGATCAAAACCAAGGTAGAGATTTTAGGAAACTGTCGCTAATCTTCAGTCAAAAAATTAATTAAAGATGGAGTTAATTACATTTACAGTTGCATTAGAGTTCCTTTTTATGAACCTCTTAGAATTAATGGTGCTATCCGTTAAGAGCATCACAAGCTCACCTGCTGTTTTCAAGTATAGCAGTTTTCTTTCTCGGTGGACAATTTTTTCCCCTGGTAATCAATGATATTAATGGAATCCATCGTGCTTTCATAAACGATCCAGATGGATTTGATGGGTTAAGGAGATAGAATATTAGGAATATTCATCTGCCTCCCATGTTCAGAACAAAGCTACATTTTCCAAAGGTTTACATCCAATATATTCACAGAGGAATGGAGAAGTCCAGAAATCTGATAATTCTAAATTTCTGCCATCTAATTAGTGAAAGTTGCACTTTTTAAGAAGGCTTCTTCACCTTTTCCTCTCCAGTAGTTTTGTTTAACCATCAACAAGTACGGGTCTTGTTCCCTTTGAGAATTGCTATATAAATTTACTGATGTGTTGCATAAACTTGCGTTAAGTTTATACAGCAAGCCTGGAGTAGGCAAGAGCAGAGGTTGTCCGGAACAGGCCAACAATGCTGCCGAGTATAGTAATACACGTAGTTGATAGAAGTGAAGTGGGGATTATTTTTTAGAGTATTTTTTATTTAGAAATATGTTATAATAATATTTTTTATTTTTTAAAAATTATTTTTGATAATAATAATAAAAAATATTAATTTTAAAAAAAATTAATTACATTTTTAAAATGCAAAAATAAATGTAACTTTGTAGATATTTCCTGTTGAGAATCCTTTACTGTTTATTCACTGTGCACTAAACACTCTAATTACTGTGGACTTCAACAGTGATTCAGCCTTTATCTCTTTCACGGGTTCTTGCCTAATTTTGTCTTTGTCACGTTCTAATTTGTTCTGGCTTTGTCTCGCTGCGTGGCGCGCCTCAGGGGTTTGTTGTGTCATGATCAGAGATCGGTTGGCTCTGTCTTTCTCTCACTGTGTGGCGCGCCTCAGGGGTTTTTGTTCCATGATCAAAGGCTTGATTTGGGTTGTTTGCGCGCATGGGTTGTTTGTTGAGCTGTTTGTTTATGGTGTTTCCAGCGGCTGGGTCGCTTGAACTTCTACGCAAGTCAATGATGGGTTTTGGTGCCAGTGATGTTTGTGGCTTGGTCATGTCTGATTTTCAAAGAAGTGGACCCATAAGCATGATTGTGCATTGAACATTATGTTCACCTGGCAGGGTTTTGTCTATAGGACAGCATTGGAGAAGCTGCTGGTTTCCGGGTTGGATTAGACCTTTGTTTCATCTGGACGAAAA
>Ga0325401_1006745_pt1 | contig 11123 bp, 5 predicted proteins | sample PopdelMetagenome_FD_205666 | JGI IMG/M metagenome (GOLD analysis project Ga0325401, IMG submission 205666) | Populus deltoides microbial communities from Bellville, Georgia, United States - Xylem-PdKOR-R2 | ecosystem: Host-associated > Plants > Phyllosphere > Stem > Wood/Secondary xylem | place...
GTGGTTTGGTAGTTGAAGCGTAGATACTTTAAGATAGTGATGTGCAATTGACAGAGTATTTAAAACAAGGTAAAAAAATTAATGACTTTAAATTAATGATTAATTATGTTTAATTGATGTCGTGGCATATGGTGTGTGGTATTTGCATTGAAGATATTTTTAGTTTTTTTTTTTAACTGTTGTGTTTGGTAGAGTGACGACATGATTAAAACTATATTTTATTTTAATTATAATTTTAAAAGTGTTTAGTTAATTGACATTTTGCATCAATTTCATTAAAAGTTCTATCTTAAATTTTTTATTATGAAAAACCATGATTTATATTTTTTATAAAATAAATATCGTCTTTTTATGGGAAAAAAAGCTTCGATAGCTCTGGTCTCTTTTGATAACAATAGGAAAATTTAAAACCCAAAAAAGATTTGTGTGACTTAATTTACAGAGAGACTAACGTCACATAATACAAATAATGTGTATTTTATATTCTAAAAACATGTATAAAAGCCGTTCTTATATTATATTCAAGGTTTACGAATTTTTTTAATATAACTAATTGAATATAAATATATTACTTGGTGTTGAATGGTTATTATTATTATTATTTTTATTATTTTTGTTGTTGTTGGACATTTAATAAGAATAGAGGACCTAATTAGGTAGAAATACTCTCCAATTCACAGTAAAATATCAACTACATTTAAATAAAAGGTAGTTGAGAAATTAATCCCTTTATTAATCGTGGGCTAAGTCTTGTTAGCCTTGAATTCACATACATGTATGGAAATGATAAATTGTAAACTGTAAATTTTATAAATAATATATTAGACATATGGAAAGATGGATTGTCACATATAAAAATTTCTTGTTTAACCATGTTTTTTTTTAAAATTATTTTTTATACTAATAAAAAAATATTATTTAAATATATATTCAAATAAAAAATACTTTTTTAAAAAATTCATATTACTTTAAAAATAATATAATAATAATTGGATAAGGGGAAGGCACCTTTTAATTGGATAAGTCAACATGATGTTGATACATTATCCATCCCTACTTAAATTTCTTGAATAAAAAGAGTTTCGATACATCTACGCGCTAGGGACTGGAAATGATGAACGAGGACTTATTCTAAGAATAATTAACTTGGTAGTTAAGAATAATTAAGACTCGTTCTAACCGAAGAGTAATTCAGAGTTGACACAATGGATGAGGTTGACTAATACAACAGTCCCAAGAACCGAAGAAGAGTGGACCCAGCTGTTCTGCTTGTTACGTATTTATAAATTATTTTTTATTTTAAAAGATATTAAATTAATATTTTTACAGTACTCTTAAGTAATTTTGATATAATCATATAAAAAATAAAAAATTGTTTTAATATATTTATAATAAACCATGAGAGGATGGGTTTCGGGCAGCAATCAAGAAGGTCCGTGCAGGTCCGGGGACGCAATCGTAATTGTGGCAGACGACAAGGACAGCTGGAAGTTTCCTCCAAAGAAACCAAACCCAATCAATGCTATTCGTATTACTACTTTTTTATTTTTTTTTACTTCATGTAAATACAAACACATAAATGTATATCCATTTTAAAAAAAAATGAAATCCTAAAATAATATATATTATTTCCTAAAGTTCTCTTCGCACCGTTTACTACTGCATTTTATCGTATTCATTTACCAAAAAATAAAAAAAAATAATAGGTAATATTATAGCTTGCTTGGCATTGCTATTCTACGGTGGAAAACACAAAGCTAAGCTGAAAAAAGAGAAGAAAAGCAAGCGCCTCTTGCTCTTCTCTACTGCCCTGTCTCTCTTTTCTGCTCCTCTCATCTTTTCCTTTTTTTTTCTTTGCGGGATAGGGTGGGTGCAAGTAAAGAGGTGGAGGGGGGGTTAGAGTGCTCGGTGGCGCACGCTAGCACCAGGGGGCCTAATTGTACGCCCTGGTTCATCTCATGGATTCCTCTATTCGCTTCGTTCTCACGGCAATTCTACATTGAAAAGGGAAAGAGAGAGAGATCGAATCGAAACTTTACTTTCCTTTAATTCAATCTACCATTTGCTGCAGAGTCTTCAACAATTCTGGCGGACCTCAAAGGAACCCTAGCGTTCCTTCGATTGTCCTTTATCTCAATAGTGGCAGATCGGTTCGATTTTAAATCAAAGTATAAGAAGAAGAGAAGAGGGATTTATGGTGCAAAGATGCTTTGGATTCTACGATTCTCAGGCTTCTTCTCTGCCGCAGTTGTGATGATTATACTCTCTCCTTCTATCCAATCCTTCCCCCCAGCTGAGGCCATTCGCTCCTCCAATCTCGACGGCTACCTCCGTTTCCCCATCCTCCCCTCCCCTCCCGATTACCTCCCTCAACTATCCTTCCGAAGGTCGACCATATTCCGCAATGCTGATGAATGCCGCTTCTCTGCCCGCCAAATCAGGGGCAAAACCAGTGTCTGTGATCCTTCATTGGTTCACATAGCGATTACTCTCGATGTGGAGTATCTTCGTGGTTCAATCGCGGCTGTTCACTCAATTTTGCTTAACTCTTTGTGCCCAGAGAATGTTTTCTTCCATTTCTTAGTCTCTGAGACCAATCTGGAATCCCTAGTTCGATCCACTTTCCCTCAATTGAAGTTCAAAGTGTATTATTTCGATCCGGAGATTGTACGCAGCCTCATCTCGACTTCAGTTAGGCAAGCGCTTGAGCAGCCACTCAATTACGCCAGGAATTATTTGGCTGATTTGCTAGAGACCTGTGTTAAAAGAGTGATCTATTTGGACTCTGATCTTGTTGTCGTTGATGATATCGCAAAGTTGTGGGCTACTAATTTGGGTTCTAGAACAATCGGAGCTCCAGAATATTGTCATGCCAACTTCACAAAGTATTTCACTTCGGGTTTCTGGTCTGATAAGCGGTTTTCAGGGACATTTCGGGGGCGGAAACCCTGTTACTTTAACACTGGAGTGATGGTGATAGATCTGGTGAAGTGGAGACATGCCCAATATACGAAGTGGATTGAGAGGTGGATGGAGGTCCAGAAGAGTGACCGGATCTACGATTTGGGTTCCTTGCCGCCGTATCTTTTGGTATTTGCGGGAAATGTGGCGCCGATTGAGCACCGGTGGAACCAGCATGGGTTAGGTGGTGATAATGTGAGAGGTAGTTGCCGGGACTTGCATCCGGGTCCGTATAGTCTATTGCATTGGTCAGGTAGCGGAAAGCCGTGGCTCAGGCTCGACTCAAAGCAACCGTGCCCTCTTGATTTCCTGTGGTCACCATACGATTTGTACGGACACTCGCGTTTATAAATTCTACTCGCCGGTAAATTTATTACCCGTCAGGAACTTTTTTTTGTTAATTTCTTTCTTCTTTTTTGTTCTTTAATTTCGTTCTTCCTATGACCTCATTTTTTTTCTTTGATTTTAATATCAAATCATTTCTGAGGCGATTTGTATTCTATTCTATTATCCTTGCCTTTGAAAAATAAAAAAATATATATATAAAAAATAAGGGAGACATTCAATTTGTTATGGTGGTGCTCCTTGGTATTTTTGGGATTTTAGTTAAAAGCTGCAGCAATTAGTGTGGAAACAGAACATCTCTGCAGAAGGAAGGAGGAAAGCTTGCCCTTCAATGGAGGGGTACAGTTGTTGATATTGAATGGAATAGACAAATTAGTGGGCATTGAAGTGGGGATATTTTTGAGATGGCCAAATTATGCGTTTTAATGTCATTAAATTACTGGATCAGTTGCAAATTGCAATTGTAAATTATTAGCGTTTTGGTCGGTGTCGGTCTGGTCTTGTGCATTTTGTTTTGTTTTAGGCTCTTGGGAATTTCTTCTCTGTAATCAGTACCCGTGAGGTTAGTGGGGAGAGTCAGAAGGTGATAACATTGATTTTCTCGACAAAGTGATAGGGCATTTGGGAAAATGTGGCACACTGTGATTAGGAGGGAGGACTTTACAGAGGGCAGCTTTGGTTTTCTTTTTGGACAAATGGGAGGCTATGTGAGTAATGTAGAACAGTGCTTGGGAAAGGGACTTGGAAAAGAGTTGTGCTAGGTTTCTTTTTCCTCGCGCATCCTCTAGCTTTTTTGCACTTCATTTCTTAGAATTTGTAAGCAACTCTTGTCAAAAATGAAATGGTACTAATGAATTTAGCAAATGAAGAAGAAGAAAAAATGTTTCGAACGATAAGCTGACATACTTGTAGGTGGAGTGCGATGAACAAAAAAGAGTAAAAGGGCCATGGACTGGGGCATGTGAGCTAAAGCTTAATTATCGTTCACGGCTGGAGGAGCTAAATCGGAAGAATCTCGGAGAAGTTCACGGGCTGTATTTTGTCTTGTCCTTGCCTTGGTGGCAGCGGCACAAGACTTGTGAACTATCTCTCGATTCCGTTCCTTTGCACACTTCGGTGGCAACCCCCCTCTTCCTTGCTTGTTTGTATTTTGTGGTAAGTCTACTACTTGAAGTGATCGTAACTAGTATAATTATAATTTATCCAGCCAACAAATATAGCTAACAACTGAACTAAGAAATGTATAAACAAAGCTTGGAATCTGGGCAATCAAATTTATTTTGTGGCATGCCCAGATGCATTGTTGCGTAGCAAGTGTCCATAGTAGGGACAGGGGGCCGATTCCTTTCGGCGTGGCATCACACACGTGGCCAGTTGCTTGGACTCTCCTGGAATCAGCTGCTTAATCATTATTGAGTTGAGTTGTCTTTAAACAATCTTATCAAGAATGAAAATAAAAGGATTATCCTGTGACCTGTATTATCAATGATGGTATTTCTTGGATTCTTTCATTGGAGGCTCTGCTCGTAAGCAGATAAATTATCGATCCGTTCTTCCTTGTATATTAATAATGCTGATTAAGACTTGGCATCAGCCTTGAGTGGTTATTGGACTCACAGAAAAAAGATCAATCTGACTTTGACAGCTTCGCTGTCACAAGTTATCTGTAATCATATGCTAGGAATCCATTGTTAGAGTATTTCAATTGAGATTCAATGAGGCCAGATGGTTCTAGAAGAGAGGAAGGAAGTACGGAGCACGGAATACACGAGGGGGGGGGGGGGGGGTTCTGGAGAGAGTAGGTTGTTCATGTGGGCGGCGTCGATGGTAGATGTGTGATTTTGTGTGTGTTTTATATATCATTTGAAGTTAAAGGAAAAGGAGCAAGAAAAAACAACAATCTTACGAGCCCCAGTTGAGGTGTTGTCCTATTGAAGACTGATAACATGTAAGATATGGCTTGATTCCGTACCTGATTCACCTGTTATGAACTCCATATAAAACTCAGAATAAAACAAAGCAAAACCTGTCCCTTGGCATAAACTACAAACTTCGGCTGGATGTTATTTTGAACAAGATATGCATGTAAGGGTGACGTTGCTGCCGACACTGACCAAAGAAACTAGCCGTATTTTGAAGGAAACGCCACGTTTTAGAATGTCTATAATTTAGAAATCGCCAAAGCCAAGTTGCTTGATTCTCTTTTATACGATCTCTTCATCTCGGAGGCTAGAACCAACTTCGTTATTTGGAAATCATGACAGGCGGTAAGTGTTAACGAACCAGATCATGATCAATAGTTACACAAGGAATGAAAGAAACACCCAAAAATGGGCACTCCCAGAGGTTCCACTAATTTCACCTCAGCAGAGATGTTAACAATGCTTTACAAGCCAGACAGTCGTCTTCATTTTGAGGCCAAAACCATTATCTGTGGCATGTGAAAATCTCAAGAAAGAAACAAAAGAAGAAAAAGAGCAAGAGAGAATGAGATCTTTAAAAGAAACTCGTGGTCTTGATAACCTTTACAGCTATAGAAAGCAAATTCGGTTGATAAGCAAGGAAGGACCATCAACCATCCATGGTCCACCACCACATGTATTTGTACATATTAGGGAGCCATCACATTTAAACTCTGGCTAGCCAAAAACCACAAAGCAGCAGCTATCTGCTCCTTTCAAGTGGGTCATGTCACTTGTGAAGCATTTTCAGAAATGAGTAAAGCCATCAATAAGGACGCTCTTTGGGGCATACGAAATTGTAATTTTAGTCCATTCAGGAAACAACAATGGAACAAAGAGTAACTACATGACAGCAGTAAATCCACCCCAACTCCAAAAGTAGAGGAAAAATAGCAGCCAGCCCTAGGCGACAAGTACTATAATTAGCCCGGCTGTAGCCTGGTACGCAAGTCAAAATTCGTTCTTAGAGAGCCTTCAGAAGCTGATGATCGAGTTACTTTCTTGGCAATTATTGCGAGTAAAGTTTACCCTAACATCCCCCATGAGGAGAAGAAATTAAGGTTCAGTTTTCTCCCGGCGGTTCCCTAATATCCCCTAAGATTTTGGAGGTTATGAGTGCAAGCAGCTTCTTTCAACCTGGACACGCTCCTGAAATATTCATTAATGTTGCGGGGCATTAGCAATTGGCAACACATTGGATGCAAAATTCACACAAGAATAAGAGAGGCAGGAGCTTGATTAGCTGAGAGATTATAAAGAGTTTTGACAGGTGATGTGTTTCATTTCTAGAATAAGATACCACTGTTCTTGTTACAAGCCAGCTCATGAATTGTTTTGTTATGCAGTGTGGATTCAACTACGAAAATGTAATTGAAATTCAAGAACATGCCACCACGCTTTTGGCATTCTGTTATTAGTCTCACTGCAACACAATAAACTTGCTGTAAATGGAGTTGAGCACACACCTTAAGTTATCTGCTTTCAAGTTTAAGAACCAACCAAGGTTGGCAGAAGCACGCAGAAGCACACAGAAGCGCCAAATCTTGGAGAACTCTCAGTATGGATGCAAACCAGTGGGTTTTTGCAAGTTTAAAATGCCTGCTTTAAACCTAAGACAGCGGGCTGGATTTAAAATGGTAGCAAAGTATCTAATATACTGTTCAAGATCAATTGATTAAAATGGATAGAAAAGCGATGAAACTAAACAGTGATACAAAGATGAAGCAGAGAACTTCATCTGCTTACACAAAAGCTACACCTACGATACAACAATACACATCAAGGGATCTGAAACTTCATGTAGTCTTGTGTTCCAGGAGGACTAATGTACACCCACAGCAAAGAAATGATGATGGAGAGCAATCCGGACCACACATAGACAATGGTTGGGACCCTTCCCCTCCTTCCCATCAAGCCTTTGGCAAAGGGGTAAAGATGGGACAAAACCCAGAAGCTGAAGAACACTCCTCCAACGAGCCTGCTCCACTGAGGAAATGGGCTATACAAAGTTCTTGCAACTCCTACTGCAATTGCAATCAGGTTCAGCATCATTATTGTAATAGGAGGGACCATTAAAAAGCTCCACTTAACCACATATAAGTCAGCAAATTCATCATCTGCATCTTCAGGCGTGGCAGATTTAGATGTCAAAGTGAATGAGATGTCAACTCCTGCTATAACCTTCAGTAGTCCTTGTAAAACTGCTGCAGGATGGGCACTTGTTCCACCAATCAACCAAAACTGTTCGTTTCGCCACCAATCATGAAGTGTGATTCCCGACCATTTGATTTCTAGAATTGCAAGCAAGCATAGGGTGATGGTGATGGCCAACAAGAGGACTAGAAAGGTCACACTGAGGGATTGGACTATGAACTGGCCAGAAAAAAGAGAAATTGCAGGTAGGACGCAATAAACTATGAGAAACATGGATGTGAAAGGGTACATTCCGCAGTTGAAATATGCCACCCTCTGTAAGAATTTCATCCGGCGAGTAGCAAATAGAGCATTGTTCCGTGAAAAGAAGATTTCTACCGAGCCTGTTGCCCATCGAAGGACTTGGTGGAGCCTGTCTGTTAGATTAATGGGTGCTGTGCCTCGAAATGCATCCCTTTTGGTTACACAATAAATCGACCTCCATCCTCTATTGTGCATACGATAACCAGTCACCACATCTTCTGTTACCGAACCATATATCCATCCTACTCTTTTTCCCCACTCAGTTTTGTCCTCGTAGAAACAAGAGATAACACTAATTGCCTCTGCAACAGTTGCAGCATCTAAAGGCTCACGAGGCACCGCAAGGGAACCAGCTGGTCTTCCTTGTTTACCCGTTTCTTGCAAATCTTGAAGCAGCCTTCCCTGGTATTCTGCAACTGGGATGGATGCAGCTAGAGAAGTAGAGTTCCCAAACCTTTTAGGCAGAAGCAAAGACTCAATATCTGCATCATCATCATCGCTATTCTGGTCCCCATTGATTGGCAAAGCCATCTCATCCTCTTGCTTCTTTGCGGCCTTGGGTTTCCTCAAGAACAGTTTAATTTTCTTCCTACCAAACCATCCGTAGTGCTCTGTAGTTCTAGGAGGACTAAACCCATAAAGAGCTGTTCTGCGGAAAATACAACCTGTCCCAACATACATAGGACCCTGTAGGCCATCAAGAGCTCTCATGCTCACATCAAAGAATACTGTATTATGGTTAGCATACCGATCGCTTGGATCAATCCCTTCAAACCTTTGTGGGAACTGAACATAACAGATCCTATCACCACCCCTATCAAGCATAAAGCACATCCCTTCCCTCAAAGCCAAGGAGTTATAGATGTAGTGATCACAGTCCAGATTCAGAATGAATGAACCATTTGACATGATTGCGCTGGTTCTCACTAAAGCATTCATTGCCCCAGCTTTCTTGTTGTGATCATAATCTGGCCTTTTCTCTCGAGACACGTAGACCAACATTGGCAATCTGATATCAATTTCTGTGGTGTCAAGCAAGTTTTCACCATCTGCTTCTACACCAAAAACAGGTTCTGCATTTGGAGGAGCTAGCATAGCCTGAAAAGAAAAGCGAAAAGCAAAAATGTTGAAGGACACTCCATTCAACATCTCATTCTCTAGAAAATTTACAAAAAACTCATAAGCAAGAGAGTTAATTACCTGGATTACACCTGCATGGTCTCCCTTTGAGTGGTCTGCTTCTCCAGAAGTCCAAGTTCCCGGCCAATGAGAACCATCTGACATCCAGGTAGCCTTTGGTACCTTCACAATTTCTGATGGATTGCCCCCCATTTCCATCTGATTCTTCCTCGCTCGAAGCTCTTCATGGGCATTATAGGCATCTGATCTTCTCCTAATTGACTCCGTCAGTGAATTGATCCTCACCTTAAATTCATCATATTCTCTCTTTACTCTTCTCCTCTCTCTAACAAAATCAAGTCTCACTTTGTTCTTAAGAAAATCGCGTTTCTGCCCAAAATAAGCCTCAGGGTTCCTGGGTTCTATATTGTGTTTCCTACAGAAAGGAACCCAAATTCTGGCAAAGCTAGCTGTCTCAGCCAGAGCTTCAAACGTCAAAAGAGATCCACCATCATCTGATAAGTAACAAGCCAGCTTTTCTACCGGATAATCAACTGCAAGGATCGAAAGGATGGTGTTTGCAGTGACCAAAGGAGGCTCTTTTTCAGGGTCAGCCGTGGAAACAAACACATCAATGCCTGGAAGGTCTGATCGGCCTTTAGGGTTTCGAAGACTGGGGGATTCAAAGCGCTGTTTCAGCACAGAGAGGTCAGTCACTCTGTTTACAGGGCAGAGCTTAGGGAGCTGATCAAGAATCCATGACACACCAAACCATAACTCACAAGTTATGGACATCCCCCATAACCACATTGCTTCGCGATTGGGGTGTCGGATTCTCCATGTTAGGAATAGACCAAGAGCCGCAAGACGTATCATGATGAGTAGTCTGCATAGTAATAAATAACTTCATATTTTAGACACTAATCAAAACACAGGCGGTGCAGCGCCTAAAAAATTCGTATTGAAATTGATTTAACAACACCAATTGAGTTGTTCATCATGCAGTACCACTTAAAATCACATTATTTACACATAAAAAAACTCACTAATAATCACATAATCCTACAGATTACAAACAGAGTGATAAACTCCCACTTCCAAACGACAATTAGCATAAAACCCATCTTCTGAAACCGTAAGTAACCCAATAAATTGAGAATATCAAACCAGCACATATGTGATCTAAAACAAATAACCAAATACTAAACCATGAAAATCAAATGGCGAGTAGCATTAATGATTAAGTTTTTCTTTGTTTCCGGTTTATATCTAGCCATATAGCCAAAATCATAGATTCAAGTGTATGGGTTTTGTTTTTACCTGTAAGGGCTGAGAATTGCAGCAGAAACCCCAACCTTCCTGGTCAAAGGCCTCCTACTTCTCTCTCCAAAATCTGGAGGAGGCTCAAATCCATTAGCACCTGATCCAGCACCATACCCATCTTTAGGCCACACAGCATTTCCATAACCATAAGTCCCCTTCGTCTCAAACAACCACCTAGTATGGTCAAAATCAGGAGGATGGCTCTGCGCCTTAAACGACTTCACAAGTGAAAGCCTCTTATCCAATTTAGGCAATGGTAGTGCCTGATCATCTGCTTCACTTTTATCCTCATCATAATCATAATCATCGTCATCCTCAGCTTCATCATCAGCATCCTTGTATGGTTCCTTGCAACCAGGACAATGGCCCCCTCCATTAGACCCTACACAATCTAAATAACAATCTCTACAAATCTTGAACCCACATTCACATTTTCCCCTAATTGCTTTCTCATCACAACCTTTCATTCCACAAACAAGCCCAGATTTCAGAGACTCGTTGTTTTCCATTGAGCAATCAACTACATGCCCGCGTGTGACAGAATTGAACCCACCAGTGAAAATAGTACCAGAAATGAAACTCCTCTCAGGTTTGGCAGCATTAGTGATGTCTTCAGTTAGGCTTGTCTGTGAAGCTGAGAAGCTCTGGTGATCTGGAGTGGGAGGTATATGGACAGTGTAGGAGACGAACTCTGAATTAATCTCCTCCGTGGTATCACCTCTGGACATTGAACAGTATCTGCCTCCACTTGGGGTTCTGTTTCTACTGTTGCTAAGAGGGGAATTTGGGTTGTTTGAAATGGAAGCTCTTGGTACTGGACTAGTTAAGCCCATGCTTCTACTTCCTCCTCCTTTGCCTCCTGAGGAGACTGTTATGGTCACTGGAGATGAACACGGAGAACTAGCCCTTTTCACCATTTTCTTTGATGCTTGAAGGTTTTTTTAAAAAAAAACTCTC
>Ga0325401_1006746_pt1 | contig 11122 bp, 12 predicted proteins | sample PopdelMetagenome_FD_205666 | JGI IMG/M metagenome (GOLD analysis project Ga0325401, IMG submission 205666) | Populus deltoides microbial communities from Bellville, Georgia, United States - Xylem-PdKOR-R2 | ecosystem: Host-associated > Plants > Phyllosphere > Stem > Wood/Secondary xylem | place...
CTGGAGGCGGAGAGCCGCACCTACCCCCGCCGCCCGGACCTGATGCTCAACCTGGCTGCGGTCCAGCGCCGCGACGGCCAGTACGCCGCCGCCCGCGACCTCTATCGTTCCGTCCTGTCACGCGCGGACATGGGCATGGACATGCCCGACGGCACCGTCGCATCCTCGCACGCCCTCGCCCGTCAAGGGTTGGCGCACCTGACCGCGATGAATACCGCAAGTCGTTGATTTAGTTATGTTATAAGAGGTCGCGTCGCATGATACGCGTCACCTTCGTCAACATCCGCGACCGCTATAACCGGGGCAGCGTCACGCCGCGCTGCCCCTGATACTTGCCCGCCCGATCGGCGTAGCTGACCTCGCACGGCTCGCTGCCCGCTAGGAACAGGAACTGGCACGCCCCCTCGTCGGCATAGACCTTGGCCGGCAGCGGCGTGGTGTTGCTGAACTCCAGCGTCACGTGCCCCTCCCATCCCGGCTCAAGCGGCGTCACGTTGACGATGATCCCGCAGCGCGCATAAGTGCTCTTGCCCAGGCAGATCACCAGCACGTCGCGCGGCACCCGGAAATATTCCACCGTCCGCGCCAGTGCGAAGCTGTTCGGCGGGATCACGCACACCGGCCCCTTGCGATCGACGAAGCTGTTTGCCGCGAAGTCTTTGGGGTCGACCACCGCCGAGTCGACGTTGGTGAAGATCTTGAACTCGTCCGCGACGCGCGCGTCGTATCCGTAGGACGACAGGCCGTAGCTGATGCACCCGTCGCGCCGCTGCCCCTCGACGAACGGCTCGATCATCCCGCCCGCCAGCGCGCGCTCGCGGATCCAGCGGTCGGACATCACGGCCATTCTTCTGCTCCCCCAAGGCGAGCATCCTCTTCGCGGCTGCGTCCGCCCGCGGCAAGCCCGCTACCGCCGCGGACCGATACCCAGGTCCGCCGGCCCGAACGCGTCGGGCAATAGGTCGGACAGCAGGTAGCTTTGCACCCGGTCCCCCTCCGCACCCGCGCAGTGGACGCGCAGGTCGCGTCCACCCATCTGCGCCGCCTCGTTCAATATCTGACGGCATCGGCCGCAGGGGCGGACCGGATCGTCCCCCCGTGCCACCCCGGTCGCGTCCATTGCGCCGCCGATCACGCCCACCGCCACCGCATCCGCCAGCCGCCCGGCCGCGTTCGCGGTCGCCAGCGCCACCGTCTCCGCGCAAAGCGACAGACCGTAGCTGGCATTCTCGAAATTAGCGCCCACGATCACGCTGCCGTCCGTCAGCAACACCGCCGCCCCCACCGCGAACCGCGAATAGGGCGCGTGCGCGCGCTCGGCCGCGTCGCGCGCGGCCGCGATCAGCCGCCTCGCTTCGTCGTCCATCGTCATCCCCGGATGTGCAGCACGCAGATCAGCGTGAACAGGCGCCGCGCCGTATCGAAGTCCACGTCCACCTTCCCTTGCAACCGTTCGCGCAACAGCTCGGCCGCCTCGTTGTGGATCGCGCGACGGGCCATGTCGATCGTCTCGATCTGTTGGGGCGTCGACGCCTTGATCGCCTGGTAATAGCTGTCGCAGATCGCGAAATAGTCCCGGATCGGTCGCCGGAACCGTCCCATCGCCAGAATCAGTGTTTCCAGCGGCTGGCCGTCCTCCCGGCGGATCGCCAGCACCAGCCGCCCTTCCTTTACCGACAGCGCTACGCGGTAGGGCCCGGCATAGCCGTCGGGGGCGGCGCGCTGGGGCGCGAAGTGATTGCCCTCGATCAGGTCGAAGATCGCGATCCGCCGCTCCTGCTCGACGTCGGCCGAACGCCACAGGATCGTGCGCTGGTCCAATTCGACGTCGATGATGCGGGGGTCCGCCATGGGCTCGGCCTAGCGGGGGGCCGGCGCGGTGTCACGATTGTCCCCATCATCCACCGGCGGGACCGGAGATGGGTTGGAGATTCGGGCGCCGATCCGTAGTTGCTGGGTCGGATGGCAACCCTGGCTTTCCCGACTCCGTCCCCCGCGCCCGCCGCCCCCGCGCAGCAACTGCCCCGCAACGTCGAGGCGGAGGCGGCGATGCTGGGTGCGATGATGATCGACAACCGGCTGGCCGACGATCTGGTCGACCGGTTGGAGCCCGCGCACTTCTTCGAGCCCGTCCACGGCCGCGTCTTCGCCGCCATCAAGACGCTGCGCGGCCAGGACATGCTGGCGACCCCCGTGACTCTGCGTCCCATGTTCGAGGCGGACGAAGGGATGCGCGAGCTGGGCGGGCCCGCCTATCTGGCGCAGCTGACGGGCTCGGGCGCGGGGCTGATCGGCGCGCGCCAGTTCGCGACGCAGATCTACGACCTGGCGATGCTGCGCGCGCTGGTGACGGTGGGCCGCACGCTGGTCGACCGCGCGATGGACACGTCGGAGGAGGTCAATCCCCGCGCCCAGATCGAGGCGGCGGAGGAGCAGCTGTTCAAGGTCGCGGCCGAGGGCGGTTCCGAGAACGCGGTCAAGAGCTTCGCCCAGGCGACGACCATGGCCGTCAAGATGGCGGAGCGTGCGCTCAACAGCGGCGGCAACCTGTCGGGCGTCACCACGGGGCTCGACTCGGTCAACGCAAAGATCGGCGGCATGCACCACAGCGACCTGATGATCCTGGCGGGGCGTCCGGGCATGGGCAAGACGTCGCTGGCGACCAACATCGCCTTCAACGCCGCGCGCCGCTGGATGCAGGACATGCGCGACGGCGTGGCGCCGGCCGACAGCGTGGGCGCCAAGGTCGCGTTCTTCAGCCTGGAAATGAGCGCCGACCAGCTGGCCACCCGCATCCTGGCCGAACAGTCCAAGATCAGCTCCGAATCGCTTCGCATGGGCAAGATCAGCCGTGCCGAGTTCGCGCAGCTGGCCGCCGCCGCCGCGGACCTGGAGAACCTGCCGCTGTTCATCGACGACACGGGCGGCCTGTCGATCGGGGCGCTGCACACGCGCGTCCGCCGGCTGCAACGCCGGCACAACAACGAGATCGGGCTGGTCGTCGTCGATTATCTTCAGCTGCTGACCGGCGGCGGGCGCGGATCGGCGGAGAACCGCGTGCAGGAAATCTCCGAGATCAGCCGCGGCCTCAAGACGCTGGCCAAGGACCTGAACGTCCCGGTCATGGCGCTGTCACAGCTGTCGCGCGCGGTCGAGCAGCGCGAAGACAAGCGCCCCCAGCTCTCCGACCTGCGCGAATCGGGCTCGATCGAGCAGGACGCGGACATGGTGTGGTTCGTGTACCGCGAGGATTACTACGTCGCCGCCAAGGAACCCAAGCGCCCGTCCGAGGGCGACGCGCCCGGCGTATTCGACGACCACGCGCGCTGGGCAGCCGACATGGAGCGCGTCTACGGCCTGGCCGAGTTGATCGTCGCCAAGCAGCGGCACGGCGCGACGGGCAAGGTCACGCTGAAATTCGACCCCACCATCACGCGGTTCAGCGATTATGCCGGATATTGAGGTTCAGCGGTGATTAAGCGCCGCGGCCGCTTCCTGGCGTCGGTCGAATGGGAGATGGCGATGCGCGTGGTCATGCTGATGCTGGGACTGGCGACGGCGGTCTCGGCCGACGCCCAGGTCGTCGTACCCGGCCGGGGACCGGCGCCCACCGCGATGGCTGCCGGCGCGGGGGAGACGTATCGTCGCGACGAGCGCGACGCGCTCGACCGGGTGCGCGACGCGCGGCGGGCAGGGCAGATCAGCCGCGCCGAGGCCAGGGGCTATCGTCGCGAGGCGCGCGCCAACGGCGGACTGGGCGACCGGCTGGCATCGGACGGACTGTCGATGGGGGATCGGCGCGAACTGGACGCACGCGCCGCGGTCTTGCGCGACCGGATCAACGCGAGCCGGTTGGCGGGGCCGCGTCGGCGTGACTGATCCGTCGGGTTGACCGCTATCGCACGTCCGCCGCGCGGCGCGCGGCACGCGCTCAGGATCGCCTCCGCCGAGGGGGCCGCGCGCCGACGATCATGCGCGGCGGTTTGAAAGACATGCGGCGCGGCGCGCCCGGCCACGCACGGCGGCCTGTCCGATCAGCTGGCCCCTCCCGCCCGAACAGCAGCAAGCCTTGTTCCGCGTGTGCGCGGCGAACGGCATCGACCAGATCGGCCCGCCGATCGACCGAGCCTTAGAAGATCGGGTCCTCGCCCGGCGCGTTGGCGACGTGGATGCCGCATTCCACCTTGTCCCAGCCGCGCCAGCGGCCGGCGCGCGGATCCTCGCCGGGGCGCACCTTGGACGTGCAGGGCGCGCAGCCGATCGAGGGATAGCCCTCGGCCTCCAGCGGGTGGCGGGGCAGCTCGTGCTCCGCGAAATAGGTGTCGAGCGCCGCCTTGTCCCAGTCGGCGAGCGGGTTGATCTTGAGCCGGCCCGCATCGCTCTCGAACCGGGGCAGCGCGCGGCGCGTGCCGGCCTGGAAGCCCTTGCGACCGGAAATCCAGGCTTCGAAGCCCGTCAGCGCGCGCGCCAGCGGCTCGACCTTGCGCAGGTCGCAGCAGCCGTCGGGGTCGTAGCTCCAGCGCAGGCCCGTCGCGTCCTTCGCCGCCAGCAGCCGCGGGTCGGGGCGATGGACGCGCAGATCGGTCAGCCCCAGCCGCTCGCTGAGCTCGTCGCGATAGGCCAGCGTTTCGCCGAACATCTTCTGCGTGTTCGTGAAGATCACCGGCACGTCGCGGTCGACCCGCGCCATCATGTGCAGCAGCACCGCCGATTCGGCGCCGTAGCTGGACACGGCGGCGATCCGTCCCCGCAATTCCCCGGTCAGCAGTTGCGCCAGCATCTCGGGCGCGGGCACGCCCTGGAACCGTTCCTCCATCGCCACCGCGTCGGCGGGGGAGAAGGCGGGGCGGACGTCGATCACATCCAGGCGGCGCGCGGCGCTAGCCATGACGGCGCCTCCATACCGGTGCGTCCGCGTCGGCGGCGGCCTGATAGTGTAGGGAGTATCGATCGAGCGCGCGGTTCAATGCGTCGGCGTCCACTTCCGCCTCCGGCGCGAAGCTGTCGAAACCGCAGCGGCGCATGAGCGGGATCTGGTCGACCAGCACGTCGCCCGCCGCGCGAAGCTCGCCCGCATAGCCCGCCTCGCGCAACAGCCGCGCGGCGGAATAGCCGCGCCCGTCGCGGAACGAGGGAAAGCTCACCTCCACCAGCGCCAACCGGTCCAGATGCGGTCCCAGCAGTCGCGCGTCGTCGCCCGCCTCCAGCCGCACCGCGCCCGCGTTGCCGGGGTCGGCCAGGAACGCGTCCAGCGTGACGGCGGGCTCGTCGTGCGGCTCGTCGTCGCGAAAGCGCAGACGGGGCTCGCCGCCGATATCGGCCTGATCGGGATCAGCCATAGACCGCTTCCTTGAACGTCTCGAAGCCGACGCGGCGATAGGTGTCCAGGAACCGCTCGCCGGGCTGGCGGACGGCGACGTAGCGGTCGGTGACGCGCTCGATCGCGTCGACCACCCCGTCCTCGGAAAAGCCGGGGCCGGTGATCTTGCCCAGGCTGACGTCCTCCGCCCCCGACCCGCCGAGCAGCAGTTGGTAATTCTCCACGCCCTTTCGATCGACGCCCAATATGCCGATGTGTCCGGCATGGTGATGGCCGCACGCGTTGATGCAGCCGCTGATCTTGAGCTTCAGCTCGCCCAGGTCGCGCTGGCGCACGGGGTCGGCGAAGCGGGCCTGGATCTTCTGCGCCAGCGGGATGGATCGCGCGTTGGCGAGCGAGCAATAGTCCAGGCCGGGGCACGCGATGATGTCGGTGACGAGGTCCAGGTTCGCCTCCGCAAGCCCCGCCTTGACCAGCGCCGCCCAGACCGCGGGAAGGTCGCGCGTCGCGACGTGCGGTAGGACGATGTTCTGCGCGTGGGTGACGCGCAGTTCGTCGTGGCCGTAGCGTTCGGCCAGGTCGGCCAGCACGTCGATCTGGTCCGCCGACGCGTCGCCGGGGATGCCGCCCGCCGGCTTCAGGCTGACGTTGACGATCGAGTGGCCGGGCTGCTTGTGCGCCGCCACGTTGCGGTCGACCCAGATGGCGAAGTCGGGGTCGGTCCGGTCGATCGCGTCCGGCAGGTCGATCGCGTCGGGAAGGTCGGTCGTGAAGGGTGGGGGCGCGAACATGGCGGTGATGCGCGCCAGCTCGGCGGCGGGCGGATCGATCCCCAGCGCCTTCACCGCTAGGAACTCCTCCTCCACCTGGGCGCGGTACGCGTCGGCGCCGATCTCGTGGACCAGGATCTTGATGCGCGCCTTGTAGATGTTGTCGCGCCGGCCGTAGCGATTGTACACGCGCAACGCCGCTTCGAGATAGCTGAGCAGGTCGGCCGCGGGCACGAAGTCGCGGATCAGCGGCGCGATCATCGGCGTGCGCCCCATGCCGCCGCCCGCATAGACTTCCGCGCCCAGTTCCCCGTTGCGGACGATCAGGCGCAGGCCGATGTCGTGCAGCCGCATCGCCGCCCGATCCTCGGCGGCGGCGATCACCGCGATCTTGAACTTGCGCGGCAGGTAGCTGAATTCGGGGTGGAAGCTGGACCATTGCCGGATCAGCTCCGCCCAGGGGCGCGGGTCCGCCACCTCGTCCGCGGCGGCGCCGGCATATTGGTCGGCGGAGATGTTGCGGATGCAATTGCCGCTGGTCTGGATGGCGTGCATCTCGACGGTCGCCAGCTCGGCCAGGATGTCGGGCGCGTCTTCCAGCTTGATCCAGTTGTACTGGATGTTCTGGCGGGTGGTGAAATGGCCGTAGCCGCGGTCGTAGCGGCGCGCCACGTGCGCCAGCATCCGCGTCTGGCGCGACGACAGCGTTCCGTAGGGCACGGCGACGCGCAGCATATAGGCGTGGAGCTGCAGGTACAGGCCGTTCATCAGCCGGAGCGGCTTGAACTGGTCCTCGGTCATCCGGCCCGACAGGCGGCGTGCCACCTGGTCGCGGAACTCGTCCACGCGGGCGTCGACCATCGCCTGGTCGTATTCGTCGTATCGGTACATCAGATCACCCAGTTGCCGGCGCTGGCGTCGGCGGGCTTGAGGGTCAGGTCGGGGCGGACCGTGGGGCCCAGCGCGCGGATACGGTCCTTGATGTGTGCCGGGCGCGGGCCGTCGGGCGTGGCGGACGCGTCGATGACGTAGGGGACGTTTACGCGGCGCGCGCCCTGTTCGGCCGCCGCGATTGCCTCGCCGTTCGCACCCACGTCGACCGCGTCGACCAGGTGGCGCGACCAGCCGTCGCCCGTCCACCACACCACGTCGCCGGTCGGCAGGTCGTTGCCCGTCAACAGCTTCACGACCCGATCTCCGGTACGAGGGCCTCCATCGCCTCCGCCGCCGTCGCCCATCGGCCGAGCGCATCCTGGGCGTCGGCCAGCCGCACCACCTCGCCCACCACGATCACCGCCGGGCTGGCGACGCGCTGACGCTCCACCATCGGGCCCAGGTCGGCGAGCAGCGTACGCAGCGCGCGGTGGCCGTCCAGCGTCCCGCGCTCCAGCACGGCGACGGGCATGTCGGGGGCGACGCCGTCGGCCATCAGCTTGTCGGCGATGGCGGTGGCGGTGGCGACGCCCATGTAGATCACCAGCGTTCGGCCCCGGCCCGCCAGCCCCGCCCAGTCCTGTTCGGACAGTCCCTTACACTGGCCCGCGACGAAGCTGACCGCGGACGACCAGTCGCGGTGCGTCAGCGGCAACATGGCTTCGGCCGCACAGCCCAGCGCCGCCGACACGCCCGGCACCACCTCGACGGGCAAGCCGGCGGCGCGCACCGCCTCCACCTCCTCGCCCCCGCGACCGAACACGAAGGGGTCGCCGCCCTTCAGCCGCACCACGACCGACCCGGCGCGGACGTGCGCCACGATCAGCGCGTTGATGCTGTCCTGGGGCAGGGTGTGGCGGCTGCGGCGCTTGGCGACGGAAATGCGGTGCGCGCGCGGCGGCGCCATGTCGAGGACGCGCGGGTCGACCAGCCCGTCATGGACCACCACGTCGGCCTGCCCCAGCGCGCGCACCGCGCGCAACGTCAGCAGCTCCGGATCGCCGGGGCCTGCGCCCACCAGCACCACGCGGCCCCGGGACTGCGGATCGAGTAACGTCGCCATGGGCCCCAGATGGGGGAGGCGGGCCCCCTCCGCAATTCAGCGGAACTTGGGGGGCGCCTAGTGGGGCTTGCCGGCGCCACCCCGCGCGGCGGCGACGCGGTGGACCACCAGCGCGATCAGTCCGCCCACGATCAATCCGACGACCGCGTCGGCGGCGGTGGTCACCAGCCAGCCGACCACGCCGCCCAGCGCGGGCACCGCCGCCGCGGCACCCTGTGCCCAATCGTGGATCAGGTGCGCCGGGCCCACGAAGCCCAACACCTCCATCCCGTGCACCAGGATCTGGCCGCCGACCCAGATCATCGCGGCGGTGCCGATCACCGCCAACCCCCGCATGACGAAGGGCATTCCCTTGACGAGGCCGCGCCCGACCGCCTGCGCGACGGCCGACGGGCGCCTGGCCAGCGCGATGCCGAGATCGTCCGCCTTCACGATCAGCGCCACCACCCCGTACACGCCGAGCGTGATGAGCAGCGCCACCGCTACCAGGGCGGCGGCCCGCATCGGCAGCGCGTACTCCGCGACCTCCGCCAACGCGATCGCCATGATCTCGGCCGACAGGATCAGGTCGGTGCGGACCGCGCCCGACACCTTGGCGTCCTCGATCTCCTGGGGGGTGCCGCCCACGGCCTCCTCTTCGGCGTGACCGTGGCCCGACAGCGCCTCGATCACCTTTTCCGCGCCCTCGAAGCACAGGAACGCGCCGCCCATCATCAGCAGCGGCGTGATCGCCCAGGCGGCCAGCCAGCTCAGCAAAAGGGCCGCCGGCAACAGGATCACCAGCTTGTTGAACAGCGATCCCTTGGCGATGCGCCAGATGATCGGCAGCTCGCGCTCCGGCTTTAGGCCGACGACGTAGCGCGGCGTCACGGCGGTGTCGTCCACCACCACGCCCGCCGCCTTCAGTCCCGCCCGCGACGCGGCCGCCCCCACGTCGTCCAGCGACGCCGCCGCCAGCCGCGTCAGCCCCGCCACGTCGTCCAGCAACGCCACCAGTCCGCCCGCCATGCTTCCGTCCCCCGTCGCGGCCGGTCAGGGCCGCCAGTAGAGCGCGAAGGCGGCGACGTGGTTCATGCCCGTCCGCCCTGCGCGCTGGTTGATCGTTTGGTTCAGATAGCCCGCCTCGGCGCGCAGCCTGGGCACGACGGGCAGGTCCAGCCCCAGGAAAGCACGACCCTGATCGAAACCGCCGCGCGCACCCCAGTCCGTGTCGTTCAGTGCTACGAATACCTCGCCATACGCCAGCGCCGCCACGCCCTTGCCTCGGCCCGCCAGCGGGAACGCCGCGCGCACGAAATGGCGCGCGCGCCAGCCGGTGTCGCGGCCGTTCGACTGCCACCGCTGTTCCAGCCGCGTGCGCATGGACAGCGACACGGCGGGGCCCGTCGGCACCGACCAGCTCAGTTGCTGAAAGCTCCGTTCCTCGTTCGGGCCGTCGCGCCCCGCCTGCGGGTTCTCGACGTGCGCGTAGCCCTGCCAGATCGAGACCTGGTCGCTGATCCTGTACCCGATCGCGGGGCGCAGCAGCAGCTGGCGCAGCCGCGCCAGATCGTCGCCGACGCGCGGCTGCGCCTCGACGTAGAACAGGGTCCTGCCGGCGATCGTGCCCTGCGCGTTCAGGTTGACCCAAGCACGCAGGTCGTGATCGATCTGCGCCGCGGCAGGAGCGGGCAGGGCCGGTAGGACGGCTGCGAGCAGGAAGCGCTTCATCCGTCGGTCAATCCGACGCCGATGGCCGCGCGCGCCGCCTCCGCCTCGGCGGACGCCACGGGATAGGCGCAATAGTCGGCGGCGTAATAAGCGGACGGGCGATGATTGCCCGACCAGCCGATGCCCCCGAACGGCGCGTTCGACGACGCCCCGTTGGTGGGGCGGTTCCAGTTGACGATGCCGGCGCGCATTCCGGCCCAGAAACGGTCGTACAGTTCGGGCGTCTGGCTCACCAGCGAGGCTGACAGGCCGTAGCGCGTGTTGTTGGCCTCCGCGATCGCCTCGTCGAAATCGGCGGCGCGATAGATCTGCAGGATCGGGCCGAACAATTCGCCATCGGGCCGCTCCGCCAGCCCGGTCACGTCGATCAGCGCGGGGCTCAGAAAGGGGCGATCGTCGCGGAGCCGGGCCAGGTGGCGGATCGGGCGGCCCCCCTTCATCAACAGGTCCAGGAATCCCTCGGTCAGCGTGTCCGCGGCGTCGTCGTCGATCACGGGGCCCATGAACGGCTGCGGGTCGTCGTGCGGCCCCCCCACGATCAGCCGGCCGGCCAACCGGTCTAGCGCGTCGACGAGTCCGTCGTACAGCCGGTCCTGGACGATCAACCGGCGCGCGGCCGTGCAACGCTGGCCGGCCGACGTGAAGGCGGATTGCGCCACCAGCACGGCGGCGGTGTGCAGGTCGGGCGTGTCCCAGACCAGGATCGGGTTGTTGCCCCCCATCTCCAGCGCCAGGATCTTGTCCGGCCGGTCGGCGAACAGCCGGTGCAGCGCCAGTCCCGCGCGCGCCGAGCCGGTGAACAACAGCCCGTCGATGCCGGGATGCGCCGCCAGCGCCCGCCCTTCCGCCGGGCCGCCCACCAGCAGCCGCGCGCACGCGTCGGGCACGCCGCCCGCGCGAAGGCAGTCGACCAGGAACGCGCCGGAGGCCGGCGTCTTTTCGGACGGCTTGAACACCACCGCGTTGCCCGCCAGCAGCGCCGGAACCAGGTGGCCGTTGGGCAGATGGGCCGGGAAGTTGTACGGCCCCAGCACCGCCAGCACGCCGTGCGGCTTGTGCCGGATCGCGTGGCGCGCGTTCATGGGCGCGTCCATCCGCCGCTGCGCCGTGCGCTCAGAATAGGCGGTGATGGATATGTCGACCTTGGCGATCACCGAATCCACCTCGGTGCGCGCTTCCCACAACGGCTTGCCCGTTTCGCGCGCGATCAGGTCGGCGAAGGGCTCGTACCTGGCGCGCACCACGTTGGCGAAGCGGCGCAGCGTCTCCGCCCGGACGGTGAAGGGACGCGCCGCCCAGGCCGCCCACCCGTCGCGTGCCGCCGCC
>Ga0325401_1006751_pt1 | contig 11121 bp, 3 predicted proteins | sample PopdelMetagenome_FD_205666 | JGI IMG/M metagenome (GOLD analysis project Ga0325401, IMG submission 205666) | Populus deltoides microbial communities from Bellville, Georgia, United States - Xylem-PdKOR-R2 | ecosystem: Host-associated > Plants > Phyllosphere > Stem > Wood/Secondary xylem | place...
CTTTCTAGAACAAAGATCTACGCTATTCTTTCCTTTATCATAAGGAGAGAGAGAATAAATCAAGAAAGAACTTCGGAGATTTTAACTTGAAATTTAATGGATATCAAGAATATCATATGTCTTTCTTTTTTTTTTTCTTTTTCTTTTTGAGAAATTAGAATTTAGATATGCTTCTTTATTTCTATTAAAGAAAAAAAAAAACACCTCCTTTGACCATATGTGAAGTGAAATACGATATAAGAATACAAATTATAGTTTTGTCCTTAGAGACTCATCGTTGTTCTAATTTTATCCTTGTTTTTTAATACGTTCCTATTATACCCTTTTTCATAGCCTTCAACGCACTTTTTTCACGTTCTGGTTCTAGTTTTTCTTATTTTTTATCAGTAACACAAATAAAAGTTAAAATTCAAATTTATTTTTATTTTTATGTTTTAAAAGTGTTTCTGAAAAAAATTAAATTTTTTTAATTTTTTTAATTTTAAATTAATATTTTTTTAGTATTTTTAAATTATTTTGATTTGTTGGTGTCACAAATGATTTTTTAAAAAATATATATATTATTTTGATATATTTTCAAATAAAAAATACTTTAAAAAACAACCACAACTACACTCTCAAACACCGAAAAGTAGGAGTTCAGGATTGGAACTTTGCGGCCGCTAGAGGGGTATAATTGAGATATTTTAAACTATAAGAGTAGAAGTGAAAGAATAAAACAATTTTCTGTTCTGTTCTGTTCCCGCAAACAAACAAATCCTTTCTTCTCTAGAAGGGGGTTCTTTTCATTGCACCTTGAAGGCTCCAGCACGAAATGGTCTTCTTATAGAAACAGAGACCACAATGGTCAACACTGACGGCCTGATGGCTAATCTTACAAGACGGTTCAACAGAGAAAAAAATCTCTTTCCAGGGGAATTATGGGCGCCTCCTCTTCCATGTGTTTGAATTTTAATCCCGGCTTGGTTTTAGATTCGGGCTTGGAGTTTTTAACAGATCATCAGATTATTCGAGTGAATTTCTTTTTTTAAATCAAAATGATTTCATTTAAAAAAAATATAAATCAATGAATTATAATCAGGTTTTTGACGGGATTGCCAGATAACCTCATATTTTATTTTTTTTTATTTTTTTAAACCCTACCCGGTTTTAGCCCCGAATTAGCTAATCTCATGTCCGATTTCAAAACTATGGTTTCAAAGCATGATTCTCTCCTTTTTTTTTTTTCTTTTTTTTTACATTAATTTATTAAAATAATTCAAAAACAGTCAAATAATAATTTTGTATTAAAAAATCAGGTTAAATTGCCGCCGAAAATATCGGAACCTGCCATAGAGGAGGGTCATGAGACTTTTCGGGTCATGGTTGATAAAAATCAAGAAACCATCCCGTTTGCTTTGGATTTCAAGAAATGTAAGCAAACATGTATGGACAGCTACAATGATTATTATAAAAAAGCAAAAAAAATTACCCTGTAGCTCGGAATGACAAAATAATCTCTTAAATATTATATTAAAAAACTCTATCTAGCAACAAACAACAACCTAATTAATACAATAAAAATTAAAATAAAAAAAATAACTAAAACCAAACTGAACCGCTTGAACACCAAACTGAAAAAAATTAAAAAAACAAACCAGACCGAAATTAAACCAATTAAAAAGTCCAAAAGAACTCTAAAAAATAATATAATTTTTAGTTTTTAATGTAAAATAATCAAAATCAAACCGAACCATTTCAAAACCAAAACTGGTTAATTGGGTTTTGATTTTAATATAAAATAATCAAATCAAATCAAACCGAAACTAATTGATTTGAATTAATTTTAGTTTTATTTTGTTGTATTTTATAAAATTTTAATTTAATTATTTTTATAAATAAAAACTAAACTAAACCGAAGTAAAATTATCACTCCTGCGGAATACATGGGGGCCGAGACAAGATGCGGCAGCAGTTGAAGATACCATTAAGGTGGTTCCTCGGAGTTTCAAAAGATTTGCAGTGCTTTTGGCAGACCCCACGTTTAGGCTGACGGGGTGATCAGCGGCAATAAATCTTCATGTGCTCGACTAGATGTTATTTTTTCTTGAATTGCTTGGAGCACAAAAGGAATTTGCGCCTGCTTCCATAAAATAACACAAGGAACCAAGCATTTATTATGTTATAAATTAATACAATAAATTTACCTGGACAAAATTTACCCACCACTGTGTACTTTGTGATCAATTTAAAATTGACCCACGTGTATTAATTGATGATCAAATATTAAAATCTGTATCATTTTCACTTCTATTTTTGTTTTTTTGTTTTTTTTTTTTTTGTCTATAAAGTGGTGGGGTACTCCTTGAATGAATGATAGAGATATTTCTCAATATGCCGAAACAAGAAGAAATTACAAAAAAAAAAAAAAAATTGACATGAATGAAATAATTTTCGGTTCATCCAAGTTAACCCACTTAAATCATGATCTAGATCATAGGCACTATCATGACGAGTTAACATGGTTGGTTCATTTGTCTATTTATTTGTTCTTCCTTTTTTTTTCCCAATCAGTCCTTCATTGAGCTCGTGTAAGGTTAAATTCAGGATTAAATTGAAAAATTATCATACAATTAAAGATTAAATTGTACAAAGATGGCAAAAAATGGTGTGTGACGCATTGGGGAGACGTGTGTGGTTTCCTTCGAGCTTCAATGGTGACTTTCATTGTTGATGTTGGAATAATCTTAATGGGGGCTTCCTTTTGTTGTGGCGCTTCGTGACAATGTAGTTCCAGTGTATCTTCATTGGGCTATTTTTTTTTCCTTTCCTTTTCCTTTTAAGTCTCTTTCTTCTTCTCGATCTTCATGTCTAATTTCCTATCTTCTTCCTTCTTCTTTTGAAAAACAAAAAAGAGTGATTTTTTTTTCAAATTTTCAATTATAATCCTTTTATTTTCAATCTTTAGAAAAATAGTTTTATTTTTTATAAAATCAAGTGTCAATCGAATGACAAGAAGTTTATTTGACTTCATAAAAACCCTACCTCGAGCCTGTCAAAATGAACTATCAAGGCTAATCTAAAAAAAAAAATCAATGTGGAAAGTATCAAATTAAAAAAAAAATTACTACTAGAAAAAAATGAAGGCAAAATTGAATAATATTTAATATAATAATTTTTTAAATATAAATTAAATTTCTTTATTTATATTGAGTTTTAATTAAAATTTATGAGAAAAAAAAAACTAGAAGACTATCTAAAAATAGGCCAGACGCTTATACTCAAGTGGACTAGCATGTCAGGCCTTATACAAAGAATCTTGGGCTTGCGTAGGCATGTTAGGCCAGGCTTGAGACCTAGCCTCTTCTCTTCTTTTGATTTTGGTATTTGTTCATTTAATTATTTTTTACACTGCAAATTTCAATTCCATCTCATAAAATATGTTTTTAATTCAATTCTAAATTTTTATCAAATACCTTGAAGTCCCAGCAATATACAAAGAGAAGAAAATATGAAATATCATAAACATCAACCGAAAGGATTTGATTAAAAAAATAAAATTTGATAATTAAAATAAAAAAAATTTACATCGGCCATTAAAAAATGCTGTACATGATATGATGTATTTGAGTGTGTAGTAATCAATAATTAAATAATATTTTTTAAAACCATACTGTATAATTTGAGAATGCAGGGACTATATTATCTGACTATTTTGTATTTAATTGGAATTTTGAAATGATATTTATCACTTTCTTTGAAATAATTTGATAAAAAAAGACTAAAAATTAATCAATAGTGTTCAAAGAATAAAAAATTATAACATTATTTTTATATTTTAAAAGAATCATTTTTTTGAAGAAATCGAAATTTTAATTTCATTCATGGATTTTATTGATAAAAAATGGAATCAAATCTATCAAAATCAAAACCGAATAACCGAATATTATAAGTGCTTATATAGTGTAAACTGTATACAGACCACATCGTGGTTTTACGGAAATCCCAAGGGCTCTTTGATTCTTTCAGTTCGGGTAGCGGGGATACATCGTGGGATTTACACCCTGTTTAAATATTTTTATAGAATTATTTATTTTATTTTAAATTAATTTTTAAATATTTTTTCATTATTTTGATGTACTAACTTCAATAATAAATTTTTAAAAATAAAAAAAATTTAATTAAATATATTTTCAAATAAAAATACTTTAAAAAATAATCGTTATTATAATACCAAACATACTATTAGAAAATAACTTGAAACACCATTGAGTCTTTTTTAGACAATACTGCATTTAATCAATTTACAAGTTTAGGGTTTACAGTTTATCAAAAATACCATAAAAAAATTACGTAAAATATCTATCTATCATTGCCAATATAATATTAAAAGATTTGAGGATTATTTCCAAATGCTTTCTTATTAATTGAAATTCCCCTTTTTTTTACATTTTTTATTTTTTTAATTTCATAATTTTTATTTAATTTTCCATGTCATTTTATGAGATAAAGTTCTAAATCGTGTTAAAAATACAAAATCAAAATATAAAGGACTCCAATGTAAAACACGAAGAAAACGGGTAGCCAATCTCAAAGTTTTTAGAGTTTTCATTGTGGTTTAAAAATTTGCTTTGCTTATTTTTCGGTCGCTGAATTTAATAAAAGAAAGATAAAGTCATAGAAAAACAAGAATGAGAGAGAAAGTTCAAGCTCACCACATTTCGACAACAAAAAAATTGATTTTGGTGCTAATGAATTTTGTTTGACAAGAAGAGATCAATATTGAATTTTTTCTATAAACATGCATATAAAAAGTAAAATTGGGGTCAATTTAGATTTTATTGATCTAGTTGATTTTTCTTTAGAGTTTTTTAGGGTGTTTTTAGAATTTGTAAGTGTTTTTGTGGGTTTTTTTTAATAGTGTGTTCAAGGTGAAAAAAGAGGCTGGGAATTGATTTTTAGTCCACCCATTGATTTTTCAACCACCATGATGGTGGCTAAATTATAGTTAGCAACCTCGTAAATAACAAGTCGTTTGCCACTATATAATACTTGTCAAATAATTTTTTTTCACTCTTGATAATAAAAAGGTTTTTATTTAAAGTCATGTGTGCAAGACTGATCTAGTACACCGACACACCTGTGTTCTTTTTAGAAGGCCAAATCATGTTGGGTTACGCAAGCCCGAGCACCCGATATGTTTTTTTTTGCTTTTTCTTTAATTTTATTTTTTTACAAAATTAATTAATTAAAAATATTAAAAATATACTCATTTATTAAAATTCTAAATTAATTAAGAATATAATTTAGATATTATTTTATTAAATAACATTTAATTTTTATTTTATTTTTGAATATAAATATATGGATGTTTATAGGATTAATAATTTTTTTTCCAGCTCAACGCGGTCATTATTATCATTTTTAAATTTATCTAGTTACTTTCTTTGATAGCATATATTTTTATTGTAATGTGATTAAAAGAAAAATATATTTTAAAAAAATGCTATTAAGTTCAATCAATTTCACAACATGAGTTATAGGTAAGCTCATGTTAGGTTAGGTTAGGTTAGGTTGATCAAAAACTTTACTTGTAAATAAAAATTATATTATTTTATATAACTTAATTTAATACGATTACAGTTTATTTATTTCCCTTGATTTAAAAAATGTTATGCAGTGAAGGAGAAAGAAAGTTCTAGAGAAGCCAAATCCGAGACACAACAAAACAAAACAAAAAGATTAATTGATATTATTTCTTGTCTGTTTGGGTGTCCTAAACCTAGCTGGATTCTCAAGGCGAAGGCAAGCCATCTTGTGTCTCTCTGTCTGCCACAGATTTTTGACCCAGAAGATTTTCTATCCAATTTCATTCCACAGAAATATATTTTCATCTTATCAATGTCTCTTCTTTATTTGTGGGCAGGGTGCTCCTAAAAAAGAAAGTTAAGAGTCTTTTTTGTTTCTGATTTTGAGGTCTACGGTATGGATGGATAAGTATATGGTGCTGTGAACTCTCAGAGGAGGAGGAGAGAATTCTTCTATGATGGTTAAGCTTTGTTTGATGGCTTCTCATGGCTATCCTTCTGCCCCTGCTATTGTTTTTCACCAAGATCAGAAAAGGGTTTTCAAGGTATGATTGTTATTCTGCCCACTGTTGATTGTTTTTCTGGATGATTCATCTGGAATGGTTCTTGAAATTGGTTTATTTTGCTTCAGTTTCATGCTTGCTTTGAATCTGTGGTTCTATTGTGTCCGTTGAGAGCTGTGCTAGGAAGCTGTTGTTGGCTCCAGAGATAAAAAGCCTTTACTATCTGCCCATCTGCAAAGTAGATAACACTTAATTTTAGCTGTTTAACGAGAGTGAGGTTTTTGTCCTGCAATTTCAGGCTTGAGCAGCCTACAGCTACTTCCCTTAATATTCTTCTTCTTAGAAAAGAATTACGCGGTACAGATTGTGATATACGCACAATAAATTAAGTAAAACCTGATCTTATTAGGTGAGCCAGACCCATCTGGAGTAAGAGATGCAACGCCTCGATTTCTTGCCTCCGCCACTGGGCTCCATTAAGAACCTGCCACCTATCGAATAAAATTGAACCCTCAAATTAGCTTGTACCAAATTGCCTCTCCTCTTTCATTTCCATAATTTTTTCAGTTTATCTGTGACTTGGAAATAATCATTTCATTTTGTTGTTAATTTTAGTGCAAATTATGAAATCAATATACTGATATCTATTTATTATTTTACTCAATGTTTTGATTATTGACTTATCTGTATGTTTCTGTTAAGGTTGTACTTGTACAATAGTGGAGATATCTTAGTCTCCTCCACAATCGCCTTCCAATCTTTCCCAGATCTAATAAAAACCAAAACTATTATATTTAGAAGGTTTTATCATCCTAGGAAAACATTATAATTGGGTGCTTAGTTGATGATAAGCCAATGCTATTATTCTCGGTTTTTGTTCCATCTCATGACAGCTCGTGTCTGTTCAACAAGAAATGACAGTTAACATTTCATTGATGCAGGATTGTCAGCCCTATTTACCTAGTCAGGGAACAAGACAAGAGATAACAAGATTGAATTCTCTTGTGCTGAAATTACACCAGCACGAGGAACCATGGAGACCCATGAATAGGTTCTGTGAATCTAATCGGTTTACTGAGATTGACTCAACAGTTAGAACACCTACACTCATTGATGTGCAAGGTTTGCAACCCTGTGGACTCTTTTTCTGGATGAATAATCTTAAACATTGTTTTCAAGTCCTTTTGTTTCATTCTTGTCTTCCTTTATTTGAAGAGCTTGTTATTGAGGTTACTTATCTTTCGTCATTTTTTCTGTAAAAAAACATCCATGTCAGAACTGATCTGAGAAGGTGGATCCATGCAGCAGACCCTACTAGTTTGGTATTGAGACTTAGTTTAGTTGAATTTTAGTAAAAGTACCATGAGAACTTCTATTTTTTAATTAACTCATTCCATTATTTTTTATTGTAATGTGCATGTGTTAACTTAAGCAACAAAAGCAATGAAAGGCGATATAATTTTTGAGTGTGTTGCTTCTGGTGACATAACACCCTGATAAAGAATGTAGTAGTAGCTCCCATAGATTTAGAGGATAACTGTAGTGATTTTGGAAAGCGTGTTCAATAGAACAAGAGTTTGTTTTTGATCGGTCAATGGAATGGGAAATCTATGATGATCAAGCAATTAGAAGGCTATGGAAGAGGTTGAAGTTGGTGTGTGTTTTCTGTGACAATTAATGGGATGATTTGCAAGTGATTTGTACATCATCCTTTTCTATGTAATGTGTGAAGCTTAAATCTATATTATATTGTTGCACAGTGCTCAAGTATTCTAAGTAGCATTCTTGTTTTGCTGTCAGATGCTCGCCCAGACTCAGTACTTTTCAGCTTTGGAATAGTTGAAAAATGCACAAGACAGGAAAAAATCTTGCAGTTTCTTACGTCCGAGTCAAATAAATTAGAAAGAGATGGATTGGATTTATCTCTGCTATCTGAGTTGATGGGGCTTCAAACAGTGATGTTTGATGCGCAACAGCTGTCACATTCTCCTCTTATTTATCCAAGTGGTCAACTTGATGCCCCAAAATCTCTAGTTGACTTTGTGGCAGATATGGCCCGTAGTTCAAAGCTTACAGTTCTTCCAGATGGTCGAGTATTGCTAACGGGTAGTGGGACAGAGATGAAGGATGTCCTCTCTACTGTTGCTGAGTTTTACTTGTCAAAAAACTCAACTATGTGGAAAAAACAGTCGATGCTCATCCCAAAACTTACAAGGTATTGATATTTAGACCTGATTGTATTTAACTCAGAAGCATTGGGCAGCTTTTCTAGTTATGCTATTGAAAAATTCTCAAGGTTCAACTAAAGTTAATTCCTTGTTTGCCTTTTCATTTTTATATTTTAAGTGGAATAATAAATCCTAATTTATGATCTTGACTGATTGACTCGATTAGTAAACTTGCTGATTGCTTCTAGAGTCTAAGTTGCCCCAAATAGAAACCACATCTTCTGAAGTCCTTATTAAGAAAGAAAAACTCTCTTGTTCCCGCGAAGGATGCCTTGCACTCCGTGTTCTTTTTTTTCTAAAATTTGTATCTAGTGTCTAAAATTCCTTCTATTGGGGTCATTTACTTCTGGACATTAGCCATTTCCTAAAACATTTTGGACTGTGATTTATTTTTGGAACGAACATTGCCTAGTATGAGAAACTAATCACTACGGCTTGTGCATTTCTCCACGAGATCTTTATATCCCAGTCTTCCCTTTTAAAACCATATTGTATACCATTGAGTGAAAAATCATCCACTCTACTCGGAGGGCCCATGACCCACCTCCATTCGCAAAAACTGATTCCACATATCCAAAACTACTGAATAGTGCCTGAAAAGATGGTTTTGAGTCTTTCTACAGTTATGACTGGTTACACAAGTATTAGGTGATAGTGCTCTGTATGGTCTGCTAATCTCCATTTTTGCAATAAGACTCGCCATTGCTAATTTTTCATGCTATGTTATACCTGTTTTCTATGTCCTTCTCACTATTGTCAAGTTATAGTTCTAAGACTTTTCTCAGCAATCATTTGATTGACCAGGTTTGATACAAGGAAAGTAGATGCTAATATTACTGGGTCATCTTTCAAGGCCAGAGATGCCTCATCTGCTACTTTGAAGAGGTAGGAATCTATTCATTGCAAAAGCACTTCATTTGTCATTTTCTTTTTGCCAATCTCTTATGACAAGTCAGCATGAAAATGCCCAAAATGAGAGACTTTGTCCTGTTTTTTATTATCTTGGATTATATTGCATTCATTCAAAAGTTTAGTCTAGTGTTTGAGGGTTTGAAATATTTAGGCATAGATTAGGATTGCTTTTAGGTGGGTTTCACGTGGGTGAAGGGAGGCCAAAGTTTTTGGAATGTGCTATGTTTGCAATACTCTTTTGCGTTTTGATGGATTGAAATTCAATAGTTTCAAGATGAGCATTTATCATTTTATTTTTGCTATAAATTATTTTATTTGCCTTTTTATGGGGCTCCACAACATTATCTTCAGAGATTAAAGAACTTTGTTGGATTACACTTTTTTCTTCCCTGTTATTGGTATCTTCTTTCACATTACTGAAAAGAATTTTGGGAAAATTATTTTGAGCATCCTATGGTTTTTTTTTTCACTTTACAACCAATTTTTCGAATATTACACTCTGCAACCTGGGTCAAAGCAGATTTTGAAAATCAACGAAATGATAATAATACCCCCACATATATTAAAGCATTGAAAGTAACCATTACCACACAACTCATTCTCTCTCTCTTCATGCTAACCTCTCCAAACCCACAATCATTCTCTCACCACGAGTCCCCACCAGAAATTTCACTAAAAGTCATCCAAAAATCCCAACTTTTCTTTTCTCTCACCCATAAGCAAAGTCCTAATGAAAGAAACAAGGTCAATTCTATCTTTTAGGAAGGCTCCCACGTACCATTGATTTAGAGGTGATACTAGGTTCTTGATGGTTGATGGTGGAGCTGGATTTACTGGTGTAGATCTATTGGGTTCTTGATGGTGGAGTTGGATTTGCTGGTGGGGGAGATGGGGCAACATTGTTATGTGGGGAGACTGGTGCAGAACTTCGGAGAAGAATTGATGGTGGAGTTGGATTTGGTACCATCAACTAGCTCTTAAATAATTTTAAATGTCAAAGTGTAAGAATAAAATCAATTTAAATAAATTAATGGTAGTGGAAGAATAAATGACATATTTGGTGTTATGATTCGAGCAAATTCAAAGTGTGGTCATGTGGTGAGATGGAAACCACATATTTGGTGTTATGATCCGAGCAAATTCAAAGTGTGGTCATGTGGTGAGATGGAAACATCACCCCAGTCACCTTGAAGCTTTCTCCCATTACAAGTTTTCTTGTTTAATAAATTGTGATGGACCTAAAGAGCAAGATGTGATTGCTAGGAAGGATATTCTAAAGACACCATTAAAAGACCCAAAGATCCAAATTATATGGTAATGTGGGGAGATTGGTGCGTAACTTTGGAGAAGGATTGATGGCGGAGCTGGATTTGGTACCAAAGATGGGAGAGAAGGGTTGCCTTTTTTTCTTTTCTTTTTTCTTGTTCCTTTTTGCTTTCTCCCTGTCTATATTGTTTTTCAAGTGTTTTAGTGGTATTTTTGTTTTTTTTAGGCTTTAGGGTTTTTTAGTTATTATTTCAAATGGCAGTCATGTAAATTAATTCACATTTTATTTTTTACTTCTTTCTAGCAACAACTTCCAAGGATTTAAAGTGTTATCTGCATTTACATTTTAGGCTGCAAAGTATAATATTCAAAAATTTTGCTGCGAAGTGGAAAAAAAACCAAACGATAGGATGCTCAGAGTAATTTTTCATTTATTTAATTAACAAAAAAGAAAGAAAACAAAAGGAGAGAGAAAGAGAGGAACAAAATCAGCTTGCTATAGAAAAGCTTGATTAGAAAGAGTAATTTTTCATTTATTTATTTATTTTTGTTCTCATTTAATGTAGTGTTATTTCTTTTGGCAGTCCTGTAAAAATCAAGCCATCCCGAAAAAAGAAGAATAATAGAAAGGGAGGCAGAGTGAGG
>Ga0325401_1006752_pt1 | contig 11120 bp, 10 predicted proteins | sample PopdelMetagenome_FD_205666 | JGI IMG/M metagenome (GOLD analysis project Ga0325401, IMG submission 205666) | Populus deltoides microbial communities from Bellville, Georgia, United States - Xylem-PdKOR-R2 | ecosystem: Host-associated > Plants > Phyllosphere > Stem > Wood/Secondary xylem | place...
CGTCGCGCTCGTCGGCGCGATCCTCGGCGGGCTCGCCGGCATGCGCTACCACCGCCGCGTCGACCGGGCGACGTTCGACGACGAGGTCTAGGCACGATCCCACCCGGTCCGGCTCGGCCGGGCACCCCGAGCACGACGAGGCACCTCCTGCGGGGGGGTGCCTCGCTGCGTTCCGGGCGCGTTCAGGCTGCGCTGGAGAGGCCTTGCGAGCAGGCGCCTCAGCCGAGCAGCGGCAGCCGACCGACGAGCTTGTCGACGCGGTTGCGCGGCCCGACCACGCTGACGGCGAGGTAGCGGAGGTCGTCGGTCTCCCCCACCTGGTCGAGGTACTCGCGGTAGACCCGGGTGCTCTGCGCCGCCTCGGGCATGTCCGCGACGAACACGCCCTCCGCCGCCGCGGCCTTGGCCCGGACCGTCACGAGCTGCTCGGGCGCGGCCGCCAGGACCGAGCAGCCCGCCCACGGCAGGCCCGGGTGGGCGGAGCCGGCGGCGTCCACGGCGTCGGGCCCGAGCAGGCCGGTCACCCCGGCCGTCGTGGCCCCCGCGACGCACACCGCGGCGTTCACCGCCAGGCCCGCCGGCAGCCCCGCGTCCACCAGCACGACCCACTTGAGGCGCGCCGACCGCGTCGGCTCCTCGATCCGGACCTCCTCCGGGGCGAACCCGACCCCCTCCACCCGCTCGTCTGCCGGGACCGTCGTCCGTACGTCGCTCATGCGCCGAGTCTGGACGGCTGACCGGTTCGGCACCACTGGGTCCGTCGTTCGTACGGCTAGGGTGCACGGATGCCGCAGTTCGACGAACTTGACACGGCCATCCTGCGCGAGCTGCAGGTCGACGCACGGCGGACGAACCGCGACGTCGCGGCCGCGGTGGGCGTCGCACCGACGACCGCGCTCGACCGCACCCGCGCGCTTCGCGACCGCGGGGTGATCCGCGGCGCGACGCTGGACGTCGACCTCGAGGCCCTCGGCCGGCCGGTGCAGGCGCTGGTCGCCGTCCGCGTCCGCCCGCCGTCGCGGGAGCGGATCGAGGGGTTCCGCACCTGGGCCGCCGGGCTCCCCGAGGTCGTCGGGGTCTTCGTCACCAGCGGTGCGGAGGACTTCCTGCTGCACCTGGCCGTGCCCGACAACCAGGCGCTGTACGCCTTCGTGATCGACCGCCTGACCGAGCGGCCCGAGGTCGCCGACGTCCGCACCTCGGTCGTCTACGAGCACCTGCGCACGCGGGTCGCCCTGCCGCTGCCGGCGGCGGGACGACCCGGGACGGTCAGGCCAGGGCGCGGCGCAGGGCGTCGAGGCGCGTCGCCCAGATCCGCCGGCTGAGGGCGGCGTCGGGCGCCATCTTCTCCGAGGCGTGATAGCTGCCCGGGAAGACGTGGAGCTCGGTGGGCACCCCGGCCTGGAGGAGACGAGAAGCGAGCTCGAGGTCCTCGTCGAGGAAGAGGTCGACGGTGCCGACGTCGATGTAGGTCGGGGGCAGCCCCGAGAGGTCGGCGGCCCGCGAGGGTGCGGCGTACTGGTCGGCCTCCCGCCCGCCGAGGTACCAGGCCCACGCCTCGACGTTGCCCGCGCGGTCCCAGACGCCGACCTCGGTGACCGCGTGGCTCGACGGCGTCTCGTTGCGGTCGTCGACCATCGGGTAGAACGGCATCAGGAAGCGGATCGCCGGGCCCTGCCGGTCCCGCGCCAGCAGCGCGGTGGCCAGGGCGAGCCCGCCGCCCGCGCTCCCGCCGTACACCGCGAGCCGGTCGAGGTCGAGGCCGAGCTCCTCGGCGTGGGCCGCCGTCCAGAGCAGCCCGGCGTAGCAGTCCTCGGGACCGGCCGGGTAGGGGTGCTCGGGGGCCAGCCGGTACTCGACGGAGACGACGACGGCCTGGAGCTCGTCGCACAGCACGGTCGCGGTCGGGTCCTCGCCCTCGACGTCGCCCATGATCATCCCGCCGCCGTGGATGACGTAGATCCCGGGCAGGGTCCCGTCGACCGCGCTCGGGCGGTAGACGCGGACGCCGATGTCCGGCTGACCCGCGGGCCCGGCGACCGTCCGGTCCTCCTTGGTCACCCGCGCGTCGGCGGGCACCTCGGGCCGTACGCGCATCGCCGTCGAGACCGCCCGCCGCTCGGCGATGTCGGGGATGGAGTTGAAGCCGCCGGGCACACGCTCGAGGAGCTCCTCGAGGACGCCACGGGACTCGGGGTCGATCAGGTCACGCTGCGACACGGGCACTCCTCCGGCTGGGCGGCGGCCGGGGCGCCGTCGCCTGCCCCCATGGTGTCCGACGCGAGCGGCGCCACCGCGCCCAGGGCCGGGACCGGCAGGACCGGGGTGACGCACGAGGGCCCACGCCGCGCGGTGGCGCTGGCGTGGGCCCTCGTTCGCGACGGTCGTCCCCCGACGACCTGCGGTCCCCCTCGGCGCGCGTTCCCCCGACCAGCGCGCGCCCTTCCCTCTCGGCCGTCCGAGCGGGACGCTTCCCCCGACGGGACGTCTCGGGCTCGGACCGGGTCGGGCTCAGCTGTTCTGGGCCTCCCAGGTGAAGCCGATCGCGGCGGTGCCGCCCTGGGTGTCGTTCGTGGTGTTCGGGTTCACGGTGTAGGTGAGCTGGAAGGTGCGGGTCTCCGGCTTGGCCACGCTGGCGCTGGCCGGGGTCCAGGAGCCGACGCCGTTGGCGAAGCTCGTGGCGCTGGAGCCGAAGGCGGCGAGGGTGCCGCTGTAGACGGCAGAGCCGCTGGCGAGCGGGGTGTAGCCGGTGCAGTCGCCGAACGAGCCGCCGGTGCCCTGCGTGATCGTCAGGTTGATGTCGCTGGCGAGGGCCTTGGTGGTGGCCGCGCCGGTGCCGTAGAGCTTGACCGCGGAGGGCAGCGAGCCGGTGGAGGAGACCACGATGCAGCGGCTGCCGGTGGAGCCGGGCTTGAGGTTGGAGGCCGTGAACGCGGCGGTGTTGCTGTCGTCGTCGCTGAGGGCGACGGTGCCGGTGGCCCAGTTGGAGGTCGGGTTGGCGGTGGTGGCCGAGTACGCGGAGTAGGAGGACTGGGCCACGACGAGGCCGGAGGCGGCGAGGGCGACCGGGACGGCGACGAGGCTGACGATCGTGGCGACCTTGCGCGACGGGCGGCGGGCGGCGGTGGCGGCGGTGGTGTTCATGGGGGGCTCCTGGCGAGGTGTCGTTCGTGGTGTCCTTCGAGCCAGCCCCCGCTTGCTCCCCGGCCCCTCTGGGCTGGTGAGAAGAACTCTGCCGCCGCGACCTCCACGCTCCCTCTGCCCGACTGACAACGTTTCCTCAGGAGCATCAAAAGATTGAGTGCTCAATCATGTCGGCTCAAGAACGGCTCAGGAGCAGGTCCTGAGGTGGCGTGGAGGGAGCGGTGCGCACGACCGCGAGAGGCGCCAGGGCGCGGGGGCAGGACCACGTCACGTCGCCGAGCACAGGGGCAGGACGCGGGCCCCGAGACGGGAGAAGCCCCACCCGCCGAGGGCGGGAGGGGCTTCGTCGAGCTGGTGCGCACCCGGAGAGACTCGAACTCCCAACCTTCTGATCCGTAGTCAGATGCTCTATCCGTTGAGCTACGGGTGCCTGTCGGATCACGCCGACAACGAGGGTTGAGTCTAGCGGTCTACGGCCCCGGACGCGAACCGCGTTCCGTCGTGGACAGCGCGACGTCGGTCACGGCTCGACGATCGTCATCCCACCGCCCGCGATCGTGGGGTCGTCCAAGGCGGCCAGCGCCGGCCCGGCCTCGTCCAGGCCGATACGGTTCCCGACCAGCCGGGCCACGTCGAGCCGGCCGTCGGCCACCATCGCCAGCATCGGCGGGTAGTCGACCGCGGCCATGCCGTGCGAGCCGAGCAGGCGGAGCTCGCGCCCGACCACGAGGTCCCACGGCACGGGGGCACCGGCCGCCTCGGCGAGCAGCAGGCCGACCTGGACGTGGCGCCCGTGGCGGCGCAGGCTCGCGACCGAGGCCGCCATCGTCGCCGGCGCCCCGAGGGCGTCGACGCCGACGTGCGCGCCCCCTCCGGTCAGCTCCTGCACGGCCTCCGCCGCACCCTCGGCCTCCACGGCGGCGGACGCGCCCAGCTCGAGCGCGCGCTGCCGGGCGACCGGGGAGACGTCGACCGCGACCACCCGGGCGCCCAGGGCGCTCGCGATCATCACCGCGGACAGCCCGACGCCGCCGCACCCGAAGACCGCCACCCAGTCCCCCGGCTGCACGTCGGCCACACCGGTCAGCGCGCGGAACGCGGTGGCGAAGCGGCAGCCCAGCGTGGCCGCGGCCACCAGGTCGACGGAGGCGGGGAGGCGTACGAGGTTGGTGGTCGCCGCATGGACGACCACCTGCTCGGCGAAGGACCCGGCGTAGGTGAAGCCCGGCTGCTGCTGGTCCGGGCACACGTTGGCCGCACCCGCGCGGCACCAGTCGCAGCGCCCGCACCCGAGGACGAAGGGCGCGGTGACGCGGTCCCCCACGGCGAAGCCCGTCACCTCCGCCCCGACCTCGGCGACCACGCCGGCCCACTCGTGGCCCGGCGTGTGCGGCAGGGGCACGGGGTCGTGCCCGCGCCAGGCGTGCCAGTCGGAGCGGCACACGCCGGTGGCCGCCACGTCCACCACCACGCCGTCCGCCGGGCAGACCGGCGCCGCCACGTCCCGCACCTCCAGGGGCCCGCCGACCGCGTCGTAGACCACCGCCCGGACGGTCGCGGTGCCGACGGACGGTTGGGGGTAGGACGTGGTCACACGGAGAAGGTACGCACGGCGAGGACACAGCCGTGCCACAGGGGCGCGGCCCAGGGTGGACGAGATGGACGAGCAGCAGACCGGTCAGACGGAGCAGGAGCAGACCGCCCAGGAGCGCACCGCGGACGAGCCGACCGGCCGGCCGCCGGAGCACGGGCGGCGGGTCTCGCGCCGCAGGGTCCTCGCGCTGGCCGGGGCCGGCGCCCTGGGTGTCGCGGGCGGGAGCAGCGTCGCGGGCTACGCGGTCGGGCGCACCCACGAGCGCCGGCGTGTGCAGGCCGTGGCCGCCGCCGCGCAGGCCACGTCGGCCGCCCCTGCGGTCTTCACCGTCCTCGTCGACGAGCCGGGCCAGGCGGCCGGCGACGTCTTCCTCACCGACATGGGCGACACCGCCGCCACGCTGATCGCCGACAACCGGGGCACCGCCCTGTGGACCTCGGCCGGGGCGAGGTCGTACGCCAACATGCGCCTGCAGACCTACCAGGGCCGCCCGGTCATCACCTGGTGGGAGTCGCACTCGACGGGCCTCGCGGCGTACGCCGACGGGCAGACGGTCATCGAGGACGTGGCCCACAACGTCGTCGCGCGGGTGCAGAAGCACGGCGACGTGAGCCCCGACGAGCACGAGTTCGTGATCACCCCGCGCGGGACCGCGTACATCGTCAGCTACGTCCGGACGCGCACGGACCTCCGGGCCGTCAAGGGGCCGAAGGACGGTCTGATCATGAACGGCGTCTTCGAGGAGGTGGACCTCGCGACCGGGGAGGTGCTCCACCACTGGGAGTCGCTCGACCACGTGCCGGTCACCGAGAGCCACGCCGGCGTGCCGGAGGACCCGACCGAGCCGTACGACTACTTCCACATCAACTCGGTCGCCCCGACGCCCGACGGGAACGTGATCATCTCCGCCCGGCACACCTGGGCGGTCTACAAGGTCGACCTCGCGACCGGTGCCGTCCGGTGGCGCCTCGGCGGCAAGCGGAGCGACTTCGACCTGCCCGGGTCGGCCAGGTTCGCCTGGCAGCACGACGCGCAGTTCGAGGACCCGACGACGCTGCGGCTCTTCGACAACGGCAGCGACGGCGAGCAGGAGGTGACCGACGAGAGCCAGGTGCTCTGGTTCTCCCTGGACGAAGCCGGCCGCAAGGCCCGGCTGGTCCGCCGCCTCGTCCACCCGGCCAAGATCAGCGCGCTCGCGATGGGCAACGCCCAGCGGCTGGACAACGGCAACCTGTTCGTCGGGTGGGGCACGGCGCAGCGGATCTCGGAGTTCGCGGAGGACGGCACGCTGCTCTTCGACGCCACCCTGCCGGACGTCAGCTACCGGGCCTTCCGCCAGGTCTGGAGATGATCATGGACCGCGGGACACCCGGTCCTCCTCGGCCGGGGCCTCTTTGACAACCCCTCCGATTCACCTATCGTTCACCTGACGGTCGCACTCTGTGCCGGGCGTCGTCACGGGGTGGTCACACCGCACCTCGCCATGGCCCTGCGGACGAGGAGCGACGTGTCGCTGCTGTTCATCGTGATCGCCGTCGTCCTCGTGGCGTTGATCTTCGACTTCACCAACGGCTTCCACGACAGCGCCAACGCCATGGCCGGCCCGATCGCCACCGGCGCCCTCACCGCGCGCAAGGCCGTGATCATCGCCGCCGTCCTGAACGTCGTCGGGGCCTGCCTCTCCACCGAGGTGGCCAAGACGATCTCCGGCGGCTTCTTCGACGAGCGGCTCGTGAACCCCTCGATGGTGCTCGCCGGCCTCGTCGGGGCCATCGTGTGGAACCTGCTCACCTGGCTCTTCGGCATCCCGTCCAGCTCGTCGCACGCGCTCTTCGGCGGCCTCATCGGCGCGGTCGTCGTGGGCGCCGGGCTCAGCTCGGTGCACGGCTGGGTCGTGGTGTCCAAGGTGCTGCTCCCCGCGGTCATGGCCCCGCTGGTCGCGGGCCTCGCGGCGGCCGTGTCGACCAAGATCGCCTACCGCATCACCCGGCGTACGCCGAGCGGGCGGACCAACACGGGCTTCAAGTACGCGCAGGCCTTCACCGCCTCCCTGGTCGCCCTGGCCCACGGCACCTCGGACGGCCAGAAGACGATGGGCGTCATCACCCTCGTGCTGATCGCGGGCGGCTTCCAGGCCGTCGGCACCGGGCCCCACTGGTGGGTCATCCTGGCCGCGGGCGTCGCCATCGGCCTCGGCACCTACTCCGGCGGCTGGCGCATCATGCGCACCCTGGGCAAGGGCATCGTCGACATCGACACGCCGCAGGGCGCGACCTCCGGGGCCGCCACCACCGCCACGATCCTGGCGTCCTCCCACCTCGGCTTCGGCCTGTCGACCACCCACGTCGCCACCGGCGCGATCCTCGGCTCCGGCGTCGGCCGGGACGGCGGCGAGGTCCGCTGGGGCATGGCCCGCAAGCTCGTCGTCGCGTGGCTGCTGACCCTGCCCGGCGCGGCGATCATCGGCGGCCTCGCCGCGCTGCTCGCCGAGAGGGGCGCCGTCGGACCGGTCGTCCTGCTCGTGCTGCTCGCCGCGGTGTGCGTCGTCATCTGGGTCGTCTCCCGCCGCAACCAGGTGACCAGCCACAACGTCACCGACAGCCGCGAGGTGATGGTGCTGGCCAGCGCGACGCCGAGCACCTACCCGGAGGACCCGCGGCTGGCCCCGGCCAAGGGCTCGGGCCGCGCGGGCGGCAAGGCCAAGAAGAAGCAGAAGAAGATCAAGAGCGGGGTCTGAGGAGCGCCATGAAGATCGACTGGGCCGCCCTCGGCACCGTCGCCGTCGTCTCGATCGTGATGTCGGTGCTGTTCACCGTGCTGCTCGCCTCCGGCATCCGTGCGGTGTCGGCCGCCCGCCTGCGCCAGCAGCGCGGCGGGGGCTCGGGCGCCGTGCTGGCCGGCGGCTACTCGCTGCTCGGCCTGGCCGGGCTGCTCGTGCTCTTCGGGATCTGGCTGATCGTCCCCCAGTTCCACTGAGCCCCTCCGGGGCCGTCCCCCGCGACGCACGCCGCCGGTGACCGAGGGGCTCGTATGCTGCGCCGGGGCCGGCCACCGTCGTCCCCATGGCGTGACGAGCGCGGAGGCGCCCCCCAGATGAGAACCACCCGTTGAGCCAGACGCGTACGCCCTCCGGCCCGGGACCCGTGGACGACGACCAGCCTCCCCTCGGACCGCTGGTCCGCAGCGGGATCCAGCGCTGGATGCTGGCCAACCAGGTCCAGCCCGCCGGGCCGGGGTCCGCCGAGGCCCAGCAGCACTCCACCCAGTCGTGGTGGAAGGTCATGTGCCTGACCGGCGTCGACTACTTCTCGACGCTGTCCTACCTGCCCGGCATCGCCGCCCTGGCCGCCGGCGCGCTGTCCCCCGTGGCGACGCTGCTGATCGTCGCGCTGACCCTGCTCGGCATGCTGCCGATGTACCGCCGGGTCGCCAAGGAGAGCCCGCACGGCCAGGGCTCGGTGGCGATGCTCGAGCGGCTGCTGCCCTTCTGGCGCGGCAAGGTCTTCGTGCTCGTGCTGCTCGGCTTCGTCGTGACGTCGTGGCTGGTCACCATCACGCTGTCCGCGGCCGACGCGTCGGTGCACCTCATCGAGAACCCGTACACGCCCGAGGCGTTCCACGGCAAGAACGTGCTGATCACGGTCGTGCTGCTGCTCATCCTCGGCTTCGTGTTCCTGCTCGGCTTCAACGAGGCCGTCGTCGTCGCCATCCCGCTGGTCGGGGCCTTCCTGGCCCTGAACGCGGCCGTGGTGGTCGCCGGCATCGTCCAGATCGTGCGGCAGCCCGAGGTGATCAACGGCTGGACCGCCGCCCTCGAGGCCCAGACCTCGGGCCCGGGCGGGCTGATCACCACCGCGGTCATCGCCTTCCCGCTGCTCGTGCTCGGCCTGTCGGGCTTCGAGACCGGCGTCAGCATGATGCCGCTGATCAAGGCCGAGGGCGCGACCCCGGAGCAGCGGATGCGCAGCCGCGTGCGCAACACGCGCTTCCTGCTCACCACGGCCGCCGCCATCATGTCGGTCTACCTGGTCGCGACCAGCCTGATCACGACGCTGCTCATCCCGCCGGCCGCCTTCGTCGACGGCGGACCCGCCAACGGCCGCGCGATCGCCTACCTCGCGCACGGGCTGATGGGCGAGGCCTTCGGCACGGTCTACGACCTCAGCAGCGTGCTCATCCTGTGGTTCGCCGGCGCCTCGGCCATGGCCGGGCTGATCAACATCGTGCCGCGCTACCTGCCCGCGTACGGGATGGCGCCGGACTGGGGCAAGGCCGTGCGGCCGGTGGTCGTCGTCTACACGGTCCTCTCGATCGTCGTCACCCTCGCCTTCCGCGCCGACGTCAACGCGCAGGCCGGGGCGTACGCGACCGGCATCCTCGTGATGATGTTCTCGGGCGCCTTCGCGGTGACCATCAGCGCCCGCCGCCGCGGGGCCCGGCGGGCCACCGTCGGCTTCGCCGTCCTCACCGTCGTGCTGCTCTACGCCCTGGTCGCCAACGTCGTCGAGAAGCCCGACGGCATCGTGATCTCGGCGCTCTTCATCCTCGGCATCGTCGCGGTCTCGGTCGTCTCGCGCGTCCGGCGCTCCTTCGAGCTGCGGGCCACCGAGGTCGTGCTCGACCGGACCGCGCAGCTCTTCCTGCGCGACGCCGCCCGGCGCACGATCCGGCTCGTCGCGAACGAGCCGAACGCCCGCGACGCCGCGGAGTACCAGGAGAAGCGGCGCGACTCGCTCCGCGACTACGGCCTCGACGAGGACGACGACATCATCTTCGTCGAGATCACGGTGACCGACCCGTCCGGCTTCGCGAGCCGCCTCGACGTGCAGGGCCACGTCATGCACGGCCACTACCGGGTGCTGACCATGGAGGGCACCAACGTGCCCAACGCCCTGGGCGCGCTGCTGCTGCACGTGCGCGACGAGACCAAGCGCCGCCCGCACCTCTACGTGGAGTGGACCGAGGGCAACCCGGTGGCCAACCTGGCGCGGTTCCTCATCCTCGGCGTCGGCGAGGTCGCCCCGACCACGCGCGAGGTGCTGCGCCGGGCCGAGCCGGACCGCTCCCGGCGGCCCTACGTGCACACGGCCTGACGTCGGGGCCGGACATGGAAGAGGCCCGACCCCTCGGGGTCGGGCCGTCGCCGCTGGAGGAACGGCGGAGGTGGCGAGATTTGAACTCGCGATGGGGTTTTTGCCCCAAACCCGCTTAGCAGGCGGGCGCCATAGACCGGACTAGGCGACACCTCCAAGCGCAACTCGTGACCACGGCGTCGCCGCCCTGGCCTCTCGAAGCGCCCGGTCACCCTACCCATGCCGCCGGTCCGCGTCCAAGTCGATCGCCGGGCGTGGGACGCTCGGGGCGTGGCCACGCTGGAGGACGCCCGGCGCATCGCGCTCGCGCTGCCCGCGACGCGCGAGAAGGTCTCGTGGGGCTCGCTCCACTGGCGGGTCCGCGACCGGGGCTTCGCGTGGGAGCGGCCGCTGCGCAAGGCCGACCTCGCCGCCCTCGGCGACGCCGCGCCGACCGGGGAGGTCCTCGGTGTCCGGGTGGCCGACGAGGGCGAGAAGGAGGCCCTCCTCGCCGCCGAGCCGGACGTGTTCTTCACCGTCCCCCACTTCGACGGCTGGCCGGCCGTCCTGGTCCGGCTCGACGCGATCGGTCTCGACGAGCTGACCGAGGTCGTCACCGACGCGTGGCTGGACCGGGCGCCGGCCCGGCTGCGCGAGGAGCTGCTGCGCAGCCGTCAGGCCTGAGGGCCGCGGCCCGACCCCGGTGCGGGGTCCTCGAGGTCGCCGTCCACGAGGACCCGCTCGGCCAGGTCCCGCAGCCGCACGCCGGTGTGCTGGCTGCGGGTGCGCAGCAGGGCGAAGGCCTCGTCCGGCTCGAGGCCCCGTCGGCCGACGAGCACCCCCACGGCCGTGCCCACACGGGCCCGGCCCTCGAGACCCTCGGTGAGGTGGAGCACCGACTCGGCGTCGGCGAGGGCACCGAGGGCCTGGGCGGTGAGGCCCCCGACCAGGCGCACGTACGCCTGGCGCTCCGGGGTGAACCAGCCCGGGCGGTCGTCGGAGACCGGCACGACCACGCCCGTCCGCGTCCCGGCCGCGAGGTACGGCAGGACGGCCGAGCGCACCGCCGTCCGCCGGACGGCGAGCGCCGCGAACTCGTCCCAGGGCGAGGCGACCGCCAGGTCGTCGACGACGACGACCGAGCCCGCCGTCACCAGGTCCGGGCGGGGTGGGGCCTCGACCTCGGCCCGGATGCGCATCAGCTCCTCCGTCGTGCCGGCGTCGGCCGTGGCGAGCACGGTGAGGCCGCGGCCCGGCCCGCTCACCACCACCTCGGCGAAGCGGGCGCCCGTCCGGTCACGCAGGTGGTC
>Ga0325401_1006754_pt1 | contig 11119 bp, 2 predicted proteins | sample PopdelMetagenome_FD_205666 | JGI IMG/M metagenome (GOLD analysis project Ga0325401, IMG submission 205666) | Populus deltoides microbial communities from Bellville, Georgia, United States - Xylem-PdKOR-R2 | ecosystem: Host-associated > Plants > Phyllosphere > Stem > Wood/Secondary xylem | place...
TTTTTATCTTATAAATTTAATAGCATGATTAGCCATGCATGGTTGGCTTCAATTCGAGTACTTGTTGCAGCACAAGTGATACCCCTTTAATTCAAAAAAAATAAAAAATTATTGGTTAATCACCTTTATGGCGGCATTATAGTTGTGATGATAACTACGATGAAAATATGATAACAATCCATCAATAATAATAATGAGTATAACAATATCAAATTAATATCTGTTTTTTTAATAATAAATAATTATAATTATAATTATAATAAAAGATAATAATATGATAGAGGAGTGACTATAATAGAATAGTAATTATAAAATTTTTAATGTTTATAAAAATGTTGGAAGTCGAGATGATAGTGTAGGACAATGATAATATTAAAATATATAACAATAATAATATTAAAATTAATAATATTATTATGATAATATTAAAATATATGACTGTAATAATCAAAATAATAATTATAATGATTATGATATTAATGATGGTATTGTGACGATGATAATTATAATTATTCTTATAATTATTTTGATAATATTATTGGTAAAATAGTATTTATAGCAGTATGGTGATGATAATGTTTGTAACATAATGTCCTATACATTAAAAAAAATCACTTCTTATTGTTTTAAAAAAACTGTTTTAAGTTTTTTAAATTGTTTAGAAGAAAAAATATGTACACAGTAGTTCTAAGACGGGCTAAAATAATTTCGATGTAGAGCCCAGCCCAGCCCACTTATAAAAATAAAATTGATAATATGGCCTAGACAAGTTAAGCCCATGCAGACAAAACTGAAAAAGAAAAAGAAAACCCTTCCTCTTCTACACGCACACACAAATAAAAAAAAAAAAAACGAACAAACAAGGAACAGGCAACATCTCTCTCAGAAGCTTCAAGCAGACCGCAGGGGACCCGAATCGCCTTTGGCAGATCAATCACCATCGTGAGTTCCACTCTCTCTCTCTCTCTCTCTTGTGGGTTTCATTTCTCTGATTTTATTATAACCTCTGTTTGGTAAATAAAGGTACTGTATCAGTGACTTGGGGTAATGTTTTTCAAGACAATCTAGTTTCCCTCCTCCTTATTGTCAGCGTCTAACGATGCGCTCATCGATATCATTCACCATTAATGTTCAATCATTGCCAGCTGAGAGGCTTCCAACTGCTTTGTGGTTTTTAAACAATGCCAACTTATTTGTAGACTCCAATTGAAATGACAAAAACCATTGTTGGTCATTAAAAAAAAAGAATTTGAACCATTATTCATAAAAAAGGGGTAATGTCTCAACGTTTTGATTCTTGGTTCGTTTGGGTTTTGGTTAAGTCTTGTAATCGTTGCTTTATTAGCTCGTAAATAGATTTTGACGATGTGGGTCTTGTTAAAAATTTGAATCAGTTTGGTACTTAATCAGCTCGAGAAGAAATTTGTTAAATTTATGTGAAGATTGGACTTAAATGGAAGGGAATTAGTGTGTGAAATTCGAAAAATTCAACTAGATCGTGGGTCTTTTATTGATTTGGATTCTAGCTCGACAAGATAATAATAAAAAAGGGTTTAGAAGGATTTGAAAGAATATGTGATATGGGTTTGTTGGTTTTTTCTATGAAATAAAAGGTTTGCTTATGTATGTATTTGTTCCAGTTTAGTTTTTTTTTTTTTTTTTTTTGCTTTGAAGATTCTATGTTAATGCTGTAAGGGATAAAAGCGATTGCAAGAGAGGGTTTGTAGTTCCTGAAATGGTAGGGATACTTTCATTTGTTGTAGGTGATTGTTTGTAATGGTTTGTTTTTGATGTGGAGATTATAGAGGGGATTGGTTAGGTCTTTTGTCAAGAAACTAGATTGAAAATGAGGAATTATAAAACTAGCTAATATGCTTGGAATCATTTCTGTCTAGTTATGTTTTTATGAGTGATCATGTTATTTTATTTGATGTATATGTACTATGTTCTCTTGGGTATAACATGTGCCCATGGGATGCTGTTACATAACTAGCGTTGCAATTTTTGCACATTGACCTCATCTGGGCTCCGTTATAAGCTGCTTCTTTTTCTTGACATTCTTGCCATGCCGTCCTTTGTTTGAGAGAGGATTCCCTTTTGTTTTCTTTTCTTTTTTTCTGTGGGGTTTGGGAAGGCATGATGGTTTTTAGAGGTGAAGGCAACCTACAAGCTTAAGCATGCAAAGAATGCTGAAAGTCTTAGATAGGTTGTCTACAACCATGCATGGGAACTGAGGAAAGTAGGTCTTACACCCAATGACATTTTTGGCCTATTTGTTGATTTGGTCATCAGGATGAGTTATTCTCATGTATCTATGAGATTGTCAATATCAATATCAATGACATAGGGTTAGTTGTAGTTTTGGTTTTTACAGTTAGAACTGCATTTGGCACTATATGATTTTGCATTGGGGATATATTTCACTTTGATGCTACTATGTGTTACTTTATTGTGTTATTTGTCTGATCTTTCTGCACTGAAACCGATGAGTCTAGTTTTTGAAGTAAGCACATAATTGTCATGCCATACATGGCTTTTTTTTTAAATAGTTACGTGCTAGTTCTGTTTACAAAATCATCGATAGGACAGTTTTGTTCTATGGGACCAAGTTTGTTTATTAGCAAACAGCAGCAGAGCCTGAGATTTTTTTCGTGGGTTGTTTGTGCTGACTTCTTTTCAAGGATATTAAATATTTACTGAAAAAACAAAAGATATCAAAATTTATCAAGGACACAAACATATAAAATTTTCAACTCACTCTAAAATTCTCAAAAGAAATATTACACTTGAAAATTGTGCTTCTATTCAAATTCCTTAACATTGTTTTGGCAATCTCTTTCTGTTATTCTCGCCATGGAGGCACGTTATGCTTAGATACCTCTATTAGGGATATCTTGAGTAGTCCATCGGTGACCTTTTCTGCTTCCATCCTTGGAGGCAGCATGGATGCTTTTTCAAAAGTGCACATTTATGAATTACCTGAATTTTAGTGGCTGAATTTTTTCTTGAAATAAGCACAGGCTCATAGCTGGAGTAATGGATTGTGAGGTGTCATTTAGGGTGCTAATACTTCCCTCTCATATGAATGAGTTCTTTTCTTTGCAGTTTGAGCATGTCAACCACGTACATAGCATCTGCTATCGTGGGATCATTTGCAGTAGCATATGTTTGTGACCATCTTGTTTCAGACAAGAAGATATTTGGAGGTAAACTTTTAGTTGTCTTGTAGTTTTAGTTACCTTCTATTGCTATGATTTTAAGGCCACATTTTTTCTTAAACGCAGGCACTACACCAAGAACAGTTTCAAACAAGGAATGGTGGGAGGAGACTGACAGGAAATTTCAAGCATGGCCTCGTACTGGAGGGCCACCAGTGGTGATGAATCCCATCACTCGCCAGAATTTCATTGTCAAATCCCAAGATTCTTGAATCCAATTTTAGCTTGTGAGAAGTCAGTTTCAGTTCATTGGGGTGTTCTTTCTGCCATTGACAATGTTTAGCGATGTTCCAATACTTGAACACAGCCATTTTTAGCTCTGATGACAATGGCCTTTGTGCCTTTCTATTTTTTTTCCTGGATATGGGTTTCGTCAGCCAATGCTGTCATGTTTCAATCCTAATAAAAGCAAAGTGACAGAATTCAGAGCATTTCATTGTTTCAATTAAATGAGATTCCTGGAAGGTGACTGGAGCAACGATCAAAGATAGTGCCTTAATCCATGACCTTACATTTGAGGGAAATATCTCTTGTGACACCAAATAGCATGACAACGAATCGGATCTCGATGCATTATATATGAGTTTTTAAAAAGTAAATGATAGGACTCCAGGATAAGATTTACTAAAAACATGTCTGAAAGTGTTTTTATGATTATTTTTTAAAGTATATTTTATTTAAAAATATATTAAAATAATTTTAAAATATTAATTTTTTTAAAAAAAAAACATCAAACTTTTCGTGGGTGAAGATAAATTCCATCCATTCAAAATGTAAATTGTCATTTCTCGTGGTCTCGGTCAGGGATTCAAATATTTGGATATAGGTAAATCGCACAAAGAACAATTAAAAACATAAAAGATATGGCCCCTTCATTTACTGTGTAAATCATCTGTCACTCAGAAGTAATTGCGTCATCTTTGGCTTATTTATTATTATGAAAAATTATCAACGACATCTTAGTCTTTTTCTTTATTTTTTTATAATAGTTTAATTACTTGATTAAACTTAAAAATAATTAATTAATTAACTCAAGTCTAAGAGCTTTTTTCTAGATTTTACTTCAATCAACACAATGAATTGATTTTGTTACCCTGAATTCAATTTTTTACCCTTGAAATTCAAATCTTTCAAAGCTTGCTTCAATGTAAGAGTCATCGTGCCTTCTTTATCTTGGTACGGCGCGTGTCAACGGTGGGACAATGTATCGCAAAAGAAGAAAAAAACACAAGCCAGTCGATTTTAATCTTTCTTTACTTTTTTTTTAGATCTGTTTTCTTCTTTTTTGGTTCGTTGTTCTTTCCTTTTCAGGTAGCAGATCCAGCAGCTGTGGCTCGGTCACGGTTTAAAGGGGGAGGGCGATGGTCCTGCTGGTGTTTGAAGAGTGGCGTTGCCACGGTTGGTGGTGAAGAGAATCGGGGTAGATGAAGGAGCTGTCGATGGTCTGTGGGAGCAGAGGAAAGGAAGACAGATCGGGACAGAGAGGGGAAGATCCGGTGGGCGTTGGTTTTGGGGGTATGGCTGGTTCGGTTTTTTTTTTGTCTTGGCGAGCTGCGGTTCTGGTCGATGGAGATGAAGGGAACAATTGAGAGGCTGGGAGACGGAGGGCTGTTAGAGGGAGGAGAGAGCGTGCAGTGGCAGAGGGGGAGGCTGGCGATGGAGAAGGTGAATAATAGATCTGGAAAAGAGAAGGAGTAATCGGGCGACAGAGAGAGGGAAAAGTCGGGGACGGCTGAAAAAGGAGAAAAGGAAAAGAAGGTGGGAGCGGCGACCGGTTTGGTTTTTATAGCGTAGGTGGAGGCGATTCTGTGCAGAGAAAATATATCTACGGTTTTTTTATGGTTCCTTAAATTTTCTCCGCTCAAAATTGCCCCCTACATCTAAACGTGGTGTGAGAATCTATTTATAAGTGAAGAAAGTTGTGGGAATCTATTTATAAGTGAAGAAAGTTATTTTTAATCGATTGGTCCCTGGAGTTTGGTGTCTTTCACGGATTGGTTTTTGGCTGTGAAATTTTTTTAATTAATTTTTAATTGATATCAAAACTTTAATGCTCTTGTGATTTTATCCCTGATTTTAATTAATTAACTTGATAAAATTAAATTTGATTAATTTTAATTTTTTAAATTAAGTTCAAATTAGACTCACAAACTTAATTTTTTTATCAATTAAGCTCTTAATAAATTAATTTGACTCATTTAAAGTATAATTAAGTTCCTACACTTAATTAAATCCTTCAATTGAATTCAAATGAATTCTCAAACATAATTAAAATTTCATTTGACTCGTAATTAAATCAAATTAGCCTATTAAAAAATTAATTATATTATTGGATTTAATTTTTATGTAAATTCTTCCAATAATCATTTAATTTGACCTTAAATTTGTATTTTTTTCTATTTTTTGGCATAATGGAGTACAATTAAGCTTTGAATTTCCTCTAAAATTTCAACTTGATTTTTATGTATTTTTGAAATTCTCCTCGGCTTATTTTCTACACGTTGCCAATCTTTATTTTATTTTTATTTTGAAAAAAAAGTGAATTTTTGGGATTAACCTTGAATTGGGTTATTACAGTTGTCCCCCCCTCTTTACAATGTTCATGATAGAAAGTGTCGTAAGAGACTTTAGATAGTAAGTACTGTAAAAAAAAAAAAACAAAGAGATAACAGACTCATCATATCAAGAAATGATGAATCCTTCTGAAAGTATTTGAAGTGAGGGCTAGAAAACGCATTTGGAGGAAAAACAGAAAGGTCTTTTTGGTAAAATTTAAAAATTTTGAAATGGTCGAATTGTTATGAGTGACTTACCCATGAAAAAATAAAAAAGAGTTTTCAAGGTGGTGAAAAATACGAAGGTTTGTCAAAGTGGTTTTATTGTAATGAACGACTTGCCCAAGTGAAAAATACAAATGGTTTTTTAAAGTGGTGAAAAATACGAATGATTTTTCAAAATGATCTTATTGTAATGGGCGACATGCCCAGGTGAAAAATACGAATGATTTTTTAAAGTTGTGAAAAATACAATTTGCCTGACGAAAGGATTTGGCCAGAGATGCCTTTAAAGGATGACAAGATAGGGCTCAAAGACACGCTATCTAGGATATGAGAGTTCAAAAGATCATTCGAAAAGAGAAATGATAGGACCTAAAGGCGAACTATTTGAGAGGTGAGGGTTCAAAGATAATCTCAAAAAGAGATGAAATATAAAGATAGAGAAAGAGCTAAAAAGCGCACTACCCGAGAGATGAGGTCTCAAAGGTGCACTCAAAAGAAGATAGGGTTAGAAAACGCACTACGTGGAAGATGAGGACTTAAAGTCGCATTTGAAAGGAACATATGGTTAGAAAGTGTACTATCTAAGAAGTGAGGGCTGAAAAGCGCACTCGGAAGAAGATAGGGTTAGGAAACATACTACGTGGGAGATGATGGCTCAAAGGAGCATTCGAAAGGGAGATAAGGTTAGAAAGCGCACTCAAAAGGAGGTAGGGTTAGAAAATACACTACTTGGAAGATGAGGTCTCAAAGACGCACTCGAAATGAGGTAGGGTTATAAAACACACTACCCGAAAGGTGAGGGCTTAAAGGCGCACTACCAGAGAGGTGAAGGCTCAAAGCCACACTCGAAAAGAGGATGATATGGCCTAAAGGCGCACTCAAAAGGGAAAAAGATAGGGTTGTAAAGCGCACTATCTAAGATGGTGGAAAGCTAAAAAACACTTTTGAAGGGAAATAGGTGGGGCTGTAAAGCGCAAAACCTAAGATAGTGGAGGGCTCAAAGGCGCACTCAAAGGGAAAAAATGTAGGGCAATAACGCACAAAACCTAAGATGGTGGAGGGCTCGAGGGTGCACTTAAAAGGAAAAAAGGTAGGTCAGTAACGCAAAAAACCTAAGATGGTGCAGGGCTCGAGGGTGCACTTAAAGGGAAAAAAGTAGGGCTGTAAGGTGCAAAACCTAAGATGATAGAGGGCTCGAAGGCGTACTCAAAGGGAAAAAATATAGGGCAACAACGCACAAAACCTAAGATGGTGGAGGGCTCGAGAGTGTACTTAAAGGGAAAAAAGGTAGGGCGGTAAGGTGCAAAACCTAAGATGGTGCAGGGCTCGAAGGCACACTCAAAGGAAAAAAAGGTAAGGCGGTAAGGTGCAAAACCTAAGATGATGCAGGGCTCGAAGGCTGCTCAAAGGAAAAAAAGTAGGGCAGTAAAGTGCAAAACCTAAGATGGTGAAGGGCTCAAAGGCGCACTCAAAGGGAAAAAAGGTAGGGCGATAAGGTGCAAAACTTAAGATGGTATAGGGCTCGAAAGCTACTCAAAAGGAAAAGGGTAAGATGTAAGGTGCAAAACCTAAGATGATGGAGGGCTTGAAGACACATTCAAATGGAAAAAATAGGGTTCTAAAGCACAAAACCTAAGATGGTGGAAGGCTCAAAGACGCACCCAAAGGGAAAAAAAAGTAGGGTAGTAAGGCGCAAAACCTAAGATGGTGCAGGGTTCGAAGGCGCACTCAATGGGAAAAAAGGTAAGCCAGTAAAGCACATTTAAAAAGAGACAGATATGCTTTTAAAGCGCACCATATGAGAGATAAATGGTTAAAAGCGCACTTAAAAAGGAAGTAGAGTTCGAAAATGTACTGCTCGAGAGGTGATGGTAAAACGCCAATTTATCAATGATGAAAGCAATGCATCATGATCAAAATATATGTATATTTACCTGAGAAATATAGGTTCCCTTTTCTTCATAGAGTTTTCCTTTTTCTTAAAAGTTTGAGTCTCTAATAGTAAGCTTTGATGGCTCTTTTTGTTCTTACTTACTCGAGTCATATCTTGTGATCTTGACCTCTGAAAAGGATATGACATCAACATACTTATTTTCCTACAAACCTTTATCTGAAAGGTTGTCAGCTCTATCCAACATTTTCTGTTTTCTTAGAAAGAGAATCAATGAGTCAACCCTATTATGCGTTTGTCGGATTGCCCATCAACTTGATCATGCCCCCAAGTGTTCAATTTGGGTTTTCCTTAGGGATTAAGCTTTGTGAAAGAAGATTTGGTTATTTATAGGGAGTTATTTTCATGGAGAATTTTTGGAATTTCAAAACTATTCCAAACATATAAATCATTTTGGCATCGATTTAAAGCAAACTTGTTCTGAAGAAATTCAAGTGATTTTTATGGTCAGGTTTTCATAAGTGTTGAAAACTTTTGTTTTGATTTTGGTGAAAAGGTGAAGTGACATTTTATTGGTCAAAACGATTACAACTTTTGTTTTGATTTTGATGAAAAGGTCAAGTGACATTTTATTGGTCAAAACGGTTTAAGCTTCAATTTGAAGGTTTCATAGAACCAATTTTCAAAGCATTCATTTTGCTTGCATGAAAAATGCACAACTCTCGTTAATATTCTTATTCAAACTTTTCATGGATGAAGATAAATTCCATCCTTTCCCATCCATTAAAATGTTAATTATCATTTCTCATGATCTTGGTCAGGGTTTCAAATATTTGGATATAGGTTTAAAAATAAATAAATGACAAGATTACATGAAATCGCGCAAAGAACAATTAAAAACATAAAAGTTATGGCTACTTGATTTACCATGTAAATCACTTGTTATTGAGAAATAATTGGATCTTTTTATATGGTTTATTTGTTATTATGAAAAATAATTAGGGACATCTTAGTCTTTTTTTATTTTTTTTATAATAGTTTAATTACTTGATTAAACTTAAAAGTAAAAAATTAATTAACTTAGGTCTAAGAGTTTTTTTCAAAATTTTACTTTAATCAACAAATTGAATTGACTTTGTTACCCTTTAATTCAGATTTTTCAAAACTTGCCTCCAGTGACTTATTAGTACTTTTCTCTCTTTTTTTTTGTAATTATCATATGGTCTTAGAGGTAATATAATGTTTTAGTGTGTGTGTGTAAAGTTGTTGTCGCTTGCATTGCACATGCTAGTGCATGTGGTGCCTCTTCGATGGCTAAAAATGTTTTTTTGTCAAGTCGTTGGAAGAGTCGTCAAGTGCTCTTTCTTTTGGTATGATGCGTGTCAGCAGTGGAAAAATATATCGCAAGTGAGGCTTTTTTTCCTTCTTCTTCCCCCCTTGAAAATTTCATATTTGTCGTCTTTGTTCCCAATTAGATAATATATTATTTTTGGTAAAAGTTTTATTAGTTTTAAATTTCATTCTTCAATCTAAATTAATTTATAATATATTAGTTTTTTCAATTTTATCCCCGTTCTTTTGGTTCTTTTTGTCCCTTTTTAAAAGTTGTTTCTCTTTTCAATTTCATCCTTCAATCAAAAATTTATAATTATCTTCTGATTTATTTTTTTATTTTGATTTGTATCCTCATTTTCTTAATTGCTATTTTTTTTATCCTTTGTGTAATTAATTATTTTTTCAATTTTATCTTTTAATGTTTGATTTGCTGGAGATTAAGCTTTACGGTTTTTTTCATGTATGATGCTTTTAGTCTAATGATCTAGATCACAAGTTTGGAAAGTTAACAATGGATTATATTTTTTTATTTGCTTTCTATAGAATCTTTTGCTAATTTTAAAGTGACCCGTTTATCTTGTGTATTTTTATTTGTCATTCGTTCTTTATTAGATTCAGCTTTTGAAAAAACAATTGAATTAAATTAATTATTTAAATATAAATATCATATTATCATTTCATGACATTTTATTTATTAGAATTGACCTTTTATTTTGTTTTGATTTGATTTCACTATCTTAATATTTTAAAAGTTTTTCTTTCAGTATGCATCAAATTTCTTTCTTCCTGGCATATATATATATATATATATAAGGCTAGAAGAAGACGTACCGACTTGTGGCATAACGGGGACCAGATGGTGGAAGGAATGAAAGGTTGATGAAACTGCACCTGGGCAGTTGAAACGTCTGTAAAAAGATCTTTGGGTGGTTAAATCAACACCGCTGAAAGGGATGCAAAAAGATACATGTTTGTTCAAGACTTGTGTATGTGTCCTTCTTTTAAGAGGTAGGTGATCAACGCATTTGCCGCCTCCAGTTTGGGCTGTTTGGTGATAAATATCTAAGCTGCTGTTTGGTATTGTATTTTGGATGGAGCTGGATAAATTTTTTTATATATATTTTTAAGATTGTTTTAATGGATTAATATTAAAATTAATTTTAAAAAAATAAAAATATATATTATTTTAATATATTTATTAATAAAATATATTTTAAAAAATAATTATTGTCACATTATAAACATCTCTTGCACAACAACGCACCAATGTAAAAGCTGTGTGAGTCTTGGTTTTTATGGGCTGTGAATTGCTCATAAGTCTCCATGGTGAGGAGACCGGCGGATTTGACCGGTGTATTTGGGGATAACAGGTGGCTTTGGAGCGTGTCCGGTCGACTTACATGCGATCTCAACGTGTTTTCTTCCTATCCATCCATGAGTAAAGGCTGTGTGTGTTTTTATATTATAAAAATATTTTAAAAAAAACTTAATTTTTTTTTATTTTTTAAAAATATTATATTAAAATAAATATAATATTAAAAAAAACTTAATAGTTATTCGGAGGGTTCTAGGATCCACATGTAAGGTTCACGATCCATCATAATTGTGAATCCGTGTTCCCTGAAAGTTGGTGATGTAAAGGTTATTATTGGGAGTATAATATTTATTTTTTTAAATATTTTTTATTTAATATTATATTAAAATAAAAATTTTTATTTTTTAAAAGTATTTTTAATATCAATTTATTAAAATAATTTTAAAATAAAATTAAAATTAAGTTGATATAAAAATAAAAAAAATTAATTGTTTAAAAACTTTTGAAATGCAAAAATAATCGGGTGCTCGGAAGTATTAAAACATTGTGATAAGTATTGTTTTTTTAAATATTATGTTTT
>Ga0325401_1006764_pt1 | contig 11102 bp, 5 predicted proteins | sample PopdelMetagenome_FD_205666 | JGI IMG/M metagenome (GOLD analysis project Ga0325401, IMG submission 205666) | Populus deltoides microbial communities from Bellville, Georgia, United States - Xylem-PdKOR-R2 | ecosystem: Host-associated > Plants > Phyllosphere > Stem > Wood/Secondary xylem | place...
GGTTTATTTGAGGAAAAGTTTGAAACTTTTATAGGCTGTTTGGAAACTTAAGATTTGAGTATAGGGTATTTTGATAGAGAATTATGAAGCTACAGACTTGTGCCTCAGATGGCATGAGGGACTGGTGTGACCAAAATTCATAGTGTCTTGTTAGGAGATGGAAGGAGATGACCCTTAATTTTCTGTAGTGATATAATGGAACGAGTACTTAAAGATGTTTGTTCATCAGTTGACAAGAAAAGATATGTTTGATGAATGGGGTGATCCACATGCATTTTAGATTTTATTATTTTGGACTGATTGTTGATGATAAGGTGTAACAGCTGCCATTATAGGAATAGAATGAGGAAATAGATGTGTTTCTGAAAAGATAACCCATTTTTTGAGTGAAGTCGGAGATCATTGAGTGGTCTACAGGAATACGTGGCTATGACGCTGATTAAGATACACACATCTGTTTGTTAAATGGTGGTGTAGACTGTAGCTAGACCCATCTGATGTATGGATAATCTGTAGCTGTTTTAGTTATTTTAGTGTTTAACAGTACTGATTTTGTTTTCTAATTTTTTTATGCGTTATTCGATACAGAATGATAAAATTTACCGTTCTTGCATTTTAATGTATAGTTAAAATCTTTCATGATTATTTTACACATCCAAGGATTTTACCTTCTCATTGCTTGGTTTGTCGTAAATGTGAAATTAGAACTGATGATTGGATAGTAAAGCTTTCTAAATCCTTTAGCACTTATCTTGACCTATTAAATTGTAGGATTCTCTGGATCTTGATCCGAATCTCTCTCCTGTGGAACCTTCCACCCTTAATTTTGTTTTCTGGCATATGTTTCAGCTCAGAGAAATTTGATTAATATCAAAAGAATTGTCTGTCGGTTTCGCTTTCTACTTCCAGAATCTTTCTTTCATGTCTGAATTCGACAACGCTATTCCAACTGCTTTCGGTATGTTTTATTTGTTGGATTAATATATATTTATCGTTCTGATGAAGTTAGAAGTTTATAGTAACAATGTTTCTTCAATGGATGAATAGATCCCTTTGCTGAGGCAAATGCTGAGGACTCCGGTGCTGGGACAAAAGATTATGTTCATGTGCGTGTACAGCAGCGAAATGGGAGGAAAAGCCTGACTACTGTGCAAGGGTTGAAGAAGGAATATAGCTACAACAAGATACTCAAGGACCTCAAGAAAGAGTTCTGCTGCAATGGAACTGTTGTCCAGGACCCTGAGTTAGGCCAGGTTTGTTTCTATCTATGTTGTTTCCAGAATGTCCTTCAAAGGTGTTATCATAAATCTGTACATAGTCTGCTGTTGCCAACAAGGGGTGATTGCATGCAGTCCTCAGCTCTTTTGTTATTCAAACTGTGGGAAAAATGACGTGTAAAGTATTTTGGAATAACTTCTTTGAAAATAAAGCTCTTGTAGCTTTTCTGATATTATGGGTGGGTATTTGATTCTCCATCTCCCATGCATCCTGTGTGGAAAGTTCCTTTACATGTTGGTAGCTATCTCTTGACACTTCTAAATTCCCTTTCTTGCTTATAACCTCAGTTGCTTTCCAAATCTTTCTCTATTATCTAGACTATAACCTTCTGCATCCATAACAGATGATTTATTTTCCATCTATTCCCCCGAAGCTACTTAGAAATTTCCATCATTATTCTCTTCTAGTCGGTTTGTTATCTAGACCAACCCAGAGAATGAGCGCTTGCAGCATGGACCTACAATTCTCATTTGGCATGGTATAGAGAAACACCACATCTGTTCAGACATTAGGAATTATTGTATCAACAATAGTCTTTACTAGTGCATTCAGTTGATAGCTGCTAAGGTGTGCCAACATGAAGAGAGTTTGTCTGCAAGGACGTGTGTAACCGTTGATGGATCCTTCTTGTGCTTGCACTAAACACTGCTTTTGTGCATGGGTGCAGGTCATTCAACTTCAGGGTGATCAAAGGAAGAACGTTTCCACCTTTCTCGTGCAGGTAATAAACACATCCCTGATCTTGTTTTAAATGTAGTTCTTTTTATATTTAGGAGCAATGAATGAAAATTTTTCTTTTGCTCTCTGTGAACAGGCTGGCATTGTGAAGAAGGAAAATATCAAGATTCATGGTTTCTAAGAAGCAGCAAGCTAATTGCTATACCTAGTTTACACGTCTTGCATGGTATCAAGTTCGATATAGAACTTGGCATCTTTAGCTTGTGTTCTTTTCAACATTAATTCAGGATATTCTGTTTTCTGCATTTTAAAAGTGGATTCGCTGCTTCTTGTGTGATGTGGATTAAATATGTATGACTACCGGATCCCTTGCCAGAATAAAGCTTGCTGGCGTTCTATAGATGTTTGTGTTACTAGCAGTACATTGCATGATCCTTTCTACCTTTTCTTTAAGTTGAGAACAGAAGCGGTTGTGTGCCTCTTTGTAATCACTCTTCAATGTCCATTAAGGAGCTTTTGTTATATTTGTTCTCAGATTTCAACTTGGAAATTTCGTATTATTTAATTAAGATGTATTTTTGGTATGTATTTGCATGTCCAAATAGATATATATTTGGACCTGACAAGGATTCGTGACGGGTTTGTTGAGGATGAACACAACTTCTGAAATAGGTGGTTCCATACGCTTTTTCGTTCTTTTTTTCCCCCTCCTGTTACCAAGATGCTGCAACTTGTAAGTCACAAAAACCAGTCAGGGCAGGACAAACTTCCTTAATTTACACAACGGCCTGGTGGTTCAATCCATTATTTGCATCTTGTATTAGCCTTTTTGGGCCTAGTTGGTCAGGGCCTGTTCTGTGGCTATTTGTTTTGTTTTCAGGCCTGATTGGTCATGACCTGACAGGACTTATTTGGGCTGGTATAAATATTTGGTTTTTGTATGTAGCCTGTTTCAGTGGGTATTTGCTTTGATTTTCGGGTCTGGTTGGACCCGGCTCATCACGGCTTGATTTAGTGGGTTTTCATTTTAGTTTTCAAACCTAGTCAGACACAGTTTGTTTTAGTGTGTTTTCACCTCGGTTTTTGAATTTGGTTGGTCCCAATATATCGAGGGCTGTTTCGGTGTTCCATTCGATTCATTGCACCGAAACAATATAGTGATGATTGTTTTTTTTTTAAAATCTTTGAAGGGTAAAATAGTATATTTACAAGGTTCATTACCAGATTGAACAAAGATAATTTGGTTTTTTCATATTTTTAAAACAGAAAAAAATGATTAAATTATTTTTAAAATTAAAATTTATTTCTCAGATCTTTAAGTTTGTTTTATTTTTATTTTTTTTTATGAAGTATAGAAAATAACTAAATTACTTTTAAAACAATATTTTTTAACTAGAGGTTTATTTTGCATTTTTCATTTTAATTTTTGAATTATAATCTAACTTACTAAGAAAGTGTTTGTCTACGTTGATACGTCTGTGTTAAATGTAAATTACTATTTATGGGTCCCACCAAATTATGTGTTTAAAATGCTGAAAAATGAAAGCAAGTGTTACCAACTTCTTGCAGCACCATGCTGCACGTGCAGCCTTCGCACTGTTCACTAAAGTGAACAGTGCAGATTTTGTTTTCTTCAAAAAAAACAGCGAATATAATTCACTTGCAATGTTGAACGGTTTATTTATTTTATTTTTTTCAAAAAGCCAGTTAATATTTTTTTTTGAAAAACTATTACAGTTAATTAATTTCACTCACACTGTTTACGTAAATGTGAACAATAATTTTTTTAAAAAAATTAGTTTAAAATGAATTAAATTTATTCGTACTATAATTTCAATTTTATTACTGGTAATATTTTACCTAATTTTATTGCACGCTCAAAGAATCATGAAAACTGTAGTTCTTGTCGGATGAATTTTGTATGTAATGGAATTGTAGATAGTTTAATGAAACAATAAATTTTTTTTATATAAAGTATGATTTATTTTATGATATAATAACAATAGTTAAATCTACAATATTTAAATTAAAAACTATAAATATTAATATATATATTTTTTAAATTATTTTATAACCTCAATTTCAAAAGCATTTTTAACCAAACACATTAAACTACTTTTTGTCCACCCTCAATTTCTATCACAGTTTTAACCAAACATATATTTTTTCAAATCAATCTCAACTAAAAATACTTTTTATAAAATAATTTTTTTTAAATTATAACCACAACAACTACCGCAATACTGAGAAATTTAATTAACTAAAAATTATAAAATATTATTTAGAAACTAAAAGTGCCAGCACGTGCATTTGTGTAGGATGCGTTTGTGCTATTCAGGCGTCTCGTGAGGAGGATTTGACAGCCATGGCGCAAAGGTGACGGTTCTGGCCATGCGTTTGTGCATCTCGTGAGGGGGATTTGACAGCCATTGTGCAAAGGTGATATGGTTCTGGCGATGGTCTAGCGGCTACAGAGAGGCTAGGCGGGGAAGAGAACAAATTCTCATCATCTTTTACCATTTTGTTTATCTTAAGCAAGCGGACAAGGGGGATTCACCAGAAAAAGAGTTCATCGACTGTAGGACAAGGAGGAGCAGCAATCTTGTACTTGTCAAACGTAAATTTATACAGGAATAAACAAGTGTTCCGTAGACATCAAACAGGTATATGCACTTGTCATGTAATTAATGTACGTGGGCATACTATTTTCTTATCTTCTTGTTTGTTTTCTTCCTCGCATTTCATGTGCTTTCTCCAATCAGCCATGACCTGAGTCTCACTGGTCTGGTCTCCATCTCAACACTGTTCTAGGTCCTGAAAGAAAACAAAACTGAGCAGAATACAAAGCTTTTCATTTTCTACCTAACACCCGCCGAACCCCAAAAACACACGTTACTGAGAAGTTGCTGTCTGACAGTGTGGTTCGATTATGTTTTTCATGAGCTTTGAATTTTTTTTGTTTTAATTTAGTTTTTTTTGTTTTTAAATTGGTTTGAAGCACGGATATTAAAAATAAATTTTAAAATATTTTTTTAAATAAAAACACATTTTATAAAACGATTTTTTGCGATGCTCTAAGCACCGAGGAGTGTTCTAACCGCACAACTAACCCAGTTTTTTAAGCCTGTCGAGGTTCGATGAGGAACACTCAGGGATTGTCCCTAGTAACCTAGAATGCATAAAACCTCCTTTTAGACTCTTGTTCATGCCCGAAGTAGCTTCAGACATTTTTCTATTTCTTCCTTTAACCCATTCATCTCTAAATATTATTTAACTCAGAAACCTATTTCAAACCCGACATTAAGATCCCAATGATCTCAAGATTTGGAAATAAGATTCGTTTTGTTTTTAATTGACAATATTTAAGTGTTTAAATAACAATTAGTCAAGATGTTCCATTAAGTTTAGGATAAAACCTTGAAAAAGTTAAAGAAATTGAATGATTGGAAAAACTACGCACAGTCGCACACCGTTATTACTTGGCTTGAACAATGGTTTAGTTATCCAAGGATAAACATCAACTTCCGTGCTTAACAAACTCGTAGTTTTCTCAATAGTTGTTAATATAATGATTATTGAAAATTTATATAATTGTTAATTTTAGTGTTTATAAAATTAATCAAGATATGTATAAATTGATTGGAATATCTATAATAATAATAATAATAATAATAATAAACTTATTTTTTATTTTAAAAAATATTATTTAATTATTAAAAAAACTTCTAATTTTAGATTAATCTGCCGACTTGTAGCCCTAGGTATTAGTAAATATGACGGTCACAGTCACAAACTTCCCCAAGTAGAAACGAAAAAAATCATTTAAATAATGGCTACAAGAACGAACCAACCAACCGTTAAGTGTTCAACTACCTATCAAAGTTGGACTAGCGACACACAATTCCTTCAACTACCATTCTTCGACACCAGCGCCCATTCTTCTCCATCCATCGATGTCCGCCTTTCGCTGTATCTTTTTTGCCCTTCTCTATTAATACTCCGCCTCTTATGTCCCTTCAATTTCACACACAGTTACCCTCCATAGACTCAAAAGATTTTAATTTTTTTTTGCTCTTAATTATGGCTGACTCGGATCACTCCTCTAGTGATGATCTCTCTGTTGATTCTAGAGGTACTTAATTTGAATGTTTGCCCTCTTTGTTAGTTATTCAAGGGTCGGTCGGTTTTGCATTTTTTTTCAACTTTAATGATTGATTTTAGAGGTACCCTTTTGAAAGTAATGGTGTTTTCCTTACACTTTCTTGATTTTAGTCATGGGATTATTAATTAGTACCATGAAAATGCTCAAATGGAGCTCTATGTACTTTCATTTTTGGCTTATTTCTTTGTTTTCTGGCTAATTTCTGCTCCAATTGTGTTTTTCTTTTGGGTTTAATGGTTATTACAAGATTGAAAATTGTTAGTCCTTTATCTTAAGCTACCAATTTGAAACTTAAGATTGGATTTTTTTCATGGGTTATAAATTGCAGATACCAGTCAAGATTCCAAGCTTGAATTCTCAGAAGACGAGGAAACTCTTATTACTAGGATGTACAATCTGGTTGGTGAGAGGTAGGCTTAAACTTCCCTTCTCCCTTGTCCTTCATCTGTCTGTTTACTACAACCATTTTAGTTTTGATTGAGAAAGTTTTGATCTTTCTAGGTGGACTTTAATTGCTGGGAGGATTCCTGGAAGAACAGCAGAGGAAATTGAGAAGTACTGGACTTCAAGATACTCTACAAGTCAGTAAATTAGGGATCTACGTCCAAGGTCCTGTCTGATGTCCTAGAGTTGTCAAAATTTTGGCTGGTTTGTAACAAAATCTGGTTCTACTTAGGAACTGCAATATGGGGGTTTAGCTGTGATCAAAATATCTGTACAATGTTTTTTCAATGCGGTAATGGTAGTTAATTAATGTATGGGAGCTAGATTATAAGATGAAATCTGCTTGTTAATATGGTAAATTGAGAAATTTTTACATGAACCTAGACACCCTTTTATTTGGTCTGTATGTATATAATTCCAATGGTGGTGAAACGGAGCTTTCAATCCATGGAATCTGTATGAAAATCTTCAAGCACAGATGCTATCTATTCCATGATCTATTAGACTGGCCAGGATTGGTGACTTGCATAAAGATGCATCATAAACAGATCCTTGACTTTTTAACTTGGCAAACATTTTTCTTCTGGGACATCAATTCTGGTACCATTTTGAACTGAGGGATCTGGTGCCAGACAAAATATGAAAAGGGAAGAGGTATGATATTTATAAACTCATCCATGGTCTGACTGCCATGCTGAGTCCTCTGGCTCCGGCTCAGGGCAGAGTAGTATAGCAGTGATCCAAGAAGCATCTTTTACCATTCAATGATTTGTGGAAATTTAAGAGCTCAATGTTTCGTGTCAATTGTCATATTCGTGAGAAGAATTCGGCTGATGCAAACAGCCGGAGATATTTCGTTATGTTTAGTCTTTTTCATCTTTTGTGGGCGGTGTCTAATTTCGTTGGTAAAATCACATGATATTGTATCAAGCAAATGGCAATTTCAGAGTCAATTCTTGCTAATTTCTAGAATGGAGGGATTAAAAAAGAGTACAAAACTCTTATTCCTTGTAATATTTTATAGTTCAAGATCCAAATAAGGTCCCAGCAGTTTAAATTTTAAATTTTCAACAAAATACTGATTATACTCTGGTTTTGTTAAACCTGGATGGCTAGCATATTGAAACCCAGTTTATAAAATCTGATTCGAGTTGGATTTTTAGCTGAATCAAATAAGAAATTAATCTGACAAAACCCAGTTAATCTAACAATGATTTTAGTAATTTAGTTGAACAGATTAAACCTAATGATATGGACTTCTTTTGTTTTCAGATGAGAGCTGAGACCGAAGAACTCCATCTAAACTCTGAAGCCCATTGTGGCATGGTTGAAATAATTTAGATGGTAAATGGAGTTGCTTCCTCTTGTTATCACATGAGATACCATTTCTTCTATGTGTAGTTTACTTAAAATCTGACTGAAAAATAAAAATTTCGGATTCTATTCATAAACATTAAACATTACAGCTGAAAAAATGTCTTATTCAGTGACGTGAGGGTAGAGAAAAACATGTTCAACCGGATTTGGAGGGGAGAGCCGTCCTTGCCTTAAGAAAACACATGTTTTTTGTTTTAATGCAGAAACACATAAATGCTTAATCTGTTTGGTCAACAAAGATAGAGTACAACGTTTGAAGACTTCTCAACTAAAGTGGGGGAAAAAAAAACAAAGAAGGATAAAAGTCGTGTATTGTTCAATCTCACATAAACACAATTCTAGTATAAAGTGTTGGTTTGTGTTAAGTTGTTAGGTGATATCTGCTTGAAACGTGTGTGTATGTTTACGGTGAGATTTAAGTTTGTGACTATTTATTTAATTCATATATATATAAATTGCATTTTCTTATATCATTTTAAGATTTTTTTAATCTCATATATCTATCTTTTTTTTCTCATATACTATTATGTCACTAATCGTATTATAATCCAAGTGCTAACCAAACACTATCTTAGAGCTGCATATAAGTTTATTATAATCCAAGTGCTAGATGACTCAAAGGATCCTGCCATTAAGGTTAATTTCCGCCTCTAGCTCATCTTGTAATTTGCCTTGAGTTTTTGTTTTGATAAGCAGTATAAACTTACAGGACGAAAAATGGGGACAAAAGAGAAGCAAATACAAAAGAGAAGACTCTGATAAAACAGCAGCAGCCAAGTTCTACTCAGTAGTATCCTTTCTGTCCTCAAAACAGCAAGAAACAATGCAAAGCTTGAAGACGATACCACCACTGAAGATGAAGTCAAGATTCAATGTATAATCTTCTGGAATTTCATGAGCTAAATAGTTTCCATATCTGTAGCACAGCCTAGCCAGCGGAATTCACCAACCAAGAACAGAATCTCTAGAACCCAGTTTTTGATAAGCTTAGGAATACAAGATAACGACTGTAGTAGGCAGAAAAGAAACCAAAAGTATTATGCAGGATGTCGATTTTTGAAGAGCAAAAAAACCACAAACAGAGGAAAAACATTAGTGAGCGATGAATTGCTTCGTCTAATCAGGCGAGCTACGAAACCAACGCTTCTGTCATTTTTATTAGAGGATCAATACTTGAAGGAGGAACCAACTGGGGAAACCATAAGCGCAGCATTGATATTCTGATCAGAGAGCCTGCAGCTTAATAAGAATCCAGCCTTCTGAAGATACCACAACATCATAGCCATGCCCTTCAAGCAATGAGGAAGGCTGGAATTTCCCAAGAAGCATCCAGGCCCTTCAAGCAATCTGGAATTCTATTCCTTTCCAGCCAAGACCTCATATGGAATATCACCACGTTTGGAAAGGGAATTCCTCAGGGCAATTCACCATAGACTCAGCATGGGAGTTGCTTCGAGACACCGGAACTGTAAATACCATTCACCATTTTGCTATGGTTCAAAGGTCATATCCCCCGCAAATCCTTCATCCTTTGGCTTGCTTCTCAGGAACGCCTTCGCACTATGGATAGACTGCACATTACAGGGAGCATAACAAACACAACATGCATTCTTTGTGGAATGGAGACTGAAAACCATGACCACCTGTTACTCCAATGTTCTTACTCCAGCACAGTTTGGGGAGCCGTGACCAGCAAGTCTGAAATGCAATGGCCTAACATCCCTTGCATCAGCTTCTCCAGTGGGCCTCCTCCAAATTTCAAACTCGTCATGAAATCACTCATCTGCTAGCTCGCCTCATCCTATCCACTACGGTGTATTTCCTATGGTATGAACAAAACAACCGCATCTTCTGCCAGCACTACCAGCCTCCTCAGTACCTAAGTGAGGACATCTTCCAACTGATCCGAACTCACCTGATGAACTTTGATCACAAGTGTACCATCCCAGCTTCTATCCGAGACTCCTGGGTCCTCCAAGAGCCTTAGCTTCCCGCCACTTCTTCCCCCGTAATTTAAACTAAAGGGGTGGCTTTTCTCAAGCAGTCAGCCCTCTTAGTGTAGCTCCCTTAATCTTTCTTTTTTAATTCCTTTTCCTTTGCTGTTTTCGTTTCCTTTTTCTTGTATCCCGGGGGTATGCCTCTCGTATTATGTCTTTTTTCTTCTATTTATACAATTAATCTTTTCCAAAAAAAGAATTGAGAAGCCAAAATGAAGAGTTCATGATAGTACCACGGTCTATTACATGGTTTAAGCATCCAATTAACCACATTAGCAGAGTCAGATTCTACAATAATGTTTCTTCCAAACATATCTTCTCTTGAAGAAGATAATTCAAGTGCTTTAACAATAGCAAGCAATTCAGCTTCATTAGAATCTTTGACTCCAACAGGTATAGAGAATAAACCCAACACCATTCCATCATGATCTCTTAGAATTCCATTGTGATTTGCCTTGCTGAAAAGACTTGAAAATATATGTTTGTGTCCAAAGTAAATGACACATCAAGATAATAAAAATAAACACCTTTACAGAGCTTGGTGAAGCTAGAATGTTAGAGATAGGCAAGCGAAGGCCTTAAAATAAAGCATGAGAGTAGGGACAACAGAAATGGATACAAGGCAGGAGCTCTTAAAGATGGCATGAAACACAGCTATGTTAAACAATGTGATTATGTGTCCATATTTGGTCCTGATTTTCAGCCTGAACCCGACTTTCTTTGGCTCACATACCATTTCTAGCTCACAACCCCGAAATCGATCGCTCTTGTTCTAGCTCGTTGGAAATTCTGTGATCTTGATTACTATAACTAATTTTGACATCCTTAATTAAGCTAATCAATGAGGTCTAGTATATAATTAAGTTGATCAAATTACTTTTCTGGGGCGTGGCTGGTTTTTTGCAGTCAATTCCAATGAATGCTTGATGTCAAGAATGCATGAGATGTCATTGGATTACCATTTCAATGCGGAGCAAGAAATGGGGTCTGCAACTTAGACGTCCTTCCTTCAACATTCTTAACAAAGCCATCAAATTCTAATGTCCAATGAATCTTAAATGCGAAATTGGATATATAATTGGTGCAGGTACCGCCGGCGCCTGGACAATTTCAGCAGAGAATGAAGCCGGAGGGTGGAAGAATCGAACATTAACGGTACTGGAGGA
>Ga0325401_1006765_pt1 | contig 11102 bp, 5 predicted proteins | sample PopdelMetagenome_FD_205666 | JGI IMG/M metagenome (GOLD analysis project Ga0325401, IMG submission 205666) | Populus deltoides microbial communities from Bellville, Georgia, United States - Xylem-PdKOR-R2 | ecosystem: Host-associated > Plants > Phyllosphere > Stem > Wood/Secondary xylem | place...
TTTTTTTATATATAAAAAAACAAACAAACCTTGAACTATCTTGTAAACTTAAGATAAATTCATTTTTTACCTTGAAAATTTATAGATCTCGATATTCTTTTTTCAGCATCTTCAAAGGGAAAAATAACATTTATGAAACTCTTTTTATTTAAGATAAATCAATTATCATCTGTTTGAGAGTGTAGTAGTTGTTGTTTTTTATTTCAAAATACATTAAAATGATATTTTTTTATTTTTTAAAAATTATTTTTGAGATCAGCGTATCAAAACGATCCAAAACATAAAAAAATCAATTAAAAAAATTTAAATTTTTTGTACCTGCATTTCCAAACACATAATAAGACTAGTATCAACTCCAAACTCTATCTCTCTTTCTCGTATTTTTTTTAATAATTTTATTTTTATTATCCCAATTTTCAAAGAGAAGCATAAAAAATAAAATTTAATATTAAAATATATAACTTTAAAACAATACGGATCAAATAATAAATAATTAGAACTTCAAAAACCAAACTGAAACTTTCCACCGCTTTGAATAGTGAAAATGAAAAGTGTTTTTTTAAAAAATTAATTATAATTATTTTTTTATTTTTACCTAAAATTTATTTTTATAATATTAATCTGAATATTTCCAGACATTTCACATACTTCAGACATTTCACATACTTCAGAGCAAGAAAAGAAAAATAAACATCAACATGTAAAAAATACCAGCATAACTTGAATGATGTAATAGGGAAGAAAAAAAAGAAGACTGCAGCTCTCCTCAAACAGTGTCGTCACCATTAGTTTGTGTCTCTGTGTTACCGTGTCCGAAAGTAAAACAACAATAAGCAACAGCATGCAAAGAAAAGCAAATCATAACATATAAAATAATGTCCGCATAAGTTATGAAATAACAAAAACAAAGTCAATGACTGCAATACAAAAAAGAAAACTGCGCTGTTGTTTGAACAATGCTGTCGACGGTAGCTGTCGTTTGCTTAAAGGATATTTAGAAATGGAGTAATAATTATTTTTTGAAATAAATTTTTATTAAAAAATATATTAAAATAATATTTATTTTATTTTTTAATATTAGATTCTCTAAGAATTGATTTTTATGATTTTTTAAATTTATTTTATATAAGTTTATCTTGGTATTAAGATCTAGTTCGTGGGTTTGGCAGATTAACTCGATTTATCTGTTTTGATTTTTTTTAATTTTATTATTTAATAAATTAATATTTTAATTATTTTTTTTTCAAATTCACATCCAATATTAGATTTTTAAAAATTGAATTTCATAATTTTTTTCAGTTTGCTTTTTGTGTAGTTGACCTGATTTCATGAATTTGTTTTTCCAATATTAAACATTGAATATGTTAGAAATGGATTTTCATCATTTCATTATTTATTTTTTATTAGGTTACTTCGATCTCCTAATTTAAATTACAAGTTTGACAAATTAACCTTAATTATCATGAATAATTGTTTTGTTTTTTTTATTAATTTAATATGTATTCAAGTATGTTAAATAATATATTTATCTTATTTTATTTATTAAGTGTAGAATAATATTTTTAGTTTAACTTATATATAAGCTCTTTGTATTTAGATTAAATTAAGAACTTTAATACAAATCAATTCAGGAGAATTCTAGCCTCCTTTTCTTTAATGTTTGTATTTATTTTTGTGTTAATTAAATTATTTTAATAGAATTGATTATGAATCGACATTTATAATTTATTTTAATATAATTAATACAATCTTATTATCTGGATTGTAAATTTAATAAATTAATTCAAATTGATTTAATATCTTTTAAAAAATATCACTCAATATTTTACAGTGTCAATATTTTAAAAATATATAATGAAATATTCATCGTATTTGATTCGTGCTTATAAATTTTTTATTATAAAACATACTAGCAACATTTAATTTATTTATTTCTACATTAAAAAAAATTGATCCTGCTGGCAGCATAATGCGGGTGAATGATATAATTTATCTTTATGAATTCGTAGTCTGGTCTAGAATAAGAGTGTGTTTGGCAATATGGTTGCGGTTGTTTTTTAAATAGCTTTTTATGCCAAAATACATGTTAAAGATGTTTTTTTATTTTTTTAAAATCATTTTGGATATCAACACATCAAAATAATTTAAAAACACTAAAAATATATTAATTTAAAGTTAATAAAAAAAAAAATTAAATTTTATAAAAAATACTTTTAAAATATAGAAATAAACAGGCCCGAATGCCTTGCAGTGAGTCAGAGGACCTTTGGACGTTTTATAGTCTCCTGGTGCTCTCCATTTAAATTCCCCCGTTCGTATTGGCGTGCTCGAAAAGCTTGGCGGAAAGCAATAGAACTTCACGGGATGAGTGTTTTTCAATCGAAAGGTGCTGTTTTTTTAATCGATGCAGTTTAAAATATTTTTTATTTTAAAATAAATTAAAATAGTTTTATTATAATTTTTTAAAAATATATTTTTAACAATCAAAATAAAAGTCTTTTGTTTTTATATTTTAATATATTTTCTAATAAAATAATTCTCTTGAAACAATTACTATGCCCTCTCAATTTTTCATGTGTGTTTGATAGTGTGGTAACGGTTGTTTTTCAAATAGTTTTTCGTGCCGAAATACATGTCAATGATGTTTTTTTATTTTTTAAAAATTATTTTTGACATTAACACATTAAAACGATTCAAAAAATACAAACTATATTTAATTTTAACAAAAAAAAATTTAAAATTTAATAAAATACAGTTATAAACACAATGCTAAACGGTTTCTTCATCAGTTGGAAACAGATTATTTGTAAAGTCAATATCGTGCCCGAAAAGCTTCTTAAATAAATCAATAAGAAAAAAAAACACTCTTTAAAACCCCACTCTTTCGAAAACGACGACGTCATTTGGTCACCTAATGCTCTCCACGTCTCCATTTAAATTCACCTTTTGTTCTAAAGTTCAAAAGACACGAAATTCCTCCCCCCCTCTTGAAATGGCAAATAAGCTCAAAGTAGACGAGCTTCGAGCCGAACTCGCTAAACGTGGACTCGATACCACCGGAACCAAGCCTTCCCTGGTTTTACCCCGTTCCCCTTCTCCTCAAGTTCATACATTTTGTCAAACACAAAGAAATAGTAGAATTGTTTTATTTTTTGCAGGTGCGGAGACTGGAATCGGCACTCGAGCAAGAAAACAAGCAGTCAGAAGTGGACTCGGTCGATGGTGGAGGTAGAAGTAACAACAAAAGAGAAAGGGAGTCTGAAGATGGAGGAGGAGATTCCAATAACGGGACAGAGAAAATCAAGGCTATTGAAAAGTTTCGGGACATGAATGTCAAGCAATTACGCGAACAGGCCAGTCTCCTTGGAGTTTCCACTGCCGGAACCAAGAGACAATTAATTGACAGGCTCTGCAACGCTGAACCAGACAATCACCATTCACTTCAACGTTCTATTCGAAACTTAACTTTTATTTATTAATTTTGTACTCGGTTTTATTAGGAGTTATTAGACATTGTTTATGTTTGTGGGTTTAAATTCTTATTAATTTCTGTTTCTGAAATTGGGATTTTTTTTTAAATGATTGTGGTGCCAGCAAAAGAAGAAGAGCAGGAACAGGGTGAAAAGGAAAAGGAGAAAATTGTAACTGCAACGAGAAAGGGCTCGGCGGTGCTAGATCAGTTTCTTTCTGATCAGATAAAGTCAGAGTATCATGTTTTGCAAATAGTGAGTCTTGTAGCAGTTTTTATTAGGATCACTTAATAGCAATTGTGAGGATTAGTACCATCGGTTGAAATGGTTTTCTTAGTGTCTTGCTGGCAACGAATTGAGCTTCTCTCTGTTTTTTTTTCTCCCATCTTTTTGGGCGATGATGCAGGGTGATGATGTCTATGATGCCATGCTGAATCAGACAAATGTTGGGGACAACAACAACAAGTTCTATGTGATTCAACTTCTTGGCAAGCTTTCACTTCCGCCCATGTTGTTATTTAAATTGCCATTCCTTCGTTTTCGAGGAACTTTATATTTGCTATAGCTGAAAATTCTCTCAAATTAGCTCTCGTGCTCAACTTAAGTGAATTAACTCCGAAGGATCTCCTTTTTCACTGTTTTTTTTTTTTTTTTGGCATATGTGATGGAAAATAGCAGTGGAAAATTCTTGTTTAAATCTTAAGTTGCATGGCTTTAGTGCTCCACAAGCAGAAAGTGATACATGACAATAACCATTATTAATTTCAGATGCTTTGCGCTGGTTTTGCTAATATCCTGCTCCTTTTTCCCCTTTTCTTTTACATGAAAATCTGTTTGCAGAATCTGATGGTGGTGGTAGATATATGGTCTATAACAGATGGGGTAGGGTTGGGGTGAATGGTCAAGTTAAGCTATTTGGTCCCTACACTTCACGAGATCCAGCTATTTCTGAGTTTGAACGGAAGTTCTACGCCAAGACAAAGAACGATTGGTCCAAGCGAAAGGAGTTCATATGTTACCCAAAGTGCTATGCTTTGTTGGAAATGGACTACAGTGAGCAGGAAAAAGAGCCAGTTGTGAGTTGCATCCATACTCTATATTCACCTCTTTTCAGCTAGTGCAATTGTAATATATTTTGGTGATTACAGCATTGAAACAACCATCTTTCTCTTGAGGAAGAAAGGTGGCAATAGAGAAGAGTAAGAAAATGTGAAACAGGAAAACAAGACAAACCTTGTTAGCGGAAAGGCAATAATTCTGAATCTTGTTTGCTATAGTAACCAATGTGAAACAGGAAAACAAGACAAACCTTGTTAGCGGAAAGGCAATAATTCTGAATCTTGTTTGCTATAGTAACCAATCTTGGTTTCTTGAGTTCTCTGATGGAGAGGGATGTCAAATTTAACGAGGAATTTAAGTGGGTGAGACATGGGTGCTCCAGATTTCACCCTAATAATGAACTTTGCATGCCATGTAGTCCACTGCTCTTGAGATACAATTGTTCTGTTTTCAGGTTGAAGAAAAGCCTGACTCTGCTATAGCAATTCAACCTCGGGAGACACAACTTGAGTCACGTATTGCCAAATTTATCTCTCTTATATGTGATGTTAGTATGATGAAGCAGCAAATGATGGAAATAGGTTGGTTATTCGATCTTTCAATAAAATCCAAAAGTAAAGCATTGGTAGTACTTCATTGGTGGTTCTTTCATTCTGAATTATTTACTCCAGTTCTATATGCCTTTTTTGTTTTTTTAGTTTATCACAACATCTCCTGAAAGTCACTATCGTATGTTATTTGTCTTATCTTTCAGGATACAATGCAAATAAATTGCCACTTGGTAAATTAAGCAAGTCAACTATATTAAAGGTGAGTGTTTGATCCATGGATGGTGCTTGATTTCATGACATTTTAACATAATCTGCTAGTTAGTGCTCGTGATTCATGAATTATAAGATACAACTGCAATGATTAACTATCTAGAAGACATGCTTTAAGTTACTATTACACAGAGTGATATCACAGTTCACGAGAACTATAAATACTTTTTGTTGATGAATCAACATAAAACTAATTTCAGACTGTCCTGCTTTAGATGTTAGAGCAGCATGGGATGCAAATTTTTCTTATGATGTTAAGCCTTTTTTCCGCCCTTTTCAGAGCTCTTGTTTCTACTGACATGAGCATCGAAGATAATGTAGATGCAGTTTCCAGCAATAACATTTCTTGTTTTGGAGTTCAAGAGTTCTGGATAAGATGAATAACTATAACTCATAGTTAGTTGACTTCAATTTGGTTTTTTTTGGGTCCTGCCTAGCTATTGTATATCAGAATCTGTCTGATGAACCAAGGATGGAGTCAATGCAGATACTGGCTACTGTGTTTTTTAGTTTTTCAATTGTATGATGCACAACATGGTATCTTTTCTCTGTTTTGTTTTTTTAAATGTTCCATGGAATATCTAACCAATTAATTTTCTTTGAATTTATTTAGGGTTATGATGTTTTGAAGAGGATTTCTGATGTAATTGGAACAGCAGATATGTTAAAACTTGAACAACTAAGCGGGTAAGTACAAGCACATGGGTTGCATCATTCACTCTGTGTGTGTGTGTGTTTCTTTATTTATTTATTTTTACGTTAAGATGCTGGACTCTGGCTTGGAAGAAGTTTGGGAAACTTTGATCTTTGATGGACGTAATTTATTGCAGAGAATTTTACACTGTCATTCCTCATGATTTTGGATTTAAAAAAATGCGTGAGTCTCTCTCTTTCTGGAATGTTCATTAAACCATAGACTAATAAGTATTATGGATGTGGTGACTGGTGTTCTTTATCTTCTTTTCTGAAAAGCTCTAAGTAGTACGATATTTTGATTATGGCAGGAGAGTTTGTTATTGATACTCCTCAGAAGTTAAAATGCAAGCTGGAAATGGTAATTCCTTTTTTTCTTTTCTTTTTTTAACTCAAGCATCCGTTAGGTTTGTTAGTATGCCTGCAGTCGGCTGATAAGTCATTATATTTGCTGTCTTCCTTGGTAGTACTCTTAAAGGATTTGTGGTGATATTGATACCATCTATCACGCTAATAGATATATTATCTTGACTAAAGCCTATCGGTGAGGTTCTGTATGGAAATTAATTTTTTTTCTTTAAATTATAAAATGCACTCCTCAGCTCCCTGTTCATAATTGTAGGTTGAAGCCCTAGGCGAGATTCAAGTTGCAACAAAGTTGTTGGAGGAAGAACCTGGAATGCAGGTATCTTTTAGGCCTTCTTCATTAATGCTCTCAGTTCCTGGAAATGCTTTGTGTTTTGCAAAATTTTCTGAATTTCAATTTGAATGTAATAATAATCTTAGTAATATATGAAAATAGAAAGCGATCCAAACTTGTTCCCTTTTTCAGTTTATAATAACAGTCAATAGATGCAGATAGAAAATGATCCCACCTTGTTCTAGCCACTCAGTTACTGTGGTTTATTATGATTCCCAGGATTGATGTGCTGCTGGATTTTGTTCATCTGCCCATGTTTTTTCTGATACTTTTTTTTCAAAAAAAAATCAAAAAACAAATGCTAACTCCACTTATGAATTGCATCAAATCATTTTAATTAGTCATAGTTTTCTTTCTGATGCTGCACGTGGTGTATTAATGAGGTGCCCACTTTCTTCTTCTCTCCTCCGTTTCATATTCGCTACCATGCTCTCAAGTATTCTTATGCAAAGTTTCTACAATTTTTTGTAGGAAGATCCCCTGTATTCTCATTACAACCGTCTACGTTGTGAATTGACTCCAGTTGAAGTTGATTCTGAGGACTTTGCAATGGTATTCTCGTTAGCAGAATTTTAGAATTTAAGCAACTTAAGCTCTTATATTTTTTTATTTAGCTGTTTCTTCTTTTCTCTCTCTCTCTTTTAATGGAAACTGAGTTTTCATTTTGGGGGAATGGTGGGTGGTGGAGGAGGAGATGAATGAGGTGCAGTGGTGACATTTGGAGTTGTTTTCAACCCCCATTTTGATTACTCTATCTAACAATTCTGCCCTCAAATTGCCATAGAAGTATTAAATTGTGCCTTCTTTTTTTAATTCCTTAACATTTTGCTTGATAACTGACACTCCCTATCTGTGGCAAGATTGCCATGTATTTGCAGAATACGCATGCAAAAACACATTCACAGTATACTGTTGATATTGCTCAAATATTCAAGGTCTCAAGAGAGGATGAAAATGAAAGCTTCAGAAAGGTAATGATGCATTTTTTATCCAGACAAGTCATTATCATCATCAAATAATTTGGTCTTTTTGCACAAGGAAAAACTACTCATTACGAAAGTAATGTCTTTGGAGGGAGAATATACAAACATTTTTCTCTTCAGCAATTTTCTTGAAATAGCTATTTTGAAAAATTGAATTTGTGTTGATGTGGTTGTAAGCTTAAGATTTCATGATCTTTAAAGAGACACACTTGTGCCTGAAGTGCAGTCATTCTGGATATCTAACAATTAGAAAATGCTCATAGTTGTGTTACTTTCACTCCTGAAAGCAACTTTTAAGCTGTTGTAAACTAATACCTTTAAACTCTTGTGAGCAGTTCTCTAACACAAAAAATAGAATGCTTTTATGGCATGGCTCGCGCCTCACAAACTGGACTGGCATTCTATCCCAAGGTCATCCTTTCATGCTTTTTTTTTTTTTTTTTCCTGAATATCTGCATGTATATGCTGTGCAATTGCATCTACTGTAATTGTGTCCATGCGTGGGGTGTTTATGAATTTCCTGTCAATAACTGCAAAGTGCAACTTCTGCCATGAAAACCGCCAGGCTTGCGTATTGCTCCCCCTGAAGCGCCAGTAACTGGTTACATGTTTGGAAAGGGAGTTTACTTTGCTGACATGTTCTCCAAAAGTGCAAATTATTGCTATGCAAATCATGCTGCTCCAGCTGGCGTGCTGCTTCTGTGTGAGGTATGGTTATTCTAGAAAACCACTTAGAAAGTATCATATTTAAAGTGTGAGGTATGGTTATTCTAGAAAACCACTTAGAAAGTATCATATTAAAAAAAAAAAAAACGTTGCTAGATCAGATCAGACATATACAGATGTTGCAAAACAGACTGTTCTTGCTCAACAAGATGTAGACGCTTCCTTAATTGTCGCATCACCAATTGTTTCATGGAAATATTGGTATTGTCTTTCTGGAACCTGAAGACTGGGTTCATTATTCGAAATTATGTTCCACATATTTCCATGACTATTGCGACCAAGTATTTCAACTATGTCAGTGCACAATATGTTTCTGTTGGAGAACAAGAAGAGGGAAAGGAAACTGGATAAAAGATAATGAATGTAGGATCCACTAGGCTTATTGAATCCACAAGAAACTAGCATTCATGAAATTAAAAGCATAGAGAAACCTGAAACAACACGGTTTTCATTCATTAAAAAAGCCTCCAGATACATAGAATACGGATGCTAATATCCACTCATCAGAACCCCCTAAAGAGTCCTAGAACATTCAAGGAAAGATATCCTAAAACTTTCTAGGAAATATAAACTCTACTAGAAATAAACATCAATAGTCCATTTCTTAATAATTGTAAACATGGCACTTGATGAGTTTCTGAATAATAGTAAGCATGGTCTTAACACCTAAAACAATAGCACAATTGCAAGGCTAGTAAAATTTTTAAAGAAAACTTGTATGATCCCTATTCCGACTGCAATTATTTCTTTTGAATAATTGAATGCTCTCATAAAACTGTTGGGCCATGTACTTTTAGGTTGCTCTTGGAGACATGGCTGAACTATTATGTGCAAACTATGATGCTGATAAGTTGCCATCGGGGAAGCTAAGGTGTGTCTTGTTTTTGTGCTGTATTTGAAAGTTTTCTTCATGCTTATCTGGTTGCGTCATGTATGTATAATTATATTGAAGTGATGAAATGAAATCGCATGATGAAACTGTTGTGACATCTGCATGATCGATGAGACTCATATCTTGACCCTTGCATAGAATCTACATGCCTTAAACATTCAAATTTCTACCAGACACTAGTTCATGCTTTTTACACTTCAAGATGAAATGTTCTGCCAGCATAAATTCGAAGTTGCAGGTTGTATGTGAAGAGACACTGCTATTTATGAACAGTATCATTCTCGTCCTTTTTACAGCCGAGTTCTATCGCAATCTATTAGAACGTGGTTGATAAGGGTTTTTTTTTCTTCCCTAATGCAAAGTAAATGTAGTCTCAATCTAATTATTGCAGCACGAAAGGAGTTGGTAGAACTGCTCCACATCTTTCAGATGCCAGGACACTGGAGGATGGTGTTGTTGTTCCCCTTGGGAAGCCCAAAGAGCAGCGAGGCTCAAAGGTAGTACAAACTATGATTGTGTGCATTCAAAGCACTCGCCGACTCAGACATTTTAACTCACATGACCGTTAAACATCTATTATTGTAACTCCTGTTTTTTCCCGGCGCAAAATTTTCATAATTTATTGTTGATATGTAACTTGAATACCTTTTGCAGGGTACTTTGCTGTACAATGAGTACATAGTCTACAACGTGGGTCAGATCAGGATGCGATATGTAGTTCAAGTGAATTTTAATTACAAGCATTAATAGCGTCAGTTTGATCTTGGGTTTTTGTTCTCAGATTTGTTCGGCTATGTATCATCCTTTACAGGTCTTCTAGTTGCAAATTGTCTTTAAATAGATGCCATTAAAGAAAATTAACAACTCTCTCTCTCTCTCTTTCTCTCTTCCTTTCAATTCCAGTGTGTGGGCGTCTGTGTGAGTGTTAAGAAGCTGGTAACTGGTTAGTGGGAATGAACAAAATGATAGGGTCTCAACAGATGGGATTAAGGGGAAGGGTTTCAAATTGGATATGAATGTTAGCTGGATTTGGATTGCTGTGTCTTAAAAAGAAAAGAAGGTTAGTGAGAATAGTTTGTTTTCATTCGTCGGATGTCTTCTCTCTCCATTTCTATTACAATGGTGAGATTGTTGTTGCCTAACGCAGGAGACATTCTAACTAGGATAGCAATTGGCACTTGTACCAATTTTGCAATTGTTATATTTATTATTTGTATTTTTTATTAAAATATCCTTTTTGGATTGAATATTTCATGACATGTATAAATAATAATAATAATAATTATTATATTCTTGTTCTAACCAATTTAGTATTTTTTTATTGTTAAACTAGGAATTTAATGTTGTTTTGTTATATTTTGTATGTATTAATAATCATAGCTCTATATATAAGTTGAAGTTATGAAATTATCCCGTGTTTTTTTTAGTTATTTTATTATTAATAATACATTTAACAACAGTTTTACCTAAATATTTTTAAACTATTTTTTATTCGACAATAATTTTAATAACAGTTTTAATCAAATATTTTTTTAATCCAATAAGCTGTAACAAAGTAAATTTTTTTTTGTAACATATTGTGATCATAAAAAGCTACCACAACGCCACAATCCAAAACATTCTTGAAAGAGTAGAAGCTAAAAGTTTATGCGTCGAAGGTGTCTACAATTCTGCTGGAGAACTCCAATTTTGGAAGAGTTACTGCAACCGCATGAAGGCTTTGCCAGGATCCAACACTATGCTGGAGGCAAATGAGTT
>Ga0325401_1006767_pt1 | contig 11100 bp, 4 predicted proteins | sample PopdelMetagenome_FD_205666 | JGI IMG/M metagenome (GOLD analysis project Ga0325401, IMG submission 205666) | Populus deltoides microbial communities from Bellville, Georgia, United States - Xylem-PdKOR-R2 | ecosystem: Host-associated > Plants > Phyllosphere > Stem > Wood/Secondary xylem | place...
TGATATGCACCGCTCTATGTAATTTGTTGTTTTTCTTATAAACTAGTGACTCAGGGAGGGATAGCATAGAAGATGAATCTTCAGCTGTTTAAAATTTGTTTAACTTCTATTTATGGCTGAAAAAGAGATAAACATGATGGTAAAGGAATATTTTTTATTGATAAAATAGTAGAAGGTAGTTGAGAAAGTATAATAAATGTTGAACTATTTTAGAAAATAAAAAGGTTAAAAGATCTATTATTTGATTATTAGAACATGAACTTGAATTTTGAACATATTGGTCGAAAGAAATAAAGTAGAATTTATTGGTGATATTTTATTTTTGTAAACTGAGATTATTAATACTGTTTCACTAAGTTGATAAATTACTAAGAACCGGCTTTTTTTTTTAAGTGCGTAGGAACTCACAATTTCTTAGGTGCTTCATTGTTCACATGATAATTTTTTTTTTCAAATTTATTCTTAATTTATCCTTCAATATTTGATAGATTTTAAATGATCTTTATAATTTTTTTGGTTTATTTTTTATAAGGCTAATATAGTTTCAGACAAACATTACATTCCAATATGTGATTTGTACTTAATTTTGTGAGTTTTAAAAAAAGACAGGGTTATTAAACCCAGTTGAGTTCGTGACCCAAATCACGTGTTTGATAAATTAACTTGAGTACTTAGATTGATTGAGAATTAGTCTTCATAGTTAAAATTTATTTACTTTTTATGAAATTATTATGATTTCAAACAAACACCTCAGCATGGGGTTTGTACTGATCAATTTTGTAGAAGTCTATTTTTTATCACATAATTAAGTAAAAATAAGTTTTTTTTAAAATAAAATTATTAAACCCAATAAAATCTTTGACTTTGATTGAAAATTTGATTGGTTAAGCCGCGAAGCTAGGTTAATTCAATTATAGTAGAAAGACAAAATTAAAAAGAAAAGGAGGGCCATAATGTAAAACATCGAGAAAAATCACCATCATTCCCAAACTACCAACATTTTTCATTTCGAATCAAAATTTTATTTTGTTCATTTCTCAATTCTCGGATTAAAAGAGGAGAGAGAAAGTTATTAAAAATGAAAGTATCAAGATTATGGCAATAAAAATCAATGATCTTGGTATCAACATTCAACAAGAGGAGTTTGATAATGGTGAGTTTTCTACCTTCATCATGCTAGAAAAAATAGATCGAGCTTGAGAAGTTTTGTCATTTAGGATTGTTTCTTCTATTCTTATCTTAGATTTTGCTATTCTAAGGCTACAAAATGTTTTATAAGGTGTTTCTTATGTGATTCTGGGTGAAACAATGGTTAAAATTGAATTTTTTTAGTCTAAAAGTAAAAATCCTGACTTTTCAATGTGTTTTATCAACCTAAATTGGTTAAAAATTAGGCAACTCGAAGATGTGTCATTTTTTTTTATAACCCAGGGTGTCCGGGCCAGCTTACGCGCATCACGACTAATCCCCGGACCCACTGAACATCCTCCAAGTCGAGTGGACAAGTAAGGCACATCTTTCATCATACATGTCAATTGTTTTTTTTTTTTTTAAAAAGGTGGCCCCCCTACTGATCAATTTTGTAAAAGTCTATTTTTTATCACATAATTAAGTAAAAATAAGTTTTTTTACAATAAAATTATTAAACCCAATAAAATCTTTGACTTTGATTGAAAATTTGATTGGTTAAGCCGCGAAGCCAGGTTAATTCAATTATAGTAGAAAGACAAAATTAAAAAAAAAGAGGACCATAATGTAAAACATCGAGAAAAATCACCATCATTCTCAAACTACCAACATTTTTCATTTTGAATCAAAATTTTATTTTGTTCATTTCTCAATTCTCAGATTAAAAGAGGAGAGAGAAAGTCATCAAAAATGAAAGTATCAAGATTATGGCAATAAAAATCAATGATCTTGGTATCAACATTCAACAAGAGGAGTTTGATAATGGTGAATTTTCTACCTTCATCATGCTAGAAAAAATAGATCGAGCTTGAGAAGTTTGTCATTTAGGATTGTTTCTTCTATTCTTATCCTAGATTTTGCTATTCTAAGGCTACAAAATGTTTTATAAGGTGTTTCTTATGTGATTATGGGTGAAACAATGGTTAAAATTGAATTTCTTTAGTCTAAAAGTAAAAATCCTGACTTTTCAATGTGTTTTTATCAACATGAAGTGGTTAAAAATTAGGCAACTCGAAGATGTGTCATTGTTTTTTTGATAACCCGGGGTGTCCAGGCCAGCTTACGCGCATCACGACTAATCCCCGGACCCACTGAACATCCTGCAAGTCAAGTGGACAAGTAAGGCACATCTTTCATCATACATGTCAATTGTTTTTTTTTTTAAAGGTGCCCCCCTACTGATCAATTTTGTAAAAGTCTATTTTTTATCACATTATTAAGTAAAAATAAGTTTTTTTTAAATAAAATTATTAAATCCAATAAAATCTTTAACTTTGATTGAAAATTTGAGTGGTTAAGCCGCGAAGCCAGGTTAATTCAATTATAGTAGAAAGACAAAATTAAAAAAAAAGGACCATAATGTAAATTATCGAGAAAAATCACCATCATTCCCAAACTACCAACATTTTTCATTTTGAATCAAAATTTTATTTTGTTCATTTCTCAATTCTCGGATTAAAAGAGGAGAGAGAAAGTCATAAAAAATGGAAGTATCAAGATTATGGCAATAAAAATCAATGATCTTGCTAACAACATTCAACAAAAGGAGTTTGATAATGGTGAATTTTCCACCTTTATCATGCTAGAAAAAAGAGATCGAGCTTGAGAAGTTTTGTCATTTACGATTGTTTCTTCTGTTCTTATCCTAGATTTTGCTATTCTAAGGCTACAAAATGTTTTATAAGGTGTTTCTTATGTGATTCTGGGTGAAACAATGGTTAAAATTGAATTTCTTTAGTCTAAAAGTAAAATTCCTGACTTTTCAATGTGTTTTTATCAACATGAAGTGGTTAAAAATTAGGCAACTTGAAGATGTGTCATTTTTTTTGATAACCCGGGATGTACAGGTCAGCTTACGGGCATCACGACTAATCCCCGGACCCACTGAACATCCTGCAAGCCGAGTGGACAAGTAAGGCACATCTTTCATCCTTATTAGCATATCTCTTGTTTATTTTAGTGAAAGCATTTGTTTAACCAGAATTACTTTATCGGTAAAACTGTTAAATGTTTTTCCGTCGACATGAGATTATCATTCCATCGGTGAAAATTTTCTGTAATTTACTGACAAAAATATTCCATCAATATTTCTGTTTGTATTTATCAATTTTCTGATAGTGTATATAATTCTTAATTTATTTTACTAACTACACATATCAACTTTCTAGTTTGTGGTTAAAATTTTTCTTGATGGTAAAAAAGAAGAAGCTAACAATGCTTATATATTTTTCTACTTTGAAACAAAATTACTCAATCCCACAACATAGCCCAAGGAATCAAAGTAGTTAACCAAACAACTAAAAGATTTAGGTTTTTCCCCGATAGCTTAACTATTAATATGAACAATGAAGCAACTACCCAAAAGATCTTTTAGGTGCACCTCAATTCCTTTCCTTTTGATTTCTAGGAATAACAGGAACAATCTAGTCCACTACCACTCCTAACAAAAAAAACCTACCTTCCATCACCCTCCCAAAACTAGCAAAGAAGTAAAGGAAGACAGTATATGGTTTTCAAATAGGGTGCAACCCTTAAACAGTTGAGGGAGCCAACCTAAGCTCACGTAAAAAACTAAAGAAAAACAATAGAAAATGGTTCGGAGAAGAAGAACAACTAGAAGAAGAGGTCAAAATTGAGGAAACTCGCCAAACCGATATAACAGTAACCCTTATTTTTATATTTTTATAGCTTCATCAATTTCTCATTTGAAATTATATTTGACTTACTAGAAAAAGGAAACTTTACTAAAATTCCAGAAAAATTATTAGAACGTACCATAAATGGACAGAAAAAATATATAAGTTGATTAGATATTGAAATGTGCCATGAATGAGCACACAAAATATGTAAGTTGAATATATTTTGTAATGTGTCATAAATGAGCATAAAAAATATGTAAATTAAAAAATATGGTAAGGTTCCACAAATGGACTCAATGAATATTAAGTTGGATAATAAAGTTGTAATGTGCTATAAATGGGCATAAGAATTATTCAAGTTGAAAGATGTTTTTAAAGAAGCCAAATGGGTGTATAACATATTAGAATAAAACAATATACATAAAAAAACCAAAATTAGGCAGAACGCACAATAAATTTGAGGATTTATATGGATAAGCCATAATAGGTATAATAGATGTTGAGATTATAATTGATATTGATAAATAAAAAATGACATAATAGATATTATGACAAAAAGCAAAATTAGTGGATCAAGATGACATATATGTTCAAGAAGCCAGATGTAAATACAATGTGTTAAAAAGAAAGGAATGCTTAGGTAGCCAAAAAGACATATATTGAAATTGTATGAATTAAACATGTGGAAAAAACAAAATATGGAATAAGTCCGATGTGTTGTGAATGCAATAATATTATGAGTTAAATATACTCGTGAGGTGAGGTGAAATGAGACTCGAAATGAATCTGATGTGTAAAGAAACATGGTATGAAAGCATTAAAATAAATTTGATAAATTCATAAGATAAAACAAATACATTGTATTGAGTTGAGCTAAGCTAGATTACAAATGTAAAAGTCATTATGATGTGACAAGGAGTTCAATACGTATTATCATGAAAAAAAAATTCAACAATAATTAATGAGAATATACTAAGTTTGAAAATTGATACAGATTTAAGGAGTTTATAGAAAAATTAAAGAAATTGGTTTTACTTGTATAGTTAGTAAACCTCAGCAACCATGATGATGCAAATACTTATAATATTTTTGTGATCTTGTGTGTGTGTGTGTGTTTAAGGTATTTTTCTTTAAAGGCCTCATACCTCCTAAGTGTCATTAAGCTATCTAGCCTTTTATATAAGAGGGATAGTTATATTTCAAATGAATACTTCTAGAATAATTTACATGATGTTATTTATAAAGTATGGAAACCTCATTAATATATAGAGATAAATCATGTATCATCATGTTACACACACACACATCCCATTTTCATTAACGTTGTGAAGAACATTGGTTAAATCACAATTTAAAAACATGAAATGTCACAAATGATATGAAATAAATTATATCTTCAAAGCGGGAAATGATATCAAATAAATTTGCCTTTAAAGCGGGAGAATGATATTAAATGAAATATGCATTCAAGGTGAGAAATGATTTCAAATAAATTATGCCTTTAGAGTACGGAATGATATCAAATATATTATGTCTTTGGGGCAGGAAATGATATCAAATTAATTATGTCTTCAGAGAAGGAAACTGATATTAAATGAAATATGCCTTTAGGGAGAGAAATGATATAAGTGAATTATGCATTTGAGAAGAAAAAAAAATGCTATAATAAAAAATACACCTTTATGGCAATGGATTTTAATTTAAACTTATGTCAATCGTGATATCGGGGGCTAAAAAGTGTTCAAAAGCACAAGTTGCAAAGTGATGAGAAGAATTGATGAATATGGATGATGTAAAATATAAACCAAAATTATTGCATTGAATTCATGGCCAAAGTTCTCATGACTTTAATAAACTGGTTATTAAATCCAAAATGCATGATAAAATATATGTATATTTCTTTTGAAGTTTTCTTTGTTGTATAAAAATGCAATATGATTTTTTAGGCTTTGAGAGACTTGGCCGTATGCATAAAAATATTTTTTTCTTTTTTTTTTGACGAAAACTGGGTATTTTTAATTACGTAAAAATACAGTCGATCTAGATCAAAAATAACATAACTAATGCGCGAGGAAATTGTAAAAATCCCAGACCATATTTTGGAAAGTTTTTTTTACAAAAAAAGAAAAAAATGAGCTGGGCCCGGCCCAACCCATTCTAGGCTGGGCCTACAAGGTTGGCCTCTGCCCAGCCGCGTGGGCTAGGCTGATGTTCCAGCCCACCAGCCAAGAGACTGGTTATTGTGCTGCGCACATAACCAGCAAAAATGAAAATAATTAGGTAGTTACTGTGCTCAACATAGTAATTACCTAATTATTTTCATTTTTGCTGTAGAATGTGAGTCACGTTCTGCATGCAAAAATGAATACAGGAGAGGACATATAAACAAAAGGCAGCGGGGAAGCCGGTTACCTGGAGTGGCGAGACACAATCGTGGCCGTCAGTGGTGGTTGAAGGAGACGTTGGTAGCGGCGGCGGTTTTCCCTCCTTCTCTCCTGTCTCCTCTGTTTCTCTTCTTAGCCCTCTCCTCTGTTTTTCCGTTATCTTCTCTTCTTCTCCTCTGTCTCTTCGTGGCTGTCAGTGGCGGTCCGGTGGTGGAGAGGAAGCACAGTGGCAGCTGCGGTTGTTCTTCTTCTTCGGTATATATTTTTTTCTCTGTCACTTCCCTTTCTCTCCTCTGCCTCCGCCAAATGTCCCCCCTATTTCTATAATATTTCTCTCTGGTCGTTCCCTGCTCCCTCTCCTTTTTTTTTCTTCCTCCTCTATCCTCCCTTGTTTTCCCTTCTTCCTCCCCCTAGTTTCTGCTGTTTCGGTCCGTTTCTCTTCACTGCTTTCTCTCTGGAAAACTTATTGTTTCTCTCTTTTGGTCTCTCCTTTCTCTCTCAAAAACTGTCGGTCTCTCTCTCTGTTTCTCCTCCCTTTCTCTTTCAAAAAAAATCCTTCCAGCTCTATCTTCCCTTTCCTCTTTTTTTTCGTTCTCTTCTCTGCCTCTCTATTTATAGGCAGAGTAGAGAGGAAGATCACCCTGTCCTGTCCTGTCCAGTCATGGGACAAGGCAGGGTGGCTGGGGCGGTCTCTGTGCAGTCGCCCTAGAACCGCCTGAAGGGCTTTTCCCCTCTGGTTTTTCGTCCATGGTAGGCCATCACTCAGAGTTCAGGCAAGTGGAGGTGCTTTCAGGATGGTTTTCGGGTTTTGGGAGAGAGAGAGAAGCAAAACGCAGGGGAAAACAGCTCCTTCTTCCCCTGTTCTCTGCGTGTCCAGGGGAAGAAGAAGGCTTATGGTGCCGTTCAAAACGGCAATGTTTACTTCTTTTTTTTTTGTTTCATTTTTTTTCCAGTGAAATGCATGAAACGACGCTGTTTTGGCCAAAACGCGTCGTTTCATTTAAACAAAAACTGACACCAAAATGCGTCCAATTTCAGATCAGCCCTTTGATTTGCACGCTTTTTTTTTATTGTGGTCCTTGGTTTTGAATTTCTTCAATCAAGTCCCTAATTGGCCACAAGACTTCAATATGTATGCAATTAAGCTCCTGATTTGACCAAATCAACTCTCAAAAATCATAATTTGACCCTAAAACTTTAATTTCTTCCAATTAAAACCCAAATTGACTTAAAAATTAATTTTTCTTGCAATCAAACCCTCCATAAATTCAATTAAACCTTCAAATAAAATTTAATTGAGTCTATAAACATCTGATTTTATACATTTCTCCCTCAAATAAAATTTTCTTTATCAATAGGGCTCTCACCGGTCAATGATATACTGTCAAATTTCAATCTTTATATTTTTGAACCCCCTCAACCAATTTTTGACCATTTTTGGGGTGCTCTGGCATCCTCTTTTCACTGCTATTATTTTTTTGATAATATTTTTTATTTGATTTTTTTTTGTATTTTGTGCGGGGACCCAAAAATGGGTTACAACACAGATCATAAGTTAGGAGTATGAAAATAAATGGAGTAACTTTTTTCATTAAAAGAAGGAGATTTGGTTTTTAAAATGAGACAATGTCTATTGTTAATTTAAAGCATAGGTTATGATTATCTGAAAATAATTATTGAATACATAGTTAACAAGATTTTAAGGTATCCAAGGCGGTGAATTATAATAAAGAAAAATGGTAGTTTATCAGTTGATAAAGAGAAAGTAGCAAATTGAAAATATGATACATATTTAAAAATGCTAGAAAAAAAGGGATTAATGACATTGTGTTTGTTACTAGAGTTGTAATAAAAATATTAGTGGTATTGCAAGCGAATATGCTTACTTTATTTTTTATGCAATTTTGATTTCATAAATCAGACTTTCATGGTCATTTCATTAGTGAAAAAATATTGTAAATTTATAATAATTATGTAAATAACCTTATCAAATGTATTCAAGTAACACAAACACACTTGAGGTCGTGGCCTAGCGGTCCTGGTAGGGAATTCCTTTTCTCTACACCCAGGTTCGACTCTCTATGTGCACGTCTGTCACCTTGTGGTGCCTTACCTGCCTACTGGACTTGCAGGGTATTCAGTGGGTCCAGAGATTAGTCGTGGTGCATGTAAGCTGGCCCGGACACCTTGAGTTATTAAAAAAAAAATAACACAAACACACACACACACTATGATCTATAAGAAAAGAGAAATGATGACACCTCCTTAATTTGAAAATGGTTATATATGAAAAATAAAAATATGATACCGGGACTAAAAGTAAATAGACGAAACTCTTTCTCTCTGGACTTCACTATCAACTACCCCTTTCAAGTAGGCTCCATTTCCCACAAACTTCAGCGAAGTAAGGAATCGCACCAATATGATCCAATTAACTGCATTCACCCAATCAAAATTAAAAGCGACTGATTGAGAATAAGAGAAGGTATTAAGTACAAGTGAGTGATTATAGCATGACATTGTCAAAAACTCTAAATTTAGAAATGAGAGAGAAGTCTCAATTTTTTTTTTATAAAAAAAAGTGTTTTTAAAACGTAAAAATATACAGGACTAAATAAATTATTATTTTTAAAATAATCTACATCTATGTATATCCATATGCACCTATCACATGTATTAAATTAATTAAAACTTTTTTTTTAAAAAAAAATTAATTAAAACTTGTTGGTCCAGGCCAATAGTCCACATGTCAATCCATTATTTGAAGTGGGTCTAATTGATTTCAATTGAAATTGCTTCTTGTTTACTGTTATACATTAATAAAATTAACTCATAAATTAATTTTATTGTTGCATTCATACTGTATACCTCTATTCTATATTGCATCAGAATTCAGTTAATTTGTATGACCTATTATATCAAAAAGACTTTGTATATATCTTTTTTTTTTTGGATTCGAGAAAACCTCACCCCCCGAAAAGCGTACTTTGTGGGCCCAGGTAAGGGAGTAAAACCCTGGCTGTCCCAGGCTCTTACAAGAGTTGCACGCCCTAACTCGAACTCGAGACCTGCTTTGCAGATTTCAAACCCTTTGCCATCACGCAACGCCCCTTGGGGACTTTGTATATATCATCACAACCTCAAGATATAATGTCTAAAAACAAAGTACCAAATTAAAATGGCTCTGCTAGTTTTTATACATACTTTTTTTTTATTTTATTTTTTCAAAGAATGAATTTTTATTTCACTACTAGAAAACTAACAAATACAAATGAAATATTTTTCCAGTATATTACAGTGAACTTTAGCAACATAATTTTTCATCCTTATATTCATCGGTAAACACAAATTAATTTTTCCCATAAAATTAGATTTCATAAAATTATATCTTATCATAATAAATGGTATTAAGGTTGCCTTAATTTGATGAACCTTATTATAAATTTTTCATAAGATACAAGTATTCAATCAAATAAAAAAAATCCTCATCAATATGCAAGTCCTTTTTCTAGTAAAGACTAAACACCAAAAATAAATTCCCACTTCATCATTTATTATAGAGATTATAATAAATTTAATGAATATTTGTCTTAATTACTCTTTAATCTTAACACCTAAAAAAACCCCTCTTGATGTTCCTTTCAAAATAACAATAAGAAGAAAGCACTACTTGAACAGAAAACCTATATTTCAAAGATTTTAAGCATAGTATATTTGGTAGTGAATTTGCAATATTAACAAACTCAAATTAAATTAAGCTTGTAAGAAAAGAAAAAATCACATAACTTTAATTTTTAAAAAATAAGTTCATAAATATTTAGGCCTAATCGACTATTTTTCTTGTTTATTCTTTTATTAATAATATAAAGAAAATCTACTTTAAAATTAATTAATTTTTATATTTTAATAAAATATTAAAAAAACACTTAAATAAGGTTATTTTAGCATCGGAGTGAGATAATAAAAGGTGAGTAGGTAACTATTTAGGTGGTGGTCCAATGGTAAAAAGCTTGGGACTAAGGGGTTTGCTATCTCTGTGATCTCAGGTTCAAACCCTGTGGTTGCTCATATGATGGCCACTAGAGGCTTACATGGTCGTTAATTTTAGGGCCCGTGGGATTAGTCGAGGTGCGCGCAAGCTGGTCCGGACACCCATATTAATTAAAAAAAAAAAGTGAGTAGGTACAACAAGACACTAAAATATACAAGTGAATTGTGTTTCTTTGAAGATATTTCAAAGAAAAGTTAGGATAGGATGAGGCGGGATAGCCATACATTCCAATTTGATGTTAGTTGAAGATGCTTGTTACTAAAAATAAAAATATATGTATATATATATATTGACAAGTTATATTGGCGTATAGGCTGAATTCTAGATTGTCCTTTTGGTTTGGAACCTTTTGCTTCTTTGTGGTCTCAAAAAACTAAACTAGTAAATGGTAAACATTCCATGCGACCTTGTTAGCACAGACTGCAGAGACTTCTGAAGATGTACCTTTGCCTAGCTAAGCTCTGTTATGCAGTCTGTGATGCTAAATGGTGACGATCTTTGTAACTCTATAGCAAGGACAATGAAAGAAGAAGAAGATGGTGACGGTGTTCATCAGTCTGGCAACATAACAATCAACGAGCATTAATATTTATCCTCATCGCTCGTTGTCTTACCCTTATTATTAATTTATTAAGAACATCAAGCTAGGTGATGGATATGTAGAGGTCCCCAAGCTACTTTGTACCAGTCAAATTTGACACCCCGGCATCAATGAAGTTTACAAGCACTTGTACCTAGAAAAGTAGACGCTGACCCTGAAAATGCTGAAGGGCATTATTATGTTTTTCTTTAAAAATATATTTTTAAAAAAGGGTTTATTAAAAATATATTTTCAAAA
>Ga0325401_1006769_pt1 | contig 11098 bp, 5 predicted proteins | sample PopdelMetagenome_FD_205666 | JGI IMG/M metagenome (GOLD analysis project Ga0325401, IMG submission 205666) | Populus deltoides microbial communities from Bellville, Georgia, United States - Xylem-PdKOR-R2 | ecosystem: Host-associated > Plants > Phyllosphere > Stem > Wood/Secondary xylem | place...
TATTTTTTTATTATTTTTTAGAAATTATTTTAATAACAACCCAACACAACGATTTAAAAATATAAAAAGAACTAATTTAAAATAAAAATTCAAAACTTGCTCAAGTTCATGAGGAGGTGTGTTATCTTCTGCTGAGGCCTATAAACTCATCACTAACCAAAAATGCAAAATATATATGTATTAAATGTGAGCAAGATTGGTCCAATACTCGATATCAATTATGCTAAATTACATAAGCATGTCAGCTTCAACTAGTTAGGTTGTCCATAATCAAGTCCACAGCTCATTTTCCCACCGTCAACCTGACACGAACATAAGGAAAAATGCAATTCGAAGAGGGATGGCATCAAGAGTGAATGTTTCTTCTGTTGGGTCTTCTGCATTCTCTCTTAAATGATGAACTCATTTGACTGGAAATCTGATAAATTGGTCAGTAGCAATTGACTTGACATGGGGTCACGGAATTTGCTATTTTAAGAATCTGTTTTTCTAGTAATTTGACTGGAAATCTGATGAATCTGTTTTTCTAGTAAGGCAACCAAACACAACTCACAGAGCGGGAAATACAGATGATTTGTAACAGGGACGCGTTATCTGGACAGATCTATTACTTCTGGATTACTTTCAATAGAGAAAGAAGATAATTAAACAACTCTTTTTTTCAATAAAAATGGAGAACTTCTTATCTTATTAGCTTGTATTCATGTTTGGTTTGCATCATCATGAGAATTCTGTGGGAGATAATGCAAATGAGGGGCACACAGTAAATGAATAACTTTCTAGGAAACTGGCTTGTAGACTTCATGAAACACAAGATATCATGTTTCTTTAATGGGAATTAAAGAGTCATCATAATTGGATCGTAATCTGCTTCTCGTTTGAAAAAATCCAAATTGAGGACAATCCTGGTTCTATATTCTGACATTATCATCCAAAAGCAGTGTCAATGTTTCACAATATGATTCAGCATAAGCTTCTTCAGGTATGCAGGGACAGAAGATGAACATTTTCATGAGCTAGCATGCTCATCATGCAACCTTTTTTTCAGCTCCTTGTGATCTCTATCTGATTCAAATCATGAAGAGATAATGGACAGTTATCATAATAATGGAGGGGTTCTATTTGGACAAGATCAATAGACATAGAGCGTGTTTGGCAGTGTGGTTGCGGTTGCTTTTCAAATAGCTTTTCGTGCCGAAATGCATGCCAATGATGTTTTTTTATTTTTTAAAAATCATTTTCGACATTAGCACATCAAAACGATCCAAAAAATACAAACCGCATTTAATTTTAGCAAAAAAAATTCAAAATTTAATGAAATGTAGTTATAAACACAATGCCAAACAGACCCAAAGCTTGGAGAGGAGAAGGGGAGATTTTTGAAGGGTTACAACACCTGCAAAAACGAGCTTTTATAAGGGTTTGGTACTCTCTAATAATTTAATTTGTTTCGGTAAAAGATGAATTGATTTTCGAATCATCAGTAGCATATTCGAAACACTATCTAACTTAACCTAGATTAGTGAATTGATCAAATAACACATATATCTAAAATCTATCTATGCTGCATCAAGTTTTATCTTGAATTAATTTGAAAAATTGATATTGTTAATAACTTATTTTAAATTTTTATTGAAAATAATTTTATTTAAAATTTGACCTAATAAATTTGCAATCCAAATCTTAGTCTAAATCAATTCTAATATAGATCTGATGATTATGAAAGTATCTATAAAATAATTTGTTTTTGCGATAATATCATATTTTTAAAAATATTTAAAATTGTTTTTTTAATTAATTTTTTATAGTTTTTAATTATTTTAATGTATTGATGTTAAAAATAAATTTTAAAAAATAAAATAATAATTTTTAATATATTTTTAAATAAAAAATATTTTAAAAAACAATTATTATCTCAATATAAATATTAACCATGTCATCCACCTAACTCGCACAATTGTGTTGTCAAAATTAATAATTTATGACACAATTGAAAGAATTTGTGGTTTGTGCACTAAAATAAAAGGAAATCTCTTAACAATGTCATCTCAACTACCATACAAATACAACTAGACAAAAAAAAAATACAAAACTTACATAGAAAGTAGTATTAAATTGTGCAGTTGAATGATGCTTTTCAGAAAAGAAAAATATTTTTTAAAATATTTTTTTTGTGTGTTTTTTTTTTGTTTTAATATTAAAAATAAATAATATTTTATTTTAATATATTTTAAAATTAAAAATATATATATAAATAATTTCTGCCATCATTTCAATCACGCAAGCCCAGCTGAATTTTCTCTGTATTATCCTCTTCAAAAATCCCCACATTTCTCTCTCCAAAAAGCCTTTGAAAACCCATCTCTCTTTCGCTTCAATCTCTATAATTTCAATTTTCCACTTCCCAAAATGGCATCTGGGTCATCGGGTCGGGCGAACTCGGGTTCAAAGGGATTCGATTTTGGGACCGATGACATTCTCTGCTCTTATGAAGATTACGGTACCAACAATCAAGATTCATCAAATGGGTCTCATTCGGATCCTGTGATCGGGTCCAATTCGAGCAAGGTAGCTGTTTTGGTCTGATAAAGCTTTGATCTTTTTGGTTTGGGTCAAGTGTGATTATTGAATTTGTTTGCACCTTTTTTGGAATTTGAGGATTTAGGTTTCGATTGTGTTTTTTTTTTGGTGGGGTTTGGTTAGTGCTGATTTTTTGTGGGTTTTTGATCATGAGTTGAATTCTTGACTTTGAAATGAAATTTTTAATTTTTTTTCTTACTGTTTTAGCTGTAAATATTGAAATTTCTTTGTACGTTTTTAGGACTCAGGGTTGAAGATTGTTGGATTTGGTTATGAATTTTGCTGACTAATTTTGGGATGATTAATGGGTTTTTTGGGGGGCATTTGGCAGTTGAGCCCTCATTTTTTTAGTGAAAGTCTTGATTTTAGCTTCTTTAACAATTTTGCTATGTGTGGATTATGGAAAGCAAAAGATGGGTATTATAGTTTACAGGTTTTGTTGAAAAATCAGAGACTTTGTGGGTTTGGTTGAATTGGGATTTCCTTGCTTTGCAAAATAGAATATGAAATTTAATTGAGTTTTGGCCAAGTTTCGTTGTTTATATCATTTCTTAAGATAAGTGTGTGAAGTTGGCGTGGTGGGGGTGTTGAGGTTTAGATGAAATAAGATGATTTGTAAGGATGCTAACCTTAGGCTATGTATTGGAGTTTTTACTACAAATTGAGAAAGAAGTTTTAGGCCTTGATATTTAGCTGCACATAGTCTCGTGCTTGCTTTGGTTGGCAATCCTTGTTGAGCACAAGGAGACCTTGTTACTTTGGAACCAAACACCTTGAAGTTTCTTTGGAGTAAAAAATGTGTTTTAAAATGACAGTCAATCTGACTGCTTTTTAAATGCCAAGATTTTCATGAGGACAATAAGGGGAAGGGGTGTGGTTGTGTTTACTTGGCCATTCATTAGCTCAAAGTATCTAATTTGGATAGCACTAGCGGCATTGGACAACAAAGAATTTAGAGGAGTCCTCTGGAGCTGATGTTCTATCAATTGAATTGTTTAGATCTTACATATCTTTCTTTTCTGCAAATTTAAATTTTTTGGTGATGATAACTGGCTGCACTTTAAAAATTTTCCTGCAAAGCTTGTTTGCGCACCCACAAAATCGCTAGCCACTAGATAGTTTTTTCTTTCTTTCTTTCTTTCTTTCTCTTTGGTACTTTGTTTGCTAAGAAAGCACCCAATTGATATTTCTGGTGTACATGATGGGAGAAGTCCTTCTAGTTTGAGAATTGAAAGCCTAATTCAGATTGCTTTCTTAGATCTTTGCAATAGTTTCTTACTTTCAACTCAAGTTATATGCTCAAACTTGGATGCATTTTTCACATCCAATCAGTATAAGCAGAATTATTATCACATCACTTATGAAGAATTGCTATTTTCTACTTCAAGCAGGATTTCCACAAAAGCAAAATGACAAGGTCATCAGTGTATCCTACTAGTTCCTATAGCCAGCCAGAGGATTCTTTCCATTTCAGTCCAGATGTTGTCTCTACTGTTGAGAAAGGCATGAAAAAACATACTGACAACATCATGCGTTTTCTTGAGGGTATCAGTTCACGACTGTCCCAGTTGGAATTGTCTTGCTACAACCTTGATAAAGCAATTGGAGATATGCGATCGGATTCTATTCGTGACAATGAGGAGGCAGATTTAAAACTTAAATCTCTTGAGAAGCATATTCAAGAGGTGAGTTTACTTTGCTTTTGTGTTTTCACTATCATGTATTCATAAGTGGTTGTGTTTGATGGCTAAATATATGCTAGAAAGTTGAACCTTGAAAAATTAGACAAAACAGCTAAATCACAATGGACAGTTGAGGTTATGATCCATAATAATGTCCTAACAGTATTTGTTTTATGCTTGTTACGCACTAGGAACTCACTTCCAAGGTTATGCCTGATGAGCTGATCTTAGATAAGCTGTTTCCCATCAAACTTTAGTACTTGAAAAAGTCTAGGTTTTTAGTTTTTATGCACTTGCATTTCTTTTAGAGCTAAGATTTATTGATTATTGTCTAGGCATTGCCAACAAGAAGTGTTAGATGCATTCTTTAAAGATATTGATGGATTTAATTGGGACACTTAAAATTGTGGGCCATACCGCTTTCATCTTCGTCATTTACATGTATTGAGCTCTGTATTGTGAATTCATGATACATGTCTGTTTCATTTCTCTAAGGTTCAATTTTTCATTCACAAACATGTGTTTTTCAAACCCTTTTCCTTTTAGTATGTGCATATGGTAATCTTGCTCATTTCCCTTGGTCTTTGAATGACATTTGGAAGTGTGTAGGGTTACCAGATTTTCAACCTTTTGGTCTTATGACACATCCTGGACTGGCATGCCATTTTTAAACTTGTTAATTTGTCTTTTAGGTCTCAATTTTCCATTCCATTTTTTCATTCCAAGTGGTGGGGATTTACAAGAAAGAGTTATTGAGGTAGATGGGGGAAGGCACTGGCAGATGGTTGAAAGAGTAAGAGAGAAGGAGCCAGTGCTTGGGCTAGAAAAGTCGTTTTGGCATTAAAAATAAAATCATAATATATAATATATTAACTTTGGAACAATTCTAAGGAAAAAAGTTTAAAGTTAAAACTGTAATCAGACCATAATTACAGGCTGTAATGATAATCTTTTCCATCTTTAAATTTCATTTGTGCAGGTCATTAAAAACTAGGATATTCTAGGACTTTAACTAACCCTATGAAACTAACGCAGCTTTCAAATGAAGAAAGAGAAATGTGAATGTCATAACTTTATGTGTATCAATCCATTTCACATTTGCAGATGTGGATCGGTACAGCTCGTTAGAGAGACTATTTCGAGATTAGTTAATGATGTTCATTCCATTATTGAATGAGGTGAAATGCATATTTGAGTGATATTAGTACCTACATAACATTAGGGAGGCTAAGTGGGAAGGTGTGATGTTAGTACTAATGTAATATCAGGGTATTATATGTTTTCTGTTTGTGCTGTCTGGAGCCTCCGCAGAAAAGAATTATGGGTTTATGTGGGAAGGCAATTCTACTTTTCTCTTAAACTTTCAAACTATTAAAATATAATTACAAATGCATTTATCACTTCTTTTTGCCTTCTGGCCGTATGATACTAGAGCATGTCTTGTTTTATGATGCTTGCTGCAGGTGCACAGGTCTGTCCAGATCCTAAGAGATAAGCAAGAGCTTGCTGAGACTCAGAAAGAATTAGCCAAGCTTCAGCTTGCACAGAAGGAACCCTCTTCATCAAGCCAGTCCCAATCTAATGAGGAAAAAGCACCACCAGCTGCCTCTGATCCCAAAGCAACTGACAACACATCTGATACACGTAACCAGCAATTGGCTCTTGCTCTACCACACCAGGTAGCACCACAGCAACATGCACCACCTGTACCTCCACTCTCTCAAGCCCCACCTCAGAATGTGACTCAACAGCAATCTTATTATTTGCCTCCTGCCCAATTACCAACTCCAGCAGCTCCGATCCAACACCCTCAGAACCAATATCTACCTTCTGATCCTCAGTACCGAACACCCCAAATGCAAGATGTCTCTAGAGTGGCACCACAGCCTGCACAGCCACAAGTAAACCAGACACTACAAGGCCAGCAATTTCCTCAGTATCAGCAACAGTGGCCCCAGCAGTTACCTTTGCAAGTACAATCACCTCAACAGACACAGCCCCAGATCAAGCCTCCATCTACAACAGCTTACACTCCCTACCAACCACCATGTCAGCCAACAAATCCCTCTCCACAAGAAACTCTGCCTAACAGCTTGCCCATGCAAGTTTCATATTCAGGTGTTCCTCAATCCTTAGCTAGTCGTGCTGACACCATGCCATATGGATATGGAGCTGGAAGAACAGCTGTTCCACAGCAACCACGGCAACCTTCACCTCAGCAAATTAAGGGCACTTTTGGAGGACAGCACAGTGATGCATATGCAACTGCTGGGCCTCACCCAGGCCAGCCTCCAGTAAGTGCATACATGGTCTATGATGGTGAAGGTGGGAGAACACACCATCCACCTCAACAATCTCACTTCCCACAGGGTGGATACCCTCCTCAGCCAGCTGCAGGCACAGGTATGCTGCCCCGCCATTCAAGCCCTTCACACTTTTTTCGTAACCATCCCTACAGTGACTTGATCGAGAAATTGGTAAGCATGGGTTTCCGGGGTGATCATGCTGCCAGCGTGATTCAGAGGATGGAGGAGAGTGGTGAGCCTGTGGATTTTAATGCTGTGCTTGATAGGTTGAATGTGCAGTCATCTGGGGGTTCTCAGAGGGGAGGATGGTCAGGTTGAAGCCACCATCACCCATGTTCTAAACCTGAATTGCAGGGACAGTTTGCTCGTTTTCAATTGAATAAAGGCATTTATAATGCACGGTGTTCTCCAGTGCTGTGTATATAGTTATTGAGTCTTCATGTATCTATGATGTTATATGTCAGTAGTTCTTCCTTTTTACATGTGTGTTGGACCTTTCCCTCTGATTTTTAGTAAGGGAGATCCAATTTCACCGCGAGCCTTTTAACTACTATGTAAGTTGTGAGCAATTTGGGTTTGTAAGCATGAATCCTTTCATTGCTTTTTGTTTTTAATTTCTTGGAATCCCCTGTTCTTCCATTGACTAAGTGTTTAGAACTTGGATACTTCCATCTCATTGTTTTCCCATTCAACTGGCCTTTTGTTGTTGCCATCAATGGACCGTGAAATATGATATACAAATCTGTAGAATCCTCGTGAAATAAATGGATTTAGTTTTGAGTCTTGACAAATTACAAACTCCAGTCCGATTCCATGTGGACTTAAATTCTGAATTGGTTAGTCTAGATTCAAGTCTGAGTCTGAGTAGAACAGCATGGTGCAGTCAAAATTTGCGAAATAAAATATTTGATCTGAATTATCTGTAGTTAAGGTGTTGAATCTTTATCTTCATCTACCAGAAACCAAGTTACCTTTTATTAATCTAGGATGACACCAAATTAGCTGGTGACCTGAGTTAGGTCCGACTGCATATTTAACTTTTATTAAAAAAATGATGCCATTTTAGTTTTTATTATTCTTTTCTTAAACAATGTTGTTTTGAGATAAACAAAACCCAGGTTAATACACCAACTCATATATTTACTTATCTAAACTCAGGTCGATAATTATGAATTTTTTCTCTTTTGGGTTTAAATTTAAATTCATTAATTTTCTTTGATTACATCTTTAATTTTGTTTAGTTATTTTCTTGTGAATGTCTGTTTTTAATATTATAGAATAAAATGATATGTTTATTTTTTAAAAAATCATTAAACTCAAACAAATTCACTCAAAGTATGTATTTTATAAACCAGATAGGTTGATATGTTTTGATCTAAAACATGATTATCTTAATGTTTTTTTAAAATAAAAATGAAACCAAAACACCTTTAGATTTTTTTTATTTTTTATTCCAACATTGTCTTGAAAAGATCAAGTTTTGAATCAAAATTTCCTGATGATTCAATGGATTAATTAAAAATGTTCTTAGGATATTATTTGATAGGGTATTATTCAATTCAATACCTATTTTTTTTTAATAGGATGGCAACATATTAACAAGCATGTTTTTTGCACATCTTTGTATAATATTTTTTTTTTCTTGACATTTAATGCAATTCTTTTTCTATACATGTTTATTTTTATTACTATATAATTAGATTATAAACTTGATTTAAAGAAACTTTGTTAAACTAATCAGGTAATTTATGGCTGGTTAGCTTAGATTAATTAAAGTTAACAAAAAATGATATAATTTTAAAAATTTATAAAAAGAAAAATAAAATAATGATGACTTGAATTTTTTTTTATTTTTTTTTTGTAACATGTCAAATTCAGAAAGGGATAACCAGGTCGTGGTTGGTAATGCTAGGTTGAACGGTCTATGACAAGCCAAAGCCATCTCCAAAATGGTTGGATTTGACGTCCAAGCCATGCAAGGGACCCCATCATGGAGAAAAGTCAAATCAATAAAAAGTGAAGGAATTATATTAACAAGTTATTTTATTTCAATTTAATTTTTTTTTAATTCTTTTAAAAAATTAACGACGCCTACATGGTATATTTTACTCTAAAATTAACTTGCAATTAAAACATTAAATTAAATCCGAATACATATTAGAAAGAAATTGCTCCACTGTCATGAGATAGATGGTGCCCCTAATTGTATCAAAGTAATGTCATACATATTTCAATAACATCACATATGTAAATAAGGTAATTTTTTTTTTGACTATCAACTGTAAAAGAGTTGATTTGCATGGATTAATAGGTAATTTGTTTCGACAATTTGTATTTTATTCATAATTTATCTGACCTTAAATCTTAATGCATTTCTTTATGTGTTTGGGAGTGTGGTTGTAGTTATTTTTAAAGTACTTTTTACACGGAAATACATTGAAATAATTTTTTATTTTTTAAAAATTATTTTTGACATCAGCACATCAAAATGATTTGAAAACACTAAAAAAATAATTTTTTTAAAAATACTTTTAAAATACAAAAACAAATCACTGACATAAATCCAGTTATTAAGAGCTTGACTTACTTCAATTCTTCAACTTCTCAAGCCAATGAAAACTGGAGTTGGCATTTTATATATATATATATATATATATATATATATATATATATATATATAAAATAATAATTTGGCTTTTAAAAAAAATAAAAGTTGGGATCTTATAAAAAAAACAATAAAATAATAATGTATTTGATTCTAGTCAATCTCGGTTAATTCGTTAAACTTATAAATTAGATCGTGGATTCTAATGAGTTTTATATTTTTTATTTTTATAATATGATAAAAAATAAAAATTTATTTTTAATATTAAATAATAAAATTTTTACACAATAAAATAAAAAAAAATCATCAAAAACTCAACAACAAAGGTTTTTTTCTTTTTTAAAAAAAAGGAAGCTAGCCAAGCACATAAGCCTAATTGGTCTAGTGTGCCAAAGTAATAAAAATGCTCAGGCGTGTGGCTTTGGTTTAGGTCAACCCACACTCCTAATATTTTTCTTTTATAAAAGTCAGGCAACATGTCGTTCTCTTTTTTATTTTTTTAAAAGAAACCTGTGAGGTGTTGTCTGTGGAGCAGATGACGTGTACCTTGTTATGCCTGGTAAATATTATTTTTTAAAATAATTTTTTTAAAAAAAATACAATAAAATAATAATAATTTTTTATTATTTTTAATATTAAAACAATCTAAAAATATCAAAAAAAAATTTAATTTAAAAATAAGTCAAAAAACTTCAAAAGCACAACATCCATCCGCACAAACAAACACTGCCCTAGAAAGAAAAAGGATGATAGCACTCCAGTATATGATGAAGGTTCCGATTTTGAGAACTGGATGACTTGTGATAAGAGCAAATCTTTCAACCTCTAATGATATAATTGTCAATATTAAAGATGAGGTGGGTGGTTAAATTTGTTATAATCATCGTCTTGGAAGTCTCCTCATCAAAAAAACAAAAATAATAATGTCATCTTGAAAATCAATGCACAGACTGAAAAATGAACCCGTGATAATGGTGGAACATATTGCCTGAAGACTTCTGCTGCTTCTGTCTGCCATCTTGCTGATTTTACAACTCGAGAAGATCAGTAGAGGCTCGAGAGTGGAGTCTCATGGGCACTTTTCAATCTTTGATAAAAGCCTAATGCTTGATTTCTTGATTCTCTCTGCAGGGAGACCCTGAAATACTACCACATCTGCAATCGTTCCCTGCTTATGATCAACAGGATTATAGCCTTGATGATTTCTCTCGGGATGATCCGTCACTGATGCTTACAGAGCAAGTCCACTCCAACAATGGCCTTGCAGGAACTGTTTATGTAACTTGTAGAAGTGTGTAATTTCTGTAAGTGGTTGTCGTCTACGTTAGTTTTATCCTGTAGACGAGCAGCTTGTTCTTCAGAGATAGTTGCAGCTCTGTATTCCATCAACTCTGTTGTCTGGTTTGATGAAAGCATTATACATTATAGGAATGTGAAATCTCAAAGAAATCTCTGCATATATAATTTTCATCATGTCATGATAATCGAGAACAAACTACCTCAGTAAAATACAGAATGGAGCTCTAATCATCTCTTAGGGCATATGGGAAGTGCTAAAATAAACAAAATATCATAATACCATTTCTCCTAGGGCATCTCCAATGGATGTGTTAAATGGAAAACAGACAAAAAAACAAAATTGTTTTCATCTTTTATTTTTATTGCTGTAAGCAAAAAGCTATTTTGAAAAGTCAAAACAGCGTAATTTCTATGTTCTAGCATAATTTCTATGTTCGAAAGTCATTCCTGTATATCGACAAAAAGTACTAAAAGTTTGTCTACTGTTTTTCTAACATAGTTTGGAAATTCCGTCAACTCGGCGAGATGAATTAGGTTTCCATTGATTTTGAGGCTGAAATTAAATCGGGATTAAAAAAATAAAAATAAAAAATTTAGTGTAATCCGGTGACTTAACATAGCAAGAC
>Ga0325401_1006770_pt1 | contig 11098 bp, 11 predicted proteins | sample PopdelMetagenome_FD_205666 | JGI IMG/M metagenome (GOLD analysis project Ga0325401, IMG submission 205666) | Populus deltoides microbial communities from Bellville, Georgia, United States - Xylem-PdKOR-R2 | ecosystem: Host-associated > Plants > Phyllosphere > Stem > Wood/Secondary xylem | place...
TGCGTCGCATAACCAACTAGGTTTATGGCAGTTAAAATCCGCCTCGCCCGCCGTGGCCGCAAGAAAGCCGCGCAATTTGACATCGTAGTAGCCGACGCTCGCGCACCCCGCGATGGTCGTTTCATCGAGAAACTTGGCACCTACGACCCCAACACTAACCCTGCTTCGATCAACTTCGACGCTGACAAAGCATTCGATTGGATCATGAAGGGCGCTCAGCCTACCGACACTGTACGCGCTATGTTGTCGTACCGTGGCGTATTGTACCGCAAGCACTTGCAACTGGGCGTTAACAAAGGTGCTATCACTCAGGATGTTGCCGATCAGCGCTACAGCGACTGGAAAGAGCAGAAAGACGCTAAGATTGAAAACAAGCGTGCTGACCTAGGCAACGTGAAGATTGAAGCTCGCAAGGCTCAACTGGCCGCTGAAAGCAAAGTGAAAGAAGCACGCGCTGAAGCTATCCGCCAGAAGCAAGCTGCCGCTACGGCTGCCGCCGCACCCGCCACTACGGAAGGTGAGGCTACAGAAGGCGCTGCAACGGAGGAAGCTGCTTCCTAAGTCTGCATTGAGGGAGCTGGGGAGTTTAGGAGTACAGCCAAGCCGGCTAGCTCTTAAGCTCCCCAGCTTTTTAATGACCTTTCCCGCTCCCCAATCATGACAATTGACGATTGCTATCAGCTTGGCTCTGTGGTTAAGCCGCACGGCTTACGTGGGTTCGTAGTAGCGTTTCTGGACGTAGACGACCTAGAGGCTTACCGAAAAATAAAGTCGGTGTACGTGGAGCTGTCGACGACTCCTGGTAAGCTAACGCCGTTTGCTGTCGAACGCGTGCAGTCCCAAACGGAAGCTCGCGTTTTGCTGAAGCTCAAAGGCATCGATACAGTAGAAGCGGCCGAGCCTTTGCGTAATGCGAACCTGTACCGTCCACTTGAGGAACTGCCAGCGCTGGCAGTAGATCAGTTCTACTTCCACGACGTGATAGGGTACACGGTAGTTGACGAACAGCTAGGTACCTTGGGCATCGTAGAAACGTTCTATGAGCTACCGCAGCAAGACGTACTTGCGATGCGCTACCAGGGCAAGGAGGTATTGATTCCAGTAGTTGACGAGCTGATTTTGCACGCCGACCAGGAAAAGCGTCAGCTTCATGTGAACTTGCCCGAAGGCTTGCTCGATGTGTACCTCAATCCTGGTTCTCGCGAGCAAGACGAACCCCATGACAGTAAGCAGTAGTCGAGAAGCTAGCTGCTTAACCTCACGTTAGCTTGTGTTGCCAATGCGTATTGATATTGTCACGTGTCAGCCGGATTTATTAGCTAGTCCTTTCGCGCACTCTATTGTGAAAAGAGCGCAGGAGAAAGAGCTAGCTGAAATTCACGTGCACGATCTGCGCCAATTTGCCATTAACAAGCACGGGCAGATCGATGACTACGTCTTTGGTGGTGGCGCAGGCATGGTACTGCGGGTCGAGCCGATTGCAGCCTGTTTGGATGGTTTATTGGCTGAGCGTTCTTACGAGGCCGTCATTTATATGACGCCTGATGGTGAGACGCTCCGCCAACCGCTCGTAAACCGCTTGTCGCTGGCGGGCAACCTTCTCATTTTGTGCGGGCATTACAAAGGTATCGATGAGCGCATCCGCCAGACGTATATCACGCACGAAATCAGCGTGGGTGACTACGTGCTAAGCGGTGGTGAGCTAGGAGCAGCTATACTGGTTGATGCTGTAGTTCGGCTGCTGCCGGGTGTACTTGGCAACGAGGAATCGGCGCTGAGTGATTCTTTCCAAGATAACCTTTTAGCGCCGCCAGTGTATACCCGACCAGCCGAATGGCGCGGGCAACAAGTTCCTGAGATTTTGCTTTCTGGCAATACACCCAAAATTGAGGTTTGGCGGCACGAGCAAGCTGTAGAGCGTACTCGTTTACGCCGACCCGATTTACTCAGCGAATGATTGCCAGGCTTAGCTCAAATACCGTTCAGCAGTGCATAAGCTAACCTCCTAGTAGTCATTCAATCAGTCCTAGCCTGATTCATTTATTCAATCTTTCGCAAAAGATTGAAATCTTCAAAACAGAGCGCTATATTTGCGCCTCTTTTAGCCAAAAATCATCTGGGCGGCGGCGCCGTCCTTTTCAAAGTTTCTTCCAGCCATGAGCGTACTACTCGATTTTATTCAGCAGGAATCCCAGGAGCGCCGCGCCAGCTTCCCTGCCTTCGCCGCCGGTGACACAGTTAATGTGCACGTAAAGATCCGCGAAGGTAATAAGGAGCGCATCCAGCAGTTCCAAGGCGTTGTTATTCAGCGCAGAAACCCTAGCAGCAACGGCGAAACATTCACTGTTCGCAAGATTTCAAACCAGATCGGCACTGAGCGTATTTTCCCGCTGCTGTCGCCTAACATCGACAAGATTGAACTGATCCGTCGCGGTAAAGTACGTCGCGCTCGTCTGTTCTACCTGCGCGGTCTGGCTGGCAAAGCTGCCAAGATCAAAGAAAAGCGTGGCTAAGTTGCCACTGCAACAAGCACAAAAAAGCCGACTCCTCACGGAGCCGGCTTTTTTATTAGCTAAGCTTTGTAGCTAGGCTAACTATTCGTCTTTGAATTAGCAAGGTCTTCTTCAGGCGTAGAGCCAGTCCCTGGCTTTTGCACCCATTTGGCAGCTGTCAGCAATGCTTCACCTAGGTTTTCTACGCGTGGCTTGGTATTGCCCTCAGCAAAGACGGCGGCTTTGATCGTGTTTTCGCCTAAGCGGCCGAGCAAACGACCAATAACGTTCTTATCTAGCGTACCCGAACCAAAGTGCGCTTTCAGATCTTGCAGATCCACAATGATCTGGTGCAGCTCTGGGTTTTGCACGTCCTTTAGGTCTTCTATCCAACGCTGAAGTGTGTTGTCGAGGCCCGAACGGGTAGCTTCCTCCTGTAGGTCACCGCCGAGTACTTTGGTGGTACCATCTAAGTGATTCTGGTGCTGGGTGTCGTCCTTGGGTTGCTTATGAAATGACATAGTGGTAGGGCTGTTAGATCCGCCAGGGCAGATAGTGGTGGAGAATGTTGTCAGGCAAACGGGCCAAGCTCCACAAAGGTTATTGCACCCCGTAGTTTCGAGGCCGAAAACGTACTTTCGCAGCGTCTCCTCTTGGTTTGTTTGCGCCCAATTCTCCATGAAACGCTACTTAGCTAGCCTAGGCCTAGCCCTTCTTACTCTTGCTGCGCTCGGTCAGCCGGCCACGCCAGCTCCCTATTGGCAACAGGAAGTCAACTACTCCATTGATGTCGCGCTGGATGACCACCAACACGTGCTGACGGCTCGCGAGGAAATTCAGTATACCAATCACTCTCCTGATCAGCTCACGTTCATTTGGTTTCACTTGTGGCCCAACGCCTACCGCGACAACACCACGGCGTTTGCTAAGCAGCAGCTTCGTAATGGCAGCACGGCCTTTCACTTTGCCAAAGCGGAGGAACGTGGTTACATTGATCAGCTCGATTTCAAAGTCAATGGTCAGTCGGCGCAACTCGCGTATGATCCGCTGAACCCAGATATTGCCAAGCTCCTCTTACACCAACCTCTGGCACCCGGCGCGCGGGTTACGATTACGACGCCGTTCCGGGTAAAAATTCCCAATTCATTTTCGCGCTTTGGTCACGTAGAGCAGGCTTACCAAATCACGCAGTGGTATCCGAAACCGGCGGTGTACGACCGCAAAGGGTGGCACCCTATGCCCTACCTCGACCAAGGTGAGTTCTACGCTGAGTTTGGCTCCTTCGACGTACGCATTACGTTGCCCGCTAACTATACGGTCGGCGCCACGGGCGTGCTGCAAAACCCCGAGGAACAGCAACGCTTAGAGCAGCTAGCCGCGGCCACAGCTCAAAAGAAAACAGACAAAGATTTCGGCGACGATCTGTCTTTCCCTGCTTCGGCGGTGGAAACCAAAACCCTGCGCTACGTGCAAGATCGTGTGCACGACTTTGCTTGGTTTGCCGACAAGCGCTTTAACGTGCTGAAGAGTGGCGTTACACTGCCTTCGGGCCGACAAGTGGCCTCTTGGGTGCTCTTTACTAACAAAGAAGCTACGCAGTGGATCAAGGGCCTACAGGACGTCAACGACGCGCTGACGTATTATTCTCAGTGGGTTGGAGAGTACCCGTACGCCTCCGCCACCGCCGTCGATGGGGCTCTTAGTGCGGGCTCGGGCATGGAGTACCCGATGGTAACCGTAACGATGCCCATGGCCATCGTGCACGAGGTAGGGCATAACTGGTTTTATGGCATATTAGCTTCCAACGAGCGGGACTACGCTTGGCTGGACGAAGGCGTGAACTCCTACGTTGAAAACCGCGTGACCTCGCGTGAAGACTCAACGAGTGGCGAGCTAGGTTTCCTGCTAAAATTACCGCCCCTAGCACGTGGCCTCGGGTTGGAAGGCCTCAAAGCGGCGACACTGAACCAAGTACCCTACCAAATTTCCGCCAGCCGCGGACTCGACCAAGCCGTGAGTGGCGTCACAGCCGCCGACTACGGGAAGCTAAACTATGCAACCATCGTTTATGGGAAGACGGCCACGCTGCTCGGCTACCTAGCTTCCTACCTAGGTCAGGAGAAATTCGACCAAGCCATGCACGCTTATTACGCGCGTTGGCAGTTCCGCCACTCCTACCCGGAAGATATGCAGGCCGTATTCGAGGAAAGTACCGGGCAAAAGCTAGGGTGGTTTTTCCAAGACATGCTCGGCACTACCAACCGCTACAACGCCGCCGTCTCCGATTTGCAGGTAACGGAGACGCAAGTGAAGGTACTGGTGCGCAACGAATCGCCGGCACCCTTCGCCGTGCCAGTTGCCACGCTGGATGCGCAAGGCCACGTGCTCGAAACGCAGTGGACACCCGTTATCGGAACCGGCGAAGAGGACGCCGAAACGCAGCTCAACTTTCGGCGCGAAGGCGTAACGGCGGTAGTGATTGACCCACTATACGTGACGCCCCAGCTCAATCGGCGCGACGACCGCATGAAAACGGCTGGTTCATTGCGGTCAGTGGAGCCTATTCGCCTCAAGCCGCTGCTTAGCGTGGAGCGCTGGGAGAAAGCAACGATCAGCTGGCTGCCCGTATTTGGTGCTAACACTTCGGATAAGTTTATGCTAGGGGCTGCCTTCTACAACAGTCCGGTAAGCCAGAAGCGGTTCAGCTACCTAGCCATGCCTATGTACAGCTTCAACCGCAACGAGCTTAATGGCATTGGCTCCCTAAACCTGAACGTGCTGCCGCGCAAGGCCGCACGTCAGGCCACTGTTGGCGTTACCCTGCAACGCTTTGAGCGCTACAACAAGGTAGAACCTAGCCTCACGTTGCTGCTGCCGCATTCTGCCTACAATGCGCCGCAGCACTTCGTGAAGCTCGCCAACACGGCTATCCGCGACCAAGACCGCAACCGTACCTCCAGCATCCAAACGGCGGAGTACGGGGTACAAGGTGGCAATGCGCTGCAAAAATGGACCGCGCACCTTGAGTTGAACCATCTCATTCCGACACTCTCGGAAGACAATCGCTCACGCGAGGCCACGCTACTACGCGCCACAGCCACCTACGAATGGCTGTACGCGCCGAAGAAACGGGTGCAAGTCCGGCTGTTTGGCGGGCGCTTTTTGCAGAAGGCGAACGATGCAGAATTCGTGATGGGCATAAGCGGCAGCCCCGACTACCGGCGGCAAACGGTTTTTCTCGACCGGCAGCAAATTTCAAATGCGCTTACGGCCCAAGTACACCAAACCGATGGCCGCGACGGCGCTTTCAAAGCTTACTTGCCCGTGCAAAGTCAGCGGTGGCTCAGCACGCTGAGCTTGCAAGCTACCTTGCCCGTAACGCCCCTAGCTGTATTTGCCGATTTTGGTGCCACCCACGAGAAGCAACTTGTAGTGGCGGAGCGCACTAGCCAACGCTTGTTCTACGATGCTGGTTTAGCATTGCCACTCGCGCATGATGTGTTCCAGCTTTATTTCCCGGTAGCTGGTTCCCAGTACCAGCATGGCTTGCCTAGTAGCCGCCGCGACTTTACCAACAACATCCGTTTCTTGCTACGCCTCGACCGGCTCAATCCATTCCGATTACTCGACGAGACGTTTGCGCAGTAACCCTTCTAATTGTGCGCTTTTCACCAGTTTCCCTCTTTGCTTCTCTTCTACTAGTCGGGCTAGGTGGCTGCCAACCCGACTACGCTACACTGCCTACTTTTTCGGCTGAACACAAGCTGTTGCAGGCAGTTATCGAAACGCCCGCTGGCACCAACCACGAAATACAGTATGATCCGGCTAGCAAGGAGTTTCGCAACCGGCAGCGCGCCGGCGCCGACTACCTCGTCGAGTTCTTGCCTTTTCCGGGTAATTATGGGTTTGTGCCTAGCACATACACTAACCCGGCACCTAGCTTTCCGATGGGCAAACCCCAACCCATTCTTGTGTTAGCTGAAAGCCAGCCCAGCGGTACTGTCATGGAAGTGTTGCCCATCGGACTAGTAGTACTGGAAGCAGATGGCATACCTGAAAAGATAATCTTGGCCGTACCGTCGCGACCTAGCCAGCAGATTTTGCCTAACATCACCACATGGGCAGCTTTGCAGCAGCATTACCCAGCAGTACAAGCTAGCTTACGCCTCTGGTTTCTACACCGGAGCCAAATGGGGGCGGTGCACGTGGCTGCGTGGAAAGACGAGCACGCCGCCGAAGAACAGATCCGCGCCGCCATGCAATAACCTTAGCGCTAGTCCCAAACGCAAGAAGCCCTGCCTAGGTGGCAGGGCTTCTTTTCCTAATTAGTATAACGATAGTACTTCTAATTATTTAACCTATTCAATCTTATTAGCACGGTCTTTCACTGCTTCCAGCGCCACGCGCATGTTCACAATGTCGGCACGAGCAGCTTCTTGTTCTTTCAAGTTAGCGTCGATCAAGTTATTGTACTGCAGCAATTCTGCGGCATTTTGAGCCAATTGTTGCTGAATTTCAATTTTGCGCGCTTTGTTCTTCTCGATGTCTTTCTTGATAGCTTCGGCCTTATTAATAACAGCTAGGTGGTTGTTCTGCGAGGCCACCATTTGCTTTTCCGCTTCGGCTACCTGCACGGCCAAGTCTTCGCGGTAGAGCATACGAGCAAAATCTTTAAGGTATTTCTCAGCCGATTTCCACTGAGCGGGAGTGGCTTCTTTGCTTAAGTAAGCGTTGCCGAGGTCAATTGACCACCACACTGAAGTACCCGTTGGTTGGGCATCCACCTTGCTAATTACGCGAATAGGCGTCTTCGAAATATCCTCAATTATGATACCATCGAGGCTGTAGATGCCTTTGTCGCTTTTCAGCTTGCTGCCAAACTGTGTGTTAAGTTGTTTCTGCCAAGATTCATCCACTCGCTTGCTATCCAACTGAATAGTAACGCGTTGTCCTTTGCGAGGGATGCCTTTGACTGCCATGTCCGTTTCGTCGACGGGTGACTTCTGCGCGTAGCCGGTTACCGTCAGCACGAACACCAGCAAAGAGAGGAGTACGCCTTTTTTCATAAAAAACTTAAACTATTGATTGAAAGTTAGTTGCAATATTTTCTTAGGTCTTCGTCTGGAAGGACTACATTTTGAATTTAGCCATACTCATGCCATGTATGCGCGCTGGTAGTTGGTTTCGTCCTAGGTGGCAGAAGTTTGTTTAATTCTTTACAGGCTATATTATTTAAGTACAATAATCCTCTTCTTTTTCTTTTCGACAGAAGCAAAAAAATTAGGCAAACCGCCCAGTTACTCGTTCAAAGTAGCCTAGTACCGGTTTAACATATAATTTATCTAATGTTATCCTTTAAGCATGCCCAGTTCGGCATCCCGCTCGTACCTTGTAAGCCTTCCGAACAAAACCCTCCCGTCAGTAGTTGAGAACGACCATGCAAGTCACTGTTTGTCGCACCGAGCACTTCAATGCTGCGCACCGTCTGTATAACCCAACCTGGAGCGCGGACCAGAACCAGCAGGTATTTGGTAAGTGTAGCAACCCCAACTATCACGGCCACAACTACGAGCTGACCGTTCGCCTAACGGGCCCTATTGATCCGGATACGGGCTACGTCTACGACATGAAGCGACTGAGCCAACTGGTAAAGCGCGAGATTCTCGATACCTTTGACCATCGTAACTTAAATCTCGATACGGAAGATTTCCGTCATCTGAACCCCACGGCCGAGAACATTGCCGTTGTGATCTGGAATCGGTTGCGGCCGCACCTCGCCCCGCACCTAGCCTTATCGGTCACGCTGTACGAAACCGACCGCAATTCTGTAGAATATCATGGATAATTCCGTGCCCGCGGCAGCTGCTACGGACGGCGCTGCCGTTCCGGTTGATGCCCACCTCTCCCCCGATTTACGCACTCCCCTCCGACCCGATGCTTTTGCGCTGAGCGAAGAAGAGAAGATTAATGGCATTGCCGAGCATTTCCGCGAAATCATGAACCTGTTGGGGCTAGACCTCAGCGATGACAGTCTGAACGGAACGCCGCGGCGTGTGGCCAAGATGTATGTGCACGAGTGGTTCAAGGGCCTCGACCCGGCACACCGCCCGGAGGTGCGGTTGTTTGCCAACCGCTACCAATACCAGCAAATGCTGGTAGAGCGCGATATCACGCTTTTTTCTTGCTGCGAGCATCATTTCGTGCCCATCATTGGCAAAGCACACGTGGCCTACTTGCCCGGCGAGCACGTGGTGGGGCTCTCAAAACTCAACCGTGTGGTGCAGTACTACGCCCGTCGCCCTCAAGTACAGGAGCGCCTGACGCGCCAGATAGCGGAGGAGCTAAAACGCGCCCTTGGTACCGACGACGTAGCAGTCCTCATCGAGGCCGACCACTTGTGCGTGATGAGCCGCGGAGTAAACGATACAAGTAGCGGCACCCTGACGGCCGAATATGGTGGCGCCTTCGGGCAGAGTGAAGCGCTCCGCAGCGAGTTTTTGCGCCTAATTGGTAAGTAATTGCAGCGACGCTTCGCCTGTTCTGCTTTCCCCTCGTAATTGACAGATTGATGGCAACTGTTAGCTTGCATCACGGTTGACGGCTGAGCTAGGTGCTTTGCACTTGGTTTAGCCACGTATTATCAGTCTTTTACCACGGTAACTCACTACTGGCCACTACAAAGAATGTCGCGCAAGGTTCTTATCACGGGGGGAACAGGCCTTATTGGCTCACGCCTAGCCGAAATGCTTATTGATGCGGGCTACGACGTAGCCTTGTTGAGCCGGCAGACAAACACGGGGCGTTACCGGAGCTTTCGTTGGGACCCTAGCCACGGTACCATTGACGAAGCGGCTATCCCCTACGCCGATTACTTAATCAACCTAGCTGGTGCTAGCGTGTCGGACGGCAAATGGACGGCGGAGCGTAAGCGTGACATCATGGACAGCCGCCTAGGTGGCACCGAACTGCTCTACCGGGAACTGGCCAAGCAAAACCACCATGTCCAAACGTTTCTCTCGGCGTCGGCCATCGGGATTTACGGCGACAGTGGCGACCGGCTCGTGAACGAGGAAACCGCCCCCGCGCCCGCCGAAGACTTCCTAGCGGATGTATCGTATAAGTGGGAGCTCGCTGGCCTGAAGGTACAGGACCTAGCTATCCGAACAGTGGTGATGCGCATCGGAATCGTGCTGAGCGACGAAGGCGGCGCGCTACCACAAATGGCGCGGCCCGTGAAGCTAGGTGCTGGCGTTGTGCTCGGGTCGGGCAAGCAGTATATGTCCTGGATACACCTAGACGATATTTGCCGACTGTTTATCCAAGCCTTGGAGGAACCGCAATGGCACGGCATCTATAACGCCGTGGCGCCCCACCCTGTCACGAATCAGGAGTTCACCGAAACGCTGGCCGAGGTGATGCACCGTCCGTTGGTACTGCCCAAAGTGCCCGCTTTCGGGCTAAAGTTGATGATGGGCGAAATGAGCGAAATTGTGCTCTACAGCCAACGTGTTAGCGCGGAGAAGATATTGCAGCAAGGGTTTTCGTTTGAATACCCAAACCTACGGCCCGCTTTGGAGTCATTCTATCGGACGGAGGAATAGGCTTCGCTGATGCGGACGGTTTTGCGCGTACTGCTAGGCGCAGTGTTGCTCTGGATTGGCTATTTGAATTACCAGCTATACTATCAGCCACAAGTGGAACTAGCTGGCGGCAAGCCTATTAATCAGGACCTCCTACAACAGCTCCGGTTCTTACAAAAGCGCTTACACGAGGGTGCTGCCCAGGATATGCAGGAAGTATATCCGGAAGGGTTTGTGTACCTCAACGCCCTTTACAGCTTAACTTGGACCGAGCTAGCCAACGGCGCCACTCCTGCTACGCCGCTGTACCGCGAAGCACTACGCGAATCCAAGTGGGCCATTCGCGCTATTGATTCTCCCGCCGGGCGTACTCCTTTCGACGAAGACCTAGCCTTACCCTACGGCGCTTATTACCAAGGCTGGCTGACCTATACGCTCGGCCGCTACCTAGCCGCGCAACCTCCTGCTCAACGAGCGCCCGCCGATGTAGCGTTATTTGAACAGCATTGCACGCAGATCGCACAGGCGCTAAAGCGCAGCCAGACGCCCTATCCCGCATCTTACTTTGGTGCCGCTTGGCCGGCGGATGGCGTGATGTGCGTAGCCGCCTTAGCTTGGCACGATAGGTTACAACAGCCCCGTTATCAACAGACGATTCGGGCCTGGCTAAGCTCCGTTGACGGACACCTCGATACCCTAGGTTTGATTCCCCACCAAACGGATGCTATTATGGGCAAGACGCTGGAAGCGGCACGTGGTTCATCGCAAAGTCAACTGCTTAATTTTCTATTCGAAATTGACTCAACTTATGCCCGGCGCCATTTTGCTGTCTACCGGTCGCGTTTCCTCACCTCCCGGTTTGGCTTACCAGGCTTGCGAGAATCGCCAAATGAAGATGTAGAAGATATTGATTCGGGGCCAGTGCTACTCGGTGTAGGAGGCGCCGCTTCTATTGTAGGACGTCGTACGATGCAGCTGTACGGTGATACGGCTACGGCGCTCGGCTTACGCAACAGCATAGAAGCG
>Ga0325401_1006774_pt1 | contig 11095 bp, 10 predicted proteins | sample PopdelMetagenome_FD_205666 | JGI IMG/M metagenome (GOLD analysis project Ga0325401, IMG submission 205666) | Populus deltoides microbial communities from Bellville, Georgia, United States - Xylem-PdKOR-R2 | ecosystem: Host-associated > Plants > Phyllosphere > Stem > Wood/Secondary xylem | place...
TGGAATCGCCACTCGGTCAGGTGGAGGTCGCGTTGCTCGAGATCAGCTTACGGGTTTGAAACAGCCATAACTTTGGATCCGACCGTTGGATCTCCCTCAAATCTTTACAGGAGTTTCCGGACGCCGTATTCCTTGGACTAGATGTGGAATCGCCACTCGGTCAGGTGGAGGTCGCGTCGCTCGAGATCAGCTTACGGGTTTGAAACGGCCATCACTTTTGATCGGACCGTTGGATCTCCCTCAAATCTTTAGAGGAGTTTCCGGACGCCGTTTTGCTTGGAGTAGATGTGGAATCGCCACTCGGTCAGGTGGAGGTCGCGTCGCTCGATATCAGCTTACGGGTTTGAAACGGCCATAGCTTTTGATCCGACCGTTGGATCTCCCTCAAATCTTTACAGGAGTTTCCGGACGCCGTTTTCCTTGAAGTAGATGTGGAATCGCCACTCGGTCAGGTGGAGGTCGCGTCGCTCGAGATCAGCTTACGGGTTTGAAACGGCCATACCTTTTGATCCGACCGTTGGATCGCCCTTAAATCTTTACAGGAGTTTCCGGACGCCCTTTTCCTTGGAGTAGATGTGGAATCGCCACTCGGTCAGGTGGAGGTCGCGTAGCTCGAAATCAGCTTACGGGTTTGAAACGGCCATAGCTTTTTATCCGACCGTTGGATTGCTCTCAAATTTTTAAAGGAGTTTCCGGACGTCGTTTTCTTTGGAGTAGATGTGGAATCGCCACTCGGTCAGGTGGAGGTCGCGTCGCTCGATATCAGCTTATGGGTTTGAAACGGCCATAGCTTTTGATCCGACCATTGGATCGCTCTCAAATCTTTAAAGGAGTTTCCGGACGCCGTTTTCGTTGGAGTAGATGTGGAATCGCCACTCGGTCAGGTGGAGGTCGCGTCGCTCGAGATCAGCTTACAGGTTTGAAACGGCCACAACCATAACTTTCGATCCGACCGTTGGATCGCGATCAAACTTTTACTGGAGTTTCCGGATGCCCTTTTCCGTTGACTGGATGAGGGATCGATAGTCGGTGATGATGAGGTCTGGTCGAGCCACGCTGGATGGACGGTTCGAAAGGGCCATAACTTTCCATCCGACCGTTGGATCGCGATGAAACTTTTACTGGAGTTTCCGGATGCCCTTTTCCAAGGAGTGGATGAGGGATCGATACGCGGTGATGATGAGGTCTGGTCGAGCCAGGCTGGATGGACGGGTCGAAAGGCCATAACTTTCGATGCGACCGTTGGATCGCGATCAAACTTTTACTGGAATTTCCGGATGCTTTTTTGCAAGGAGTGGATGAAGGATCGATACTCGGTGATGATGAGGTCTGGTCGAGCAAGGCTGGAAGGACGGTTCGAAAGGGCCATAACTTTCGATCCGACCGTTGGATCGCGATGAAACTTTTACTGGAGTTTCCGGATGCCCTTTTCCAAGAAGTGGATGAGGGATCGATACTCGGTGATGATGAGGTCTGGTCGAGCCAGGCTGGATGGACGGTTCGAGAGGCCATAACTTTCGATCCGACCGTTGGATCGTGCTCAAACTTTTACTAGAGTTTCCGGATGCACTTTTCCATGGAGTGGATGAGGAATCGATACTCGGTGATGATGAGGTCTGGTGGAGCCAGGCTTGATGGACTGTTCGAAAGGGGCATAACTTTCGATCCGACCGTTAGATTGCGATGAAACTTTTATTGGAGTTTCCGGATGCCCTTTTCCATGCGGTGGATGAGGGATCGATACACGGTGATGATGAGGTCTGGTCGAGCCAGGCTCGATGCACAGTTCGAAAGGGCCATAACTTTCGATCCGACCGTTGGATCGCGATCAAACTTTTACTGGAGTTTCCAGATGTTTTTTTCCATGGATTGGATGAGGGATCGATACTCGTTGACGATGAGGTCTGGTCGTGCCAGGCTGGATGGACGGTTCGAAAGGGCGATAACTTTCGATCCGACCGTTGGATCGGGATCAAACTTTTACTGGAGTTTCCGGATGCCTTTTTCCATGAGGTGGATGAGGGATCGATACTCGATGATGATGAGGTGAGGTCTGGTAGAGCCAGGCTGGATGGACGGTTCAAAATTGCCATAACATTCGATCCGACCGTTGGATCACGATCAAACTTTTACTGGAGTTTCCAGATGCCCTTTTCCATGCAGTGGATGAGGAACCGATTCTCGGTGATGAGGAGGTCGGGTCGCGCCTGGCTTGAATGATGGTTCAAAACAGCCATAACTTTCGATCCGACCGTTGGATCGCGATGAAACTTTTACTGGAGTTTCTGGATGCCCTTATCCATGGAGTGGATGAGTAATCGATACTCGGTGATGATGAGGTCTGGTCGAGCCAGGCTGGATTGATGGTTCGAAAGGGCCATAACTTTCGATCCAACCGATGGATCGCGATCAAACTTTTACTAGAGTTTCCGGATGCCCTTTTCCATGGAATGGATGAGGAATTGATACTCGGAGATGATGATGTCTAGTCAAGCCAGGCTGGATGGACGGTTCGAAAGGGCCATAACTTTCGATCTGATCGTTGGATCGCGCTCAAACTTTTACTAGAGTTTCCGGAAGCCCTTTTCGATGGAGTGGATGAGTAATCGATACTTGATGTGGATGAGGTCTGGTTGCGCCTGGCTTGATGGATGGTTCGAAAGGGCCATAACTTTCGATTCCTATCAAACCTATTTTAGCTTTCTGAGATTAGATTCATTCTTGATTTTGGGTTGCATGGTCACGAGGTTCGCTTTAGTGGTTAGATTCAGATGTTCTCATAAAATTTTGTACTGTCCAATTTTACGCTATTGAGTATAACTCCAATCCAATCGTTGGACCGATATGAAACTTGACCTGAAGATCCTGGAGGTATTTGTCTATGTTGGGATAAAGTTTCAGTTGACTTGTAGTTCAGGAAGGACTTGCAATATAGGTCAAAACAGGTTGTACAAATTTTGTTATTTACTTTCTTTTTACCTATGAACTTCCTATTTGGCAAGGATCTTTTTTCCTACAAAGATGTGGGAGCTTATTTTGGAAATTTCCTAGTTCCACAAGGATCTTTTATGCGCTCCAATATAATCTCCAAGTGTGGCAAGGATTCATTAATGTTTCAGAATCCTTTTCCTATAAGAATTCCTTATTCATCCTAGATACACAAAGAAAGAAAGTCTGGTATTTAATGACAGATTTGTTTTTTTTATTATTTTCTTACATGTGTGGAATTAATTAATACTTTGTTTTTCAGCTAGGATCCAAGGCTTGTTTGGATCAAGCTATGGGTTTTTTAGTTTAGAGTTTTGGGTCAGTTTTGTATGTGGGTCAGTTCATCCCATAAGGGTAAATCCATTAGTGTTAATTTTTAAGAACTATTTAAACACATGTAACCAAAATTTCGTGTAACAACCCGGCTTTTCAGGCCCAAAACAACAATAATTTTTTTTTTATACTTGACACACAAGGAACCGGTAATCGGCGAACCTAATCCCTCACATCATCAAAATACAATCCATACAATCAATACTTCATTTAAAAGTGAATCTTACATAAACACATAATATTATGGTTGCATGATTAGAAGTTCATATTAAAAATATACATCCATAGCTATGAGTTTGCATTCTTATCCTACTAATAGCCATTACGAATTTAAACAAAAGGATCTAATAAAAGTTATACGTTCAGTACATTGATTCATACAAAATACATTGTGATTTAGAATGCATCTACATGATTCCTTGCAAAAGTAAGTTCCCGTGTATTGGGTTTCCTAGACATCTCGTTAGTGGGACGTCCCTGCTGCAGTACAAAACATTTAAGAGAATGCAATTACTTAATAATAATAATAATAATAATAATTAAACGATCCGGCAATTAAATGAAGCATTAACATTTAAAGTTTCTTCATGTTCTTGGTATAAACAACTTGTAGTACATATAAATGCTCCAATTCTTGCAATCAACCATAATCTTAAACTCGACTATCCTCTTAAGGCATTATTTGCTGAGGTTAACCGTTCACTCACCCCGGTCATCCACTTCGGATGCCATTAGCCAAAGCTAATCAATCATTCTTCCTGGTCATCCACTTCGGATGCCATTAGCCGAAGCTAATCAATCGTTCGTCCCGGTCATCCATTCGGATGTCACTAGCCGAAGCTAATCATTCATTTGTCCTGGCCATCCATTCAGATACCATTAGCCGAATCTAATCAATCATTCGTCCTGATCATCCATTCGGATGCCATTAGCCAAAGCTAATTAACCATTTGTCAACATTTAAGCGTTCGACAATCTAATATCTGTTCTAACACAATATGGTAACATTCCTGATAAAGTATTTTATTATTCAATGTATGAGAAAGGAAGGTGCAAGTCACCTACCTGCTCCACCTGCGGGTTATTCTGGTCTTGACGATGATCCAATCTCTACCGCACCACTTAAAACATCAATGGTCATAAATCAGTACATGGGTATCTTTGAATCACATTTGTCACCACACTTATTTCAAGAGTTCATATGTTCACATTCAAGTGTCCCACATTTTACATCATCATACCATGAAATTGTTACTAGCATTTAAGTCATTTTAGCCTAGGAGGCCTATTGTAGAAATTGGCAGCGAAAACTGGTTCGCTGCAGGCTGCCAATTCGGCAGCGAAGCTGGTTGTCTGTAGGCGGCCAATTCATCAGCGAAAACTGGCTCGCTGCAAGCTGCCAATTCGTCACCGAAAACTGGTTCACTACAGGTTGCTAATTCGGCAGCGAAAAACTGGTTCGTTGCAGACAACTCAGTTTCGGCAGCGAATGTTAATTCGCTGCAACCGACACAGTTTCGGCAGTGAATCACAATTTTGCTGCTGAACCCCCAATTCGGCAGCGAATGTTAATTTGCTCCAGAAATTCAGTTTCGGCAGCGAATCACAAATTCGCTACAGAACACGTCATTCAGCAGCGAATGCCAATTCGTTACGGACGACACAGTTTCGACAGCGAATCATAATTTCGCTGTAGAACACACGATTTGGCAGCGAATGTTAATTCGCTGCAGACAACACAGCTTCGGCAGCGAATCACAATTTCGCTGCAGACAACTCAGTTTCGGCAGCGAATGTTAATTCGCTGCAGACAACTCAGTTTCGGCATCGAATCACAATTCACTGCAGAACACGCTATTCGACAGTGAATGCCAATTCACTGCGGACGACACAGTTTTGGCAGCGAATCACAATTTCGCTGCAGAACACACAATTCGACAGCGAATGCTAATTCGCTGCAGACGACTCAGTTTCGGCAGCGAGCATGAACACACACCTCACATGTTGTAACAATCTCAGCAAATCAACTGTCACTAAGTTCTAGTAGAACACACACACATTGAAACCACCAATTTCAGCATATACTCATTCAACAATTTCCAGCAGGACACACACATTGAAACCATCAATTTCAACACATAATCTTTCAATAATTCCAGCAAAACACACACACATGCATGCTAGCCAACCCTATAGTTAAGGCTAGCTCTCTACCATAATTTGTTATTTCCATTTTATTTATTTTTCTTTGTTAGATGTTCTGGGAATTTGGCCTCATTTCATTTCTGTTTCCTTATCCTCTTAGTTAATTTTAGTCTCCTTCACAACTAGCTTAGGTCTTAGGTTAATTTTTCTTAGGGTCTTCTTCTTCATTTCTTGTTTTGGGTCTTAAGGAGAAGAGGAAGGGAGTTTCATGACCCATACCTTTCGAATCTAACTAAGTTTGAGTAAGGTTTGACACTATTCTTTCTCTTCTCCTGTTGGTTCTCCTCCTTCTTCTTCCTCTCACGTTTTCTAGCCCCTTTTTCCTTTCCCTCTAGGCAGTTATCCAATCTTCTCTCAAGGTCTCATCTTTCCCTCACACATTCACAAGGCACTCTCTACTGGTTTGGTTTAGGTTTCTGTTGGGAAAGAGGAAAGGAAGAGCGACATGCAGCTGCTGGAGACAACTTTGGGAAAAAGATGGGTCATCCTCTCTCTCCTCCTTGTATTTATACTCCTCATTAAATGAGGTGGGTTGTTTAGGGTTGGTTTAGATGTGTTCTTATCCTTGTTTTGGTCTATCTAAAACCGGTTTTACCCCTCCCTCCCAGTTCCTTAAGTTAATTAATTTTTTAAAAAAACAAAAACTGCGTCGCTGCCAATCCAAAAATCGGCAGCCAAAACTGCGTCGCTGCCGATAAAACTGAGTCATCAATTCTATCTATCTATATATACATATATAATTTTTTTTCTTTTGGGTGTTTACATTTTGACTTCTGAATTTTTTAATTATAGCATTTGAGAGTGATTCTTGCATTCTTCAGTTCTTGAACAAACTGAATCTAACTTATCAAAGATTAACTGGTTTCGTGGCGTCATTCTACTTCATTCCAATAGTGTTGGTGCTTGGGGCAGGTTCAATCTTGTCACACTCCTATCAGACCTATTTCAGCTTTCTAGGATCAAATCTCAATCTTAATTGTGGGTTGCATGCCAATTAGAGTCTTTGCACAGATTCCAAATGTGTTTCAACAAAGCAATCTTGAACAAGTTCATTTCTATTGTGAGATACTTTGAGAAGCTTTTGGAGGTTTCCTGATTTGATTCAGGTTTTGATATATCTATTCTTAATGGGACTCTTCCTCGGAGATTATCTCCCTTTCAAAGCATGTCCCTTGTAAGTCGATGATGAAATTCAGAAGTTCCTTTTCTCTTATAAGGATAAAAGGCTCCCAGTCTAGATGGATTCAGTGTGGATTTCTTTAAAAAAGCATGGAGTATTGTTGGCTTGGACACTATTAATACTATCTGGTCTTTCTTCATTTCAGTTCAGCTTCTTAAGCAAGTAAGTGCTACAACTATAACATTAGTCCTTACAGCTCTTAACCCATCTATGATTAAGCACTTTTGGGCCTATCTCATATTGCAATACCATTTGCAAAAGCATTGCCAAAATCATCGCTAATAGAATCAAAAAAGTTCTTCCAGATTTGATTGGGCCTTTTCAATTAGCGTTTCTTGAGGGGAGAAATATTAGTGCTAATATTTTACTCTCACAAGAGCTTCTTCATAATTATCATCGAAATGCGGGGCCTTCTAGGTGCTCTTTGAAGGTGGCTCTTTGAAGGTGGATCTGATGAAAGCTTATGATCCCGTGAGGTGGGATTTCTTATTAGCTATTCTTTAGCTCTTCTCATGATTTTTTTTATCCTTATGGACCGAATCATCACTAAACTAGGGGTTGGATGAACCACACTATTTAATATTAAGGCGGACTTCAACTTCTCAATTCCATCCTCTTCTCTATTCAGGTGTATTGGTCTTTCTTTTTTTAATTCTTCCTAAGGTTGTTATAATGAAAATCACCTTTTTATTGAGGTTTTTTTATGGAAGGGTAGTGATCTTGCTTCTGGTAATGCAAAAGTTGCTTGGAATACTATTTATTTGCCTAAGAAGGAAGAGGGTTTAGGTGTCAAGAATCTAGAGGTGTGGAATTGAGCAACCGCGGTTAACTTATGGACTATATGCAATCCAGCCAACTCTATTTGGTCATTATGGATATCTTCTTACTTGTTGAGAGGTAGGAGTATTTGGGAAGTTCCTTGCTCAAGAAATTGTTCTTGGAGTTGAAGGAAGATACTTCAACTTCGTTGTGATAGTCAGAAGTTCATCTATTTGCGTGTAAGAGATGGGCACTCTATTTCTCTCTGGTTTGATAATTGGCACCCTTTAAGCCCTTTGGTGGAGTTTTTTTGGGATAGGATTATTACTGACTCTGGCTTGGAGAGGGATGCGAGGTTGAATTGTCTTATTGCTTGTAAGGAGTGGCTTTGGCCTCATCCTACCCCCTAAATGGATTTAACTGATTCGTTGTACGCCAACCTCTTTTCACCTAGATGATGGGAGGCATGAAATTATGATGCGAACCTCTTGATCACGTGATCAAGCAACCCTCAATAAAAATGATACTTCTCCAAGAAAGCAAAGAATCAGGTTTGCGAAGTGTGACACAATGAAAACCTTTCTCAAGGCACCAATACTATTGGAATTGAAATGAATGACGCCATAAGGTCAATTATATCTTGATAAGTTAGATTTCATCTTTGTCCCAGCAAAGATAACGTCTTTCATCATGCAAAACACAAGTTAATTTCATAAATTTATCGTGTTCTGCTTTTCGGCATACAAAAAACTTATATAATGTTTCAAATAACCTTAATGGATCCCATATGTTGGCTGATTTAAGTTCACTTACAAAATTGACCCAAATAAATAATAATAAACCAAAGACTAAAAAGAAAATAATAAAAACAATAAAAATCCAAAATTAATATCCTAGATATGTTAGAATCATATTTGTCACCCATAAGAAGTCCTCAATAGACTAGAAAGTCTAATCTGAATGTGGAATTGATTATGAAGTTTTCTTGCATCCTTTTTTTAGATGGGCAATTAATGAAGAAAATCTCTCTTTTATACCTGTGAATTTAGTTTCCTTCCTAAACCAGGAGAATCATTAATTAATCCTTCTTATTTTGGGAAATCAGATCTAGTAGCCCCCTATCATCCTTTGTTGCTAGAAAACTTCATTCCTTGATAATAAATATTCTCCTAAATAATATGTAAAATAATGATCAAAATTTCCTTGAATTTAGGAGAATTGATTATGAAGTTTTCTTGCCTTGTTATGCTTCATATCCGTTTTTTACATGGACAATTAATGATAAACCAAAGACTAAAAAGAAAATAATAAAAATCCAAAATTAATATCCTAGATATGTTAGAATCATATTTGTCACCCATAAGAAGTCCTCAATAGACTAGAAAGTCTAATCTGAATGTGGAATTGATTATGAAGTTTTCTTGCATCCTTTTTTTAGATGGACAATTAATGAAGAAAATCTCTCTTTTATACCTGTCAATTTAGTTTCCTTCCTAGACCAGGAGAATCATTAATTAATCCTTCTTATTTTGGGAAATCAGATTTGGTAGCCCCTAGCATCCTTTGTTGCTAGAAAACTTCATTCCTTGTTGATAAATATTCTCCTAAATAATATGTAAAATAATATACAAAATTTCCTTGAATTTAACAGAATATTTTGCTGATTTAAGTCCTTATAAAATTAGGAAATCAATCCAAAAAAAAATCTTATTTGATTTAAAGTGAACTTGACCAAAACAACACCATTTTGGGGTTGACTGTTCTTCTTCTTCAAATTTTTGCTAGAAAAGCAGCTCGAGTGGCCTCCTTCCTGAGGAATTTATGTTTTATCTCTATACCAACTGGACAAAACTGGCATGAAAATGATCACCTGACATCTGACCACACCCCTACGTGATTTGTTTTGGCTAATTTACGCCATAGAATATTGATTCGTGAATATTGATTGGCGAACGAGAAGGATAAGGTAGACGCCACGAAGCAAGGTAAAAAAACATGTCAGGAGACTCCACATAAAATTTCAACCCAATCCAACGGTCGGATTGAGAATTATGATTGTTGCTGTAAAACTGGATAACTGCACATTTTACATCAAAATCCGAATTTGACCTTGCCTGGATCGTATCATATCATGTCAAATCAAAACAACACACCACCCCCTCCCAAGGGTGAACTTATGTTCCAAATGCAAGTTATGACAAAGATGATGGAAAGAATGAATTTCATGATAGGGAACATGTGTGACAGACTTGAGAAGGAAAAGAAACGAAGGTTACGAGTTTCAAATATTTATGATCATAATGCTTTTATGATGTTAGATAAAGAGCGCGAGACTCGACTTGAAAAGATTTATAAAGAAACAAATAAAAAACATGAAGAATGGAGAGCTTCAGTTCAGCACCAAAAGGATAAAAACAAAATAGGACAAGAAAAATATAAACGCAAGTGGAAGGCAAGACATGCTTATTTGAAATGATTATCTACTACTACGTTCATACAATATTGTTGCAGTCAAGTGTGTGTGAGAAAAGAACTCCAAAGGCTTTAACAAGAGGCTAAGAAATTGTCCGTTAAACCTATTTGTGATTCGAGGATGAATCACCTTGAAGAGAGAGGAAATTATATGATCCAAGCAAGGTTAGATTTCGGCTTTTGCGTAAAATTTTCTACCATCTAGTTTTACGCCATTAAGCTTTCAAAATCCAACCGTTAGATCAAGTTGAAACTTTCGGTATTTTTCTACATATTGAAAAGTTTCAATTCCTGCTTTAGCTTTCTTAGTTTGCAACACAGCTGATACATTGGACAACCCCTTCAATTCTGATCACATACCTTCTTCACCAAGGGCATGAACTCGTCATAATCCATCCACATATCGAAGAATCTGAATGGTTTCTTTATGTTCTGATCATTGCTAGTAACCTTTACCACCATAGGAGAATGGTCTGACACACCCGAAGGCAAAAATCTCGCTTCTGACAATGGGAAGTTCAGATTCCACTTCTCATTGACAAGCACTCTATCTAGTTTCTGCATAATCAGATTCTCAGGACATTGGTTCGACCAAGTATAATGCATACCTGAATACCGAAGATCATCTACTTTCGCTTCTCAAATACATGTATCCAATCTGTCCATAGTACCAGCCCACGTAGTAGACCCTCCTAACCTGTTCGACTGGTTGCGGATAGCATTAAAATCACCCATAAGAATCCACGGGGTTGACTCTCATCCATCAGTACGACTCACTATATCAGACCATAATGCCTCACGTAAGGAAGCGTTATTGTCTCCGTAAATAATTAAAGTATTGAAACAAATATTGGTAGCTAATATAGTGACAAAAACATGAATAGCCTGGTCTGACATTCCAAAAACATCCACCTTCATTGTATCAGCATTCCAACAAACCCAAATACGACCACGACAAGAGAAATTATAATTATACAAGAAGGACCAATTACGAAGAAGAAGTTGAAAGACATTATCTTTATTCTTGTCTCTAACTCAAGTTTCAACCAAACCAAAAAGAGCTATCCTGATGCGGATCAGCCCAACACCAAGCGTAATCATGCCAAGGACCCATTGGAGGTGCCAATTGGGCCAATCACAAGAGCTAGGGCAAAGAAG
>Ga0325401_1006775_pt1 | contig 11095 bp, 6 predicted proteins | sample PopdelMetagenome_FD_205666 | JGI IMG/M metagenome (GOLD analysis project Ga0325401, IMG submission 205666) | Populus deltoides microbial communities from Bellville, Georgia, United States - Xylem-PdKOR-R2 | ecosystem: Host-associated > Plants > Phyllosphere > Stem > Wood/Secondary xylem | place...
ACTGGTCGATGATGTGGCTGCTGACATGGCATGCCTACTGTGCATGCTGACATCACACTTACATCAGGCTGATGTCATCCCTGGCATGCCTACTGTGCATGCTGACATCACAATTATGTCATGCTGATGTCATCTATATCCGGGTCAGTCACATGGGTCGGGTCAACTGGTATTCGGGTCGGGTCAGCCCATCCGGGCGAAGAAGACGCGTGGCACGCATGGGCGCGTCTGCGCGCGTGGGCGGATGCCCTGCCGAAGAGTGATGGAGAGTGCGGCCATGTCCAACGTCCGCTTTTGACGTCGTTTTCACCAGTGGCTTCGTCTCGGCCTCCTCTACACAGTGGTATGGTCAAAACACAATTTTGACAACTTTCATTTTTGAGCAAAATCAAACACCCCTTTAAACCATCAGCTCTGATACCAATTTTTGGGGAATTACGGCACCCCATGCGCGGACCGGGGGTGTACTGATAGTTGCTTAGAGAAGGGTAAGCACACTGACACAATAGTTTACGTGGTTCAACAAATTGCCTACATCCACGGGAGAGAGTCTATATTATTTAGAGATAGAGAAAGGATACAATAAATACATGGAGGAGGATCACTCAACTCCCAACTCACTTTGGTGCTCTTACAGCTGCTGCAATGGCAGCAAGGCTGCTGCCATTGCAGCTCTCTCTTTTCTCTCTACTCTCTTGCACACACTCACGTTCTCTCTCACACACTCTCACAAAACATGCCTCTTTTATAGGCAATTCTTGGCAACCTTCTCCAGCAATAGCAAGGGGACAATAGGTCCCGAAATCATGCCACTAATTATGGCACTAGTGGTGCTTCCACTAAGCCAAAATTAGTGGTGGGGTATTGCCACTAAATGGCAATATCCTAACAATATATAACTATAAATTTCCATGAAATAAAAGTGTTCTTTCTTTATCCTCTAATCTTCATTGTTTTTATATATTTTATTTACTTTTTATTAATTATATATATATATATATATATATATATATATATATATGCGCGCACAACATTGTTAAGAGAATAGTAGACAAATATATAACTATAAATTTCCATGAAATAAAAGTGTTCTCTCTTCGTCCTCTAATCTTCATTGTTTTTATATATTTTATTTACTTTTTATTAATTATATTATTTTATTATTGTATGCTTTTTTGATAAATAGTTTTATGATATTTTAAATGTTTTTAATAATTTTGATATATTGATATAAATTAATTTTAAAACATATTATTTTATGTATTTTAATGTTAACAATATTTTTATAAAAATAAATAGCATTTACTAACAAATATTTAAGTACATGTTTAAAGATTTGGATGCGACTTTAATTTTTAGTTGTGATTATGATTTTTCAGTATTTAATAATATTTTTAAAGCTAATATCGCAACTCTTTTCTTATATTATTTTTAAAAATTATAATTTATAGCTTTTTAAAAGCCATAATCACAATTTTATCAAAGAAAAGTGTTAAATTCCACATCTCTAATTTAGTTTAATAATATACATAAAATAAATATAACTTGCAAATAGTTATAATTTCATCTTGGAATTTATAAATAACTATTTTTTGACTAATCCTAGCATATTTGAGGTTACGAAGGTAAAATATGACTTACAGAGGAGGAGAAAATTTATTAGTCATTGTTATTGGTTTGGTTCCAATGTAGCATGTCTTAGTGACAATTTACTACTCTTCCTCTAAGCTTATTGCTTCTAACATTTGTATAGCATTGGTTCTAATTTCCAACCTCTTCTTAAAAAACCCTTGCTAGTCCAAGACTAAAGACCTTTTTGCCTTTAAAACATGGAGAGGCACATTGTTCAAAGGCCCCTTAATTTCCTCTTACCATTGCCACCTCTTTTAGAATGAAGAATTTCAAAACCAAATATCAAGTGCTAATGGTTGTATTGATCTTATGCAAGAGAGGTCATTTTATTATGATAAGAGCTATATATATGTTACCATAAAGGTATTTTTTGAAGGGTCATACACTTAGAATAAGTGTAAAAACTTGATAAATTAGAATCCAAACAAAATAAATAAAATATCAAATAAATTAAATAAAAGAATTTTCAGGTATTATGAAGGCATACAATAGAATAAAAGAGTTGTTGTTATAGTGTAATGAGGACAAAAAAAAAAAAGGATCAATGTGTGAATACAAGAAAAATCAGACAATAAAATATATTCTTTATCTTTACACTTCATCTCCATCTTTAAGATCACTTGGATTTTATGTTCAGACTTCATAATAATGCATCATATAGATGGAGAAGTTGGTTAATGCCCAAATATCATAAGAGATATCAAGGTAAAATGATGGTCTAATTCAATGGAAATCAAAAGTGCTATCAAGTAGATTAATCATGGCTACAATCTTTCCAAGACCAACCTATATCATCATCTTTATCTTTTGCCTAATATACATTTTTAACATTGAAAAGAAAAAAATCAACTTAATCTTACATCTTCTAGTTTTAAATCTGAATATAAAAAGAAATTTCAAGAAGCTCTGTCACATATTTCAAGTATTTAAATACATGGACAACAAGTTCCTCTTCAAACTGGATAGACCTTATGTGGTTCAAGAAATGTATACCAATGGATTAAGGATTGAGCCTATCAATGACAACTTCAATAAGAAATACTAAACTTGAAATCTGATGTAGCTCCTGGTCTGCATGGGCTAAAACTGTGAATGACATAATAAAAAAATTAAAAAATATATTTGAACTATATTCTGATTTGATACTTTATCTATAAAGATATGTAGACAACTTAGAAATTATTTTAAATACAATCACATCACCCCTTAAAACTATCTTGATTTATTTGATTGTTTTCGTGGTGAAAAAAAAAAAAAGAGATAACTTGATAACACAATCATGACATAAGAGAATTGGTAACGAGATTACAAGTCCAATATTATTTAAAAAAAAGAAGATCTAAGAACATATCTGGATCAAAGGTAAAAAAGAAGAAGGATTATTTTGTGTTTTATAGGAGGTTAGGAGTCACTAAAATTGATAATTTTTCGAGCTTCTTAACCGTTGAGAAACGACTCTTAAAAATCTACAACCATTGAGAAAGGGCTCCTTGGAATCCATAACTATTGAAAGACGGATCTTCGAGATCCGCAACCATTGACAAAGGTTCGCCAAAAGCCACAACTGTTGAGAAACAGTTCACAAACAATTCACACACCAAGTCTTGAAAAAAAAAACATTAACTATTGAGAATCAACTATCACCAAACACTACAAAAAATTTGAATCACCAAAGCGGTGACGTAGAACCTCGAATCAAGATGGTCAACCTATATGCAAGTTCCAAAAAAGTCTTATAAGAAAAAAATAAAAACAAAAACCTACTGCCCTAACATATGCCTCTCAACCGTTGCCCTTGTATTTTTTAGAAAAACAAAATCAAGTTGATGTTCTCGTTGTCCGCAAGGGTGGCAAGTTTAGTTGTGAAGTTTTCTGTGCTTTTGGTAATGTTCTCATTGGCCGCAAGAGATATGTTAAGGTTTTATATAAGTTAAAGATAAGATTACTGCAAGAAAAATAGTGAATGAATTGTTATAGTCTCGTGGTTCACCATGATGAAATATCTCCGGGCTAAATTTTTTTAACGAGGGGAAAGGATGCAGCAGAATATACATACATAGGTGCAGTTGGGTGGGACCCTGTAGCTGTTGTATTATCTTGGATTCCTATTACGAAAAAATCTTAATTAAATAAGAAACAAACATTACCAACCTTAGTAATTAATTTAATTAACCTGTAAACTGTTTTACTTGAAAGAATCATGTAATAAAAAAATAAAAAGGTAAAACAAAAAAAGATATATAGGTTCTCCAAGTGTATGGTCACAGGTTTACTTCAGCAATCAGAAAAGAATAGAGATCTAACAGAGAAAAATAACTTAAAAAGTTGGTGAGGAAGAATAAATAAATAAATAAAATAAGAACGCACAGAGTTTGGAAGAGATTAATTTAACATTACTGTATACCTTTTTCTCTTAATTTTAATTACTTTTCTATATTTAACTTTAGCAAATAAATAAACAATGAAACAAATATTGGGTACACTTGGAAGAATCAAAATGATGAAATGAAAATTGCAATAGCATAGCTCAACATGTATATTTTTCATTTTCGTTTTATTTTTCTTATAGTTTTGTTTTTGGTGACAAGAGCCCCTTTCTGAGCCTAACGTTTCAAAACACGTACAACATGTTACTAACCGGCTCTACTCATAAAACCCTGATTCTGGACACTCGTTTCCGATGAGGCATATCACAATCCCCCACTTTAAGATGAGTTGTTTTCGGCTCTGATATTAAATGTAATAGCCTAACCCAACATATTGTATATTGTTCATTTTGAGTTTTATTGTCCTCGTGTATGATTTTGTTCTTAATGACGCGAACCAATAATTATAATGGAGAGATAAAAATAATAGAACGAATCCAATTAGTTATTTTATTTTAACAATAAATTGTCACTAATTCAACGATATTTGAAAGAATCAAGCAATGAAAAAAAAAAACAAAGAGATAAAATAAATATATTTTATTTGCCTTCAAAAAGTGATTCTCCAATTATATAATTACTAGTTTGCTTAAGCAATAAAAAACAGAACAGAAAGCTGAGATAAAAGAATGTTTTAGAACAGGTGGTGAGGAAAAGCAAACGAATAAATGGTAGCACATACAATGTCTAAGAGATTTAAATAGCCCGTTTCAGAATGTAATTGTGGTTGTTTTTTAAAATGTTTTTTTATATTAAAATATATTAAAATAATATTTTTTTTATTTTTTAAAAATTATTTTTAAGATCAGTACATGATCTAAACCATATAAAAATATTAATTTTATGCAAAACAAATTCAAAACATTTGAGAACGTGGTGCCCAAACAGTGTATAAACTATTAGTCGTAGTTGTATTATAGCAAATTATTTTTTAAAATATTTTTATTTAAAAATATTTTTTAAAAATTTATTTTTAGTATTAATATTGTTATAAATCAATTTTATTCATTGAATAAAATTTATTTTTAAAGGGATTAAAATTTAAAATTAAAAGATTATAAATTAATTTTAATTAAAGATATGATTTGTCAACTTGTAAAAAAATTAAAGACTATAATGTATTTTTATCATTCTCTCATAATCTTCGATTTAAAAAAATTATCAAGATAATAATTATTTATTTTTAAATTTAATATTTAATCAAACTTAATTTTTTTTAAAAAAAATTTGTTTAGAACTTTGTTTCACATATATTATATATAGAATTCTTGTATTATAAATGCTGATATAATACATAAAAATAAAACCATTAAAAAAAACCTAGGGTAGCACTAAAATAAAGAGAGAGAGAAGAGGGATCTCATACCCACCCACATAAAAACAAAACCCTCGACCAACCTCCATCGTTTCCCTTCTCAGCCCACTTTAGACAAAAACATGCAATTAGGCTCTAATTTAATTTTAAAAAGGCTTAATTTTGCAAAAATAAAATTAGAGAATTAAATTAAATTTTTTAAAAATTTTCACTATTGTAATCACAGTAAAATATAAGAGCATAAATAGTATTTTGTGAAAAATAAAAGCACCACCCATTTGAGAGTGATGTATAATATAATGTTCTTTTCCTATCTTTATATATATATATATATATATATATATATATATATATATATATATATATATATATATATATATATATATAGGGTGTTGAGTTGATAATCTTGGAGAAAAAGAAATCAGAACATATTGGTCTCCTCACGACCCTCACACAGTCATAATAAATAATCGCTCTCCCTTCAACTAGATCAGCGATAACTTCTCTCCTTTACCCCTAATCACCATGGAGGCAGTCAAAGCTTCCCACGTTAGCCAAAACATATTCTTCTCTCTGAGACCGTAACACCTCCATCTCCTCCCACCATAGCAAGTTAGCAACAGTCATCCATTACATACCACCAGAACAAAGATGTGTATTTAGGACGTGTTTGAAAATATAGTAATTATATTTTAAAATGTTTTTTATTTGAAAATGTATCAAAATAATATTTATTTTATTTTATTTAAAATTATTATTAAATCAAAATAATCCAAAAATATAATAAAATAATTTAAAATAAAAAATTTAAAGTTTAAAAATATTTTTGAAATGTAAATCCTAAATAATAGACCTCTTTCTCCTTCCACGAAAGTATCCACCAAGAAGAAAAGAAGAGAAAAAAGAAAAATTATAATAAATATTGAATAATTTAAATGATTGTCAGAAAAGCAATCTAAAATTTTTTTGAAAAAAATTCTGCTTGTTTTGAAGAAATAAAACGCTGGTACAAATCCTTGTGCATTCTTTGTCATATATGCAACTATTACTCACCACCATGCAAATTCCATGTGATTTCATTGTCCTATATGCAATCATTACTCTCTTACTGATTTTTTAAAATCATCATGCGATCGTATGTGTTATTTTTTATTTAGATTTTATAATTTTAATTTAATTTTTAAATTAATTTAATTATAATATAAATAATTTTATTTATTATTTTACTTTCTTGGATGAGATGCAAGGTGTTGATCAACAAATTTACTTTCTTGCCTTCGATTTATTTGAGAAACCCATTGCCAGGGAGATATTTATCGCTCTAAAGAGTGAGAAAGGGTTGCCATGGTTGCAGGGAAAGTGAAGTGCTACCCCTAGTTGAATTAGGTTTGATTGACCACTTTTTATTTTGTATTTTCCTTGGTTACTAATTATGGTTGTGCTATGTACGGACAAAGTACTCTGAAGAAACCCCATACAAAACTAGTTCGACTTCATGATTGATGGCTGTTTTGTCAGTTTAATTTTCTTAAATGGTAGATAACTGTGAATTTACGTTGTTTGGTTAATTTGGCCACATGATGTGGTCTCTAGGGCTGCTTGCTTGTCTTTGAAGGTCAATAAGCAAAGTAAAAATACATTCAAGAGAAATTACTTTTATTTATCTATATATTTAACCTCTTGCATTGTGTAGTATATTCTCCATTTTAATCCAATTTCCACAGATACTTTGGCTAGTATGGAAGACTTCGACTTAGAATTGGACAACATGGAATTAGTTGCGGCCGCTGCCGGCTATTACTATTATAACAGTATAACTCGGCAACCTCGACATAGTTCGTCGCCTTATGGAAGTAGTTTTATGTCTGAAGTGCTGGATGGCCCTGATGGTGGATGCCGGGAAATGTTTCGGATGGATAAACATGTATTCCACAATCTATGTGGCATTCTCAGACAAAGAGGCATGCTTCGTGATACTGCAGGTGTTATGATAGAGGAGCAGCTGGCTATTTTCTTGAACATTATTGGTCATAACGAGCGTAACAGAGTTATCCAGGAAAGGTTCCAGCATTCAGGTGAAACCATAAGCCGGCATTTCAATAATGTGTTGAAGGCAATCAAGTCACTTTCACGTGAGTTTCTACAGCCACCACCTATCGCCACTCCTCCAGAAATTCTGTCCAGTAATAGATTCTATCCATATTTCAAGGTATATCTCTGCAAAACTATTCTATATCTTTTGTGATGCATTGTTTTATGCCACTTACTTGATTTCTTTTTGTTCAGGATTGTATTGGTGTCATAGATGGTATGCATGTTCCTGCACATCTTCCAGCCAAGGACCAATCTCGATTTCGTAATAAGAAAGGTGTTTTATCACAAAATGTTTTGGCTGCTTGTACATTTGACTTGCAGTTCATATTTATTTATCCGGGTTGGGAAGGCTCTGCTGCAGATTCTCGTGTGTTAAGAGCAGTCCTTGATGATCCAGATCAGAATTTCCCTATCATACCTGAAGGTTCCCTCCCTCCCTCTCTCCCTCTCTTACACACACACTCCCTCTCTCACATGCTCACATAACACACACACTTGCAGTAGTTTGTAGCTTTACCCAGAATTGAGGTCTCTCTGTATTCCATGTATAATTTGTCAGCACAAACCATGTTTATCTATAATTGCATTCGCGCACAAACAAGCCCTCTCTTTCAAACTTGGAACTTCTATTTTCTCTAGCATTTTTCTTGGGTTGCTTACCCACTCCGTTCTTTGACAGGAAAATACTACATTGTTGACACAGGATACTCAAATCTGGAAGGATTTATTGCTCCATACCCAGGAGTCCGCTATCACCTTCATGAATTTAGAGGTGCCAATCAGCTGCCCAGAAATCCACAGGAACTATTTAATCACCGACATTCTTCCCTTAGAAACACCATTCAGGTGTCTTTCGATGTGCTGAAAACACGATTTCCTATTCTTAAAGTGGCCCCTCAATATGGATTTCATGTCCAAAGGGACATAGTTATTGCTGCATGCGTGTTACATAATTACATCAGGCGCGAAGGGAAAGATGATTGGTTGTTTGCTAATGTTGATGGAGTGGCTGTGGCAGAATTGCCAGATATTGATGACGAGTCTGATAAACAGCTGGGTTCCTCCATTCAGGATCACATGGCTTTCTCATTACGAGAATCGATTATGGGGGCAATGTGGAATGACTTCATAAACAAATGGGATCAATGGTGATTGGAGTTGGCTCGCTCTCCCAGTCTGTGAAGATGCTGTATAGACTTAGGCAACTAATTTTGACGCTTGATAGGTGTAGTTTTGTTGAGTAATGTAACTTTCTTGTGCTGAACTTGTATAAAGTTTGAATGGATAATTTGTTGCTTAGCTTCTGTACCATTTGCATGCAGAAAATGCATTATTATTTGTAGTGAAAACAGTTTTAAAATCACAAATCAATTGGCAATTAGAAAAATACAAAAGAACAATTGCATTCATATAAGAGCATAAACATTTTTCCATATTTGTTTTCTGAAAATATTTTCCTGTTTCGTAGAATATTTTATAATAGGAAAATTAATCAACAAAATATTTTATGAGCAATAATATACTTATAATATTTTTAAATTAGTTCAACCATCATCTCCTTTTGCATTGTTGTCTTGCTACCACAATTTCCTTCTCACCACCACCTCTTCCTCTGCATCTTTTCTTTCACCATCACTGCAACTATTTCATCACCATTTCCTCCACATGACCACCATTAAAAGACATTACATGTAAAATATTTTGCACAAGACAAACCAGACACATTTACAAAGTATTTTCAAGGCTACACTTACGCTTTGGGCCTTCGGTACTGGCCCCTCTTGCAACAAAATACACACACAGAACAGAATTTGACCATGCAGAGTGAAAGTGGAGTTTGTTAAACACATCCTAGCAGAATCATTACAACGTCTTGCACTCCAAACAAAGGTAGCAGCATGTTTCTCGTACATCAAGAAAATATCACAAGAAAGAAATACCTGCAAAAGAAATGAAAACTAAGGATCTGTTAGATGTCTATTTCCTTTGTATCTCTTTTCTGGTTGTTACGTGTGCAGAATATAATAGTATATTATTTGTTATAGTCCTTAATAATAGGAGCCATCCTTAAGTTTCGGGATTACCATCCTTAATCCGTTCTTTTTTTTTTTTTTAAATCTCGGATCATGACGAATGACAAAACTGAATCAACACCCATTATTCACGTTCAAACCGAAAACTCCGTCATTCTTACCGCAGTTAACTATGTTCTGGCTTTTTTAATTAAAAAGCCAGAACAATTAATGAAGATCGAAATTCCAGCGAAAATCAATTTAGGAAGTCATTGTTAGCGAAACAATAACTTCCTGCTTTAATTAGTTCCCTTAAATAAATAACTTCCTATATAAATATTATCGTAGTCTCATTATTAATTCCTCTCTCTCCTCCCCTTTCTCTTGATCAAAACGTCAAAGCGTATCCCAAATTAAGAATCCCTTTGCTACCAACTTCAACAAGCAGAAGTTCTTCAAAATTTCCCAATTTCCCTCACCAAATTTCTTAAACCTTTCTCATGATCTGTGCTTCGTTTTCTGATTGAATCGAATCATCTCATCTTGAGTTCAACATCGTTCTTGCTTGCTTGGAAGGTATATTCTACTTTCTTTTCTTGTTTTTTATTTATTTATTTATTTATATTTTTTTTATCTTACCATCTTGTTTTTCACATGGAACTATTGTTTGAATCTTTGGAATTAGGATCATTAATAGTTTCAATCAATTGGTCTTTCTTGGTTTATATAATCCATGCTTTATGGAGTTCAAGCTAAACTGATCCTAAACCTATTTTCCTTCCCACAGAACGAGCTAGATTAATGGAGAACAGTAGTGGAAGATTAGTGCAGCCCGGCACAAGTGCCAGCTCTACAAAGCTAGTGGGTCGAGCATTTGAACAGGACATGAAGGTGATACAGTCTTGGTTAATGGATGATGAAGTCTCAACCATTGGCATTTACGGAATGGGGGGAGTTGGTAAAACGACAATGCTGCAACATATCTGCAATGAACTTCTAGAAAGACGAGATATTTCTCATAGTGTTTACTGGGTGAATGTGCCTCAAGGTTTCAAGATTGAAGAATTGCAAGATCTTATTGCTAAATATCTTCATTTAGATCTTTCAAGCAAAGACGATGATCTGTCTAGAGCTGTCAAGTTAGCAAAAGAACTAGCGAAGAAACAAAAATGGATTCTCATTTTAGATGATTTGTGGAACTCTTTTGAGCCACAAGAAGTGGGGATTCCTATCCCATTGAAAGGATCCAAGCTAATTATGACAACTCGATCAGAAATGGTTTGTCGGCAGATGAATAGCCGAAACAATATAAGAGTGGATACTCTTTCTAATGAAGAATCCTGGACTTTGTTCACGGAGAAGCTTGGACATGACAAACCACTTTCTCTAGAAGTGGAACGAATTGTTGCAGATGTTGCAAGGGAATGTGCTGGTTTGCCTTTGGGAATTGTTACATTAGCAGAAAGTTTGAAGGGAGTGGATGACCTACATGAGTGGAGGATTACATTGAAGAGATTGAAAGAATCAAATTTTTGGCACATGGAAGATCAGATGTTCCAGATATTAAGATTGAGTTATGATTGTTTAGATAATTCAGCACAACAATGTTTCGTATA
>Ga0325401_1006779_pt1 | contig 11094 bp, 7 predicted proteins | sample PopdelMetagenome_FD_205666 | JGI IMG/M metagenome (GOLD analysis project Ga0325401, IMG submission 205666) | Populus deltoides microbial communities from Bellville, Georgia, United States - Xylem-PdKOR-R2 | ecosystem: Host-associated > Plants > Phyllosphere > Stem > Wood/Secondary xylem | place...
CCTCCCGGGTTCGCCGACGGCGGCGTCGACGGGGTGTACGGCACCGACTCGCCGTACTCGGACCTCTACGCCGGCGGCACCCCGGTCGAGCCGCCGGCCGAGGGCGACCCGTTCTACGAGGCCCGGTACGACGACGCGGCCCAGGACTGCTTCGACGGCGACCTCGGTGCCTGCGACGACCTCTACTACGACGCCGAGGTGGGCAGCCTCTACGAGTGGCTCGGCAGCACGTGCGGCGGCCGCGAACCGTTCGAGACCTACGGCCTCTGCGACTGACGCACCGTCGTCCCCGGTCCACCGGCGGTGCCCGGCGGGCTCAGCTCGAGAAGGGACCCCAGAGGGCGGCCCACTGCAGCAGCAGGACCGTCTTGGCGTCGTCGATGCGGCCGTCGCGCACCTGGGCCAGCGCCTCGGTGAACGGCAGCTCGAGCACCTCGATGTCCTCGCCCTCCTCCACCAGCCCGCCGCCGGCACCTGCCCGGTCGGCCGAGGAGTAGGCCGCGGCGAACAGGTGCAGCCGCTCGGTCACCGAGCCCGGGCTCATCCACGGGGTCATGACCAGCTCGACGTCGCGCAGCTGCACGCCGAGCTCCTCCGCGGCCTCCCGCTTCGTGGCCGCGACCGGGTCGTCGTCGTCCAGCAGGCCCGCGGCGGCCTCGACGAGCAGGCCGTCGGGGTGGCCGTTGACGTACACCGGCCAGCGGAACTGCCGGGTCAGCAGCACCGTGCCGCGCTCGACGTCGTAGGGCAGCACCGCCGCGCCGTCGCCGCGGTCGTAGGTCTCGCGCTGCTGCGTGGTCCACGTGCCGTCGGTCCGCCGCTGGTCGAACGTGGTGCGGCGCAGCACGTGCCACCCCGCGCACAGCAGCTCCACGTCGCGGACGACGACGTCGGGGTTGCGGTCGAGCTCGCGCCCGGTCAGGTGCAGCCCGGTGCGCCCCCGGGCGTCGGGGACGTCGGCCCCCGGCTGCCCGGCGCTCACGCCGCCGCCCCGAGCACGCGCGCCGTCCCGCTGACCGTGACGCCGCCCTCGACCGGCACGTCGACGACCAGCACGCTCGGTCGGCCCACGTGCCGGCCCTGCCGCACCGTGAACCGCGCCGGGGGCCGCAGCCGGCCCAGGTGGCGCAGGTAGGCGCCCAGGCTGGCCGCGGCCGACCCGGTCGCCGGGTCCTCGGTGATCGCGCCCACCGGGAACAGGTTGCGGGCCTCGAACGAGCCGTCGCCGGGGTCGTGGACGACGGTCACCGTGCCGGTCCAGCCCTGCGCGTCCATCAGTGCGCGCACCGCGGCCGGGTCGAAGCCGAAGCCGTCGAACCGCGCCCGGTCGGCGACCGCCACCACCGGGTGCCAGTTGCCGGCGAACGCCTCCAGCAGCGGGTAGCGGTCGTCGAGGTCGTCCGCGGCGAGGCCCAGCTCACCGAGCAGCTGCGCCTGCACCGCGGCGTCCGGTGTGCGCACCTGCGTCGGGACGCTCGTGAACGCCGCGGTGGTGCCGCCGTCCGTGCCCTCGGTGGCGAGTGCGATGCCGCCGGCCGGGGTGTCGAACCGCAGCGGACCGGCACCGAGCCGGTCGGCCACCGCGACCGCGGTCGCGATCGTCGCGTGCCCGCAGAAGGGCACCTCGGCCACCGGTGAGAAGTAGCGGACGGCGAGGTGCCTCGGGTCGCCGCCGACCGCGGGGTCGACGACGAAGGCCGTCTCGGAGAACCCGACCTCGTGGGCCACCGCCAGCATCGCGGCGTCGTCGAACCCCCGTGCGTCGAGGGCCACCCCCGCCGGGTTGCCGCCTTCGTCGCCGTCGGGGAACGCGGTCATGCGCAGCAGCTCCACGCCGCCGAGCCTAGGCAGGCCCGGTGGCGGCGAGCTGCGCCGCGGTGTCAGTGCGTGCGGCGACGGGCGAGGACCAGGGCTCCGCTGCCGCCCACCAGCAGCGCGGCGCCCAGCAGCGCGAAGCTCGCCGTCGGCGAACCCGTGCTCGCCAGCGCCGGCGCGGCGCGACCCGGTCCGGTCGGCACCCCGCCGCCGGGCGTGGCCGCGGCGCTGGACGTGGTGCTGGCCGGCGCGGTGGAGGGCTGGGTGGAGGGCTGGGTGGCCGGCGCGGTGGTGGGCGTCGTGCTCGGGGACGTGGTGGGCGTCGACCCGGACGCGGTGGGGGGCGTGGTGGGGGTCGTCGACACCGGGGGCTTCGTCGGCGACGTCGTCGTGGGGGTGGTCGACGCCGGGGGCTTCGTCGGCGATGTCGTGGTGGTGGTCGTCGTGGTCGTGGTGGTCGTCGTGACCGGCGGCGTGGTGGGGGTGGTCGTCCGCGGGGTGGTGCTCGTGGGCGACGTCGACCGGGGCGTGGTGCTCGTCGGGGACGTCGTCCACGGGGTCGTGCTGGTCGGGGACGTCGTGGCCGAGCTGCTGGAGCCGGAACTGCCGGAGCTCGGGGCGGTCGCGTAGGCCAGCCCGGCCGTCCCGCTCATGAGCCCGAACGTCGCCGTCCCGACCACGACCCATCGACGAACCAGCACGCGGCACTCCTCACCGTCGCCCGGCCACCTGGCCGGCATGCCCGTCCCTGGGCACGCGAAGACCTCACCGCACCAGGGCGCAGATGGGGACTTCCTGCGCGGATCGATCGCCGACACGCGGCCGGCAGGCACACGCGGTGACGATCTCCGTGCTGCCCGTGCCCTGAGCTGCGATGCCCTGGCCGGGCGGACCAGGACGGTTCGTCAGTCGTCCAGCCCGAAGGCGGCTCGCGCCCGGGCCGCCTCCGGCCCGGACAGCAGGGTGGGCGGCCCGGCGAGGACGGGCCCTGCGGGCAGGAGGTCGACGGGGAACCGGACGAGCTCGACGTGGCCGTCGGGTCCTGGACGACGCCCGAGCACCACGGGGCCGACCCCGCGGTCCACGTCCGGGGCCACGACCTGGAGGCCCTGCACGACGGCGCGGTGGACCGCGGCCGGCACGTCCCACCAGAAGGTCGCGCCGGGCAGCTGCGACAGCACGAGCGCCGGGGGGTACCCGTCGACCCAGCGCACGCCGATCGGGACGACGTCACCACGCGGCGAACCGACCTCGATCGTCGTCCGGCCCCCCGCGCCGACGGGAGGATGCACCAGCCGGACCGGGTCGTCGTCCGGGAGCTCGCCACCGGTGGCGTTCGCCAGGGCGACGACGAGGGACCAGTCGATCGCCCGGGTCGGACGACCCTCGTCGTCCGGTTCGACGGCGTGGGCAGGGAGCGCCATGCCGTGCACGGGACCGTTGCCGGCCGGTGCCCCGCCGGACGTTCCCCACGACGGGCCACCGTGCACCACGCGGAGATCCCGCCAGGGCTCGCCCGGCCCCGAGCAGACGACGGCACCGATCAGCTCGATGGCGGCCCCGTAGGGGGGTCCGTCCGCCCAGGGTGCCGCGTGGTTGCTCTGACCGTCGACCCAGTGCAGCCCGTCGCCGGCCTGGACGGCGTTGAACCAGTGCCCTCCGCCGAACCGCCCGTCCGAGGTCCCCCAGTTCACGAGGACGACGGCGACGGCGCCCACCGGAGCACCGTGCATGGCCCGGGCGACGGACCGCCAGGCCGTGCTCGTGAAGACCGCCGGGTTCCCACCCGCAGCCCGCACCAGGTAGTGGTCAGGGCTGGCGCCGGTGCAGCTGTACATCTCCGGCAGCTCTGCGGGCCTCAGACCCGCCTTGGTGTAGCGGTCGGCGGTCAACCTCGCGGCGTTGTCCCCGCGGGCGACGCGCGCTGCACGCCCCAGGAAGAGGTCGGCGACGGCCCGCGAGACGTCACCGCAGTTGTTGCGGAAGGGCACAGCGGCCTGGTCACCTGCCTGGAAGGCGCGTTCCAGCGGGTTGACCAGCCCCAGGAGCCGGAAACCCCGGGCCACCCGCTGCGCGGGATCTGCCGGGACCACGTCGCGTGCCGCGGCCTCCGCCATGGCGAGCTCCGCCCCGGGACCGGGCCCGAAGTGACGCTGGGGGTCCACGTCCGCACGATCCACCCCGACGCCGGCGGGTACACGGGGTCGCACCGCGAACTCCACGACCCGGGCGCCGGCGAAGCCGGTGGCGGACACGACGCCCTGGACGCGGAAGTGCCGCACCGCGCCGTCGACCAACGCCTGGGTCAGCAACTCTGCCGCTGCGTGACCCCCCGGAGCACGGAACAGCTCGTTGCGGAACGCGCCCAGGTCCCCCGTGGTACCGGCCTGCACGAGGCCTGGTCGGCTCCCGCGGAGGACGGCGGACTCGCTGGTCGCCTCGGCCACGACCGCCACCTGCCCGTTCGCCAACTGCACGAGCACTCGACCGCCGACGGCGAACACAGGGCTCGCTCGCAGGCCCAGCACCTCGGTGAGCGCCCAGGGCGCGGTCACCGTGGCCAGCACGTCGGTGGCGAACCCGAGCCTGTCCCGCGCCTCGCGTCGCGCATCGTCGACACCGCCGGCACCCGTCGCGGCAGCCTGCAGCTCCGCCGCGCGGCCAGCAGCCATCGCTCCCGGGAGCTCTGCTGCGGCCTCCAGGACCGCCGCCACGGTGCCTGCCTCGTGCGGCCCCTGCGCTCCCGACCGCGGGACGAAGGTCTGCGCGACCACCGCAGCCAGGTCACCGGCGGTCCGCGCCGGGACCCAGCCCTGCACCGCGTCCCACACCAGCACCTCGCCGGCCTCGTGGAGCGGGCGGGCGGCGCCGTCGTGGTCGATGCGGTGGGTGGACGGGTCCAGGGTCGCGCGCTGGGCCAGCCACTGGGAGAGCGGCCCACCGTGGAACCCGGGCACCGCCTGCGGACCGACGACCGAACGGGCGATGCGGAGGTCGTCCAGGAACCGGGCAGCCGCCGGGGACAGCGGCCCGGAGTCGAGGACCACCTCGCCACCGACCCACATCTGCAGCGTCCGCGCGGCTCCTGCTCGGACCCACGGGCTGAGCCCGGTCAGCACACCGATCGTCGAACCGTCGGCGAGCCGGACCTCCGTGGACACCTGCGCACCGTGCGCTCGCTGCTGGACGACGGAACCGCCGACGGCGTCCACCAGACCACGCCACGCCGCATCGGCGTTGGGGCCGGGGATGCCGAGCCCGACCCCATCCGTCAGCGGCCCGCCGGGGGCTCCTGGTTCGACTCGGCCCGGGCCAGGTCCGACTCCGTCATGCTCATGCCCAGCTCCCGACCCGCCTGCTGCTCGCAGATCCGGAACAGTTCCTCCTCCGACGGCAGCGGCGTGCCCTTCACCTCCTGGGCCACCCGCTCGGCCTCCTGCCTGGACACCCAGCGGATCTCGATCTTGCCCTCGGTGCCCGCCTGGTGCTGGATCTCCCCCACGCTCGCCGGGTCGTAGATCCACCGGTCGCTCAACCCGTCGTGCAGCACCGACTCCTGGCCACCCCGCACGTTGCTGCGCGTCGCGATCACCTGTGTGATCCCCTGCGCCCTCCACACCGCGACCCGGTACCGGAAGCGCTTCGCGTCCTCCACCGCCGCGGAGTACTGCGCCACCAACTGGTCGAGGTGCGTGCGCGGCGGGTTCTCCGGAAGGGGCTCGTACGGAGGCATCGGCGGCAGGAACGGATTGCCCTCCTGCATCGCCCTGAACTTCTCGTAGCCCGCGCGGTCCCGGTGCCGTTCCTCCGCCCACAGGTCCCAACCCGGATGGTCCGGCGGCGCTGTCTCCTCCGGTGATGCCTCCCCCGGGAACCTGGCTGTCACTGCGCTCTCCGTTCTCGGCCACAGGCCGGGGTTGCGTGTCTGCGGTTGCACCAGCGGTCGACGCTCGAGTCGCCCCGACGATCTCATCGGTCGTGGCCGAGGTGATGCGGGCATCGGCCAACGCTTGCTCTGGGCTCCCCGACCGTCGCGCTGCGGCGGCCACGAAGGTCCCCGCCAGGCCGGGCTCCTCGTCGAAGAAGGTCCGCACGCCTCGGACGTCCGGACCGCCAAGTCCTTCCCGACCTTGCGGGAGTTCGCTCTCGAGACCGGACAAGCGAACGATGTCGCGGGCCTTCGCCAGTGCGACCACCCGTTCGACCGGATCGCTCTCGGGTGTTCGCCACACCTCGTAGAAGGGGTGGGTCAGCTTCCCCACCCAGTGGGACTTCGGAGTCGGGAACTGCAGCTCCACACGCTGCCCCGTCACGCCGTCCGAGACGATGACCTGCAAGCCCAGGTGCCAGTTGCCGGCCGCCCAGGTGTTGCGCCAGTCGGGGTGGTGCTCGCCCGGGCCCGGCACCGTCCACCCCGCCGAGCGCAGACCGGACAGCAGAGCCAGCACGTCCTGGCCGTACCGGACCGGATCGGTACGCACGGAGAACCGGACGAGGTCGTCGAGGTCGTTCAGAGCCCGCGAGATCGTCTGGCCCGCCTGCAGCAATGGCTTGATCTTGCGCAGCAACGGGCCCAGCGACTTCACCGAGTCGGCCAACCCCACGAGCTCCTGCCTGGCGGGCCCACCCCCCGCCACACCACGGACCGCAGCCGCCACGTCCCGCTGGGCGTGCTCCGCGACCTGCGATGCGCCGGCGATCGCCAACACCGCCTGGTCCCGCACCCGCTCAGGGGCGGAACCCGTCGCAGCCCGCTCGTGCACCCTCGGTTCGGCCGGCGGGATGACCGAGGCGGGCTCCACCGACGCGCTGAGCGACTGCTGCGGTTCCGGATCGGAGTCGGTCCCCGCAGCCCCGGGCACGTCGGCGGCGTGCGCGAACTCGGTGATCCGTGAGCCCACGTGCTCGGACCCCGCCAGTGCAGGGGTCGCGGCGAGCACCCGCAGGGCTCCCCGCGCCCGGGCGCCGCGCAGCCCCGCCACCACCCCCGCCCCGCCGGGGGTCGCAGCGATGCCCGACAGGGACGCCTCCGTCGCCGACGGTGTGCCCCACTGCGGCCCGGCGCCCGGCGCGCTCCCGGGCAGGGGCGCCGATCGCGCCGCGACGGGGCCCACGAGGGCCCACCCGGACGCCGTCCGCACGGCGACCGGGTCCCCTGCCGCACCGGTCCGGTGCACGTCGAGGACGGGTTCACCGAGGAACGCCTCGACCGCTGGGACGACCGAGCGGGCCGCCAGCCGTTCGGCGGCGTGGTGCAGCACCGATCGTTCCTGCGCACGACGACCGGCCGTCGCGTCGTCGACCAGCCCGTGCTGCTCGACCGAGACCCGTGCCGCCGCACCCTCCGCGTCGGCCGTGCGGTGCACGGCGTCCACCACCTCGTGCCCGCTCAGCTCCGCGACACCGCCCAGCTGGTCGGCACCGAACCGGCCGGCCGCCACGAACACGTGCCCGACCACGGACGCCCGCTCGGGCCCGTCGGCCACCCAGCCCTGGGCGGCGTCCCAGACGAGGTCGCCGGATTCCTCGCTCGTCGCCTGCCCCCAGCCGACGAGGGTGTGCGTGGACGGCAGCCCGATGCGCTGCGCCAACCGGATGGAGGACGGGCCGCCGTCCGGAGGCTGCGTGAGTGCGCCCTGCAGGTCGTCGAGGAACCGGACCGCCGCCGCGGTGAGCGGGCCGTCGTCGAGGTGCACGTGGCCGACGGCCCAGGTCTGGAGCGGGCGGTCCGGGTCCGTCGTGGTCAGGCTGTTCGGCCCGGAGGTCAGCAGCAGCGACGACCCGTCGGCCAGCGTCAGCTCCACCGCGCGCTGGTCGCCGTCGTGGCCGGACCACGCGGGCCGCACACCCTCCAGCAGCCGGTCGAGCGCGGCGGCGGTGTCGTCGCCGACGCGGGCACCGTCTAGCCCTGTGCCGCCCGGTCCTCCGGCGTCGCGCTCGAGCCGTACAGCACCCCGATCCGCTTCTCGCAGATCTCCAACAGGCGCTCCGTGCTCGGCAGCGTCCGACCCTGCTCGCTCTCCACCCGCTCGGCTTCCTCCCGGCTCACCCGGGTCAGCGTCCAGTGCGGCTCCTGGAACGCCTGGTGCCTGATCTCCGACAGCTGCTTCGGGTCGAAGATCCAGCCCCCGCCCCGGAACCCGTCGTACAGCACCGCTCCCTGGTGCGGCGGCTGCGCGTTCCGTTCGGCCACCACTCCGGGGTACATCCCGTCCCACTTCGTCACCCAGTACGTGAACGTCTGGGCCCTGCGGTACTCCTCCACCGCGCTCATCACCAGCGCGTCCAGGCGTCCCGCCGGCGGGATCTTCGGCAACGGCTCGAACGGCGGGTGCGGCCGGCCGGTCTCCGCCCGCATGTCCCGGAACAGCTCCCAGCTGGTGCGTTCCTCCTCCCGGATCTGGTGCCACAGAGCCCAGCCCGGGTGGTCCGGGTCGTCGATGTCCGCCATTCGGTTCCGCCTCCTCCGTGTCGTCCGTTGCGTGCTGCACCGCTGACCTGGCCGCTGCGACCAAGCGTTCGACAGTCTTCGTCGACAGTCCCTTCCGCCCAAGAGCAAGCTCTGGCGACCCAGCCTTCTTGCTCGCCAGTTCGATGAAGCTGCGGGCCAGGTCTGGCTGGTGACCGAGGGAGCTTGTCGGACCGTTGTCGTAGGCCGGCCCGAGCCGCTCCACCCCTTGCGGGAACTGCTCCTCGACCCCCGCCTCGTCAACCAGGTCCAGGATCTCGCCCAGGGCGGCGACCCGGTCAACCGCGTTGTGGGAGTCGTTGCGCCAGATCTCGTAGGGCTCGTGGGTCTTCTTGCCCAGCGAGGCCGACTCGCGGGTCGGGAACTGGACCTCCATGCGCTGGCCGCTGGGCTCGTGCGTGAGGATCACCGCGAACCCGTGGTACTGGTTCCCCGGCACCCACTTGTTGCGCCAGTCGGGGTGGGGCTCGTCGTCCGGCGTCAGGTGGGGCGGCACCGACCAGCCACTCGTCCGCAGCCCGTCGAGCACCCCGTTGACGGTGTGGTCGTACCCGGTGTGGTGGGTCTGGACGGAGTACCGGAGGACGTCGTCCTGCGCGCGGACGGCGGCCGCGATCGTGCGACCCCGCTGCAGCAGACCGGTGATCTTGCGCAGCAGCGAGTGCGGCGTCTTGACGCGGTGCACCAGCCCGATCAGCTCGGCAGCCGGCAGCTCCTTCTCCGCGGCGACCCGCGCGATCGACTGCTCCAGCGTGTCCTGCACCTCCGCGGCCAGCTGGTCCACCGCAGCCACGTGCAACTGCACCTCGCGCTGCACGAAGGCGGGGGCTGCACGGAAGGCGTCCCACTCCGGGCCGGCGCCCGTCTCCGGCGGCGGGCCCGGAGGGTCCTCCGGTGTCCCGGCGGCGTCGGTCGAGGCCGGATCGCCGGCTGCTCCGGTGCGCTCACCAGGACTGATCCAGGACTCACCGTCGAGGCGTCCTCCGGGTCCAGGAACAACCTCACGTGCAGCCCCGCCGGTGTCTCGCGGGTGTGCAGGTCGAAGGAGCGGGTCCGAACTGGTGCTCCGTCCCCCTCCAGGCGCGGTGTCATCCCGGTTACGGGGATCGCGCCCTGCTCCAGGATCGCGACGGCGGTCGGTCCCGTCCCCGTCAGCTGGGACGTCCTGACCACGGTGAAGCGCACCGGCACGTACGTCCTCCTGGTCCAGACGTCGTACGTCAGGGGTTCCGTCGATCGTCGTCCCGTCCGTGGGCGACGTCGTGTGCTGGCTGCTGCGGTCCGCGGACGCCGAGAGCCGGGCGGCCGCGCGGGTGGCGATCTCCTGCAGCGCGTGGTCGCGAGCGCGCACCCGCGCCGTCCGCTGCGACTCCGTCTGGGCCACCTGGTGCACCAGGGCCCGCTCGACGTCGGCGCGACTGACCGGGCCGCCACCGTCCAGGGCCGCGACCGCTGACAGCTCGACGGCCAACCGGTCGAGCGACGCACCGACCCGGTCTGCACGTGCCGGTGCCGCCTGCGGCGCGGGATCCGTCTGCGCCCGGGCCGCGGCCGGCTCCCGGGCGGCCGGGGCGGCGGCGACCTCGGACACCGCTGCGGGACCGGCCACCTGGCTGTCAGCCGTCCCGGGTCCGGACGCCGAGTCCGCACTGCCCGTCGTCGACGCCGGCCGGGAGTCGCCCGTCTGCTCGGTGCTCGTCGACGCGTCGTGGGGCTGGGCGGCCCCCGGCCCCGCCTGTGTCGACGTGACCTGCGCCGAAGTCGCCGCCGAGACCGGGGAGGTGGTCGCGGTGGGGCTCTGGCTCGGAGACGGACCGGACGGCCCTACGGACGCGGGCGTCGATCCCCCGGCCACAGCCGTCGGGGCCGCCGCGGACACAGAGCTGCTCGCAGCCCCCGACGCCAGGTCTGGCTGGCCCGCCGCCTCGTGCTCGGCCGAGGACCGGTCCGGGCTCGCCTGCGACTGACCGCCCGAGGTCGGCGACGACGAGGTGGTCGAGGTCGCCGGGGACACGGTGCCGGCCGAGGACCGGCCTGCGGACGACGCGCCCGCGTTGGACGTGCCCGATGACGTGGCCGTGGACGGCGAGCCCGTGGACGACGTGCCCGTGGACGACGTGCCCGACGAGGACGTGCCCGTCGACGGCGAGCCCGTGGACGAGGCGCCCGACGTGCCCGTCGAGGACGTGCCCGTCGAGGAGGTACCCGGCGCGGTGACCGCCGTCGAGCTCGTGGACACGGGCGACGCGGCCTGTCCCGACACGGCCGTGGCCGGCCCCGCCGCCGAGGCCGGAACAGCGGCAGCCGGAGCTGCGGAGACGGAGCTGGCGGAGGCAGCGCTGGCGGAGACCGGACCCGACGACGGGGACGGGGTGGCCGGGACGGCCGTGGCCGCGGCAGGCGACGCGGCCGAGGATTGCGCCGTCGCGCCGCTGGCCGTCGGCGCACCCGCAGCACCGGGCGCAGCGGCCGGGGTGCTCACGAGACCGACGGCGCCCGACGTCCGTCCGGTGGCCGGGGCGGCGACAGCCACGGCGCCCGCCGGAGCCGAACCTGCCGCGCGCGGGGGCGACGCCGTCCCGTGGCCGGTGGTGCCCGGCGCCCTGGAGGTGGACGACGACTCGGCGGCCTTCGCGGCTGCCTCGGCCGCCTTCTGCGCGGTGTGGCCGGCCAGCGCGTCGACGTGCACCTGGGCCAGGGTCTGCACCGGGTGGACCGCGGCCGACAGCACCGCGGGGTTGGTCGGGCTGACGGTGCCGTACCGGCCGACCGCGCCCAGCGCCGCCATGCCGAAGGAGGACCCGTCGAGC
>Ga0325401_1006781_pt1 | contig 11091 bp, 8 predicted proteins | sample PopdelMetagenome_FD_205666 | JGI IMG/M metagenome (GOLD analysis project Ga0325401, IMG submission 205666) | Populus deltoides microbial communities from Bellville, Georgia, United States - Xylem-PdKOR-R2 | ecosystem: Host-associated > Plants > Phyllosphere > Stem > Wood/Secondary xylem | place...
TATTTCCCTAGACTATATGAATTGAAATGAGGGGTTTGATAAGCATATTTTAGTTTGGATTCTCAAGGATCTACACTGAACTTTTTTCCCTTTTTAATCATGATTTAGAACAATTTTCCTTTTTTTTAATTATAATCTATATCTTCAACAAATTTTTTTTTCTCAATAATGATCTAGAACAACCTTTTATTTTTTTTCCTTAATTAAATAATTTTTAAATCTTATTTACCAAAATAGTATATCTTTAATATTATTTACTAAATTAGGGTTTTTTTTTCATATAATATCTAAATTTTCCATGTCGTTTTTTCAGGAATATTTTCAATGACCTAAGAATTTTTAAAAATCTTAAGAAAATATATCTTCTATTGTATCTTTGTTTAAGGTACAAATCTTATAAAAATTATGATGTGAACCTCATGATCACATAGTCACGTTATCTATATACGAGAAAGACAAATCTCAAAAAGCCTAAAAATCAGATTTGATAAAAATATGATGTAATGAAAAACTTTTCCAATGCACCAGTATTGGAATAAGAATCCTCATACTACAAATATCAATTTACGAACAAGAAGTATAAGAAAAAACGCCACAAAATTAGTTATATTTTGATAAGTTAGGTTGTTTTTTGTTTAACCAAATAGAAAAGAGTTACATCACACAAAACACAAGTTTATTTAAAACATCATAATTGAAAACTCTTGGCTAAATTTCAACCCGATCCAACTATCGGATTGAGAGTTATACTTAATAATGTAAAACTAAACAATAGACACAATTACGCTAGAATCTGAATTTCTTGTTCAACCCTTTTTTAGATCGTATCATTCCCTATCTCTTAAACATAATTCATCTTCGAATCACAAATAGGTACAATAGATGTTTTATAAGTCTCTTGTTTAAGCTTTCAGGGCTCTTTTCTTACCAACACTCTCCTCTAAAAACTTTGTACGAAAATAACAACCCTTCTCTTTGCCTTTTGTCATTTCAGCGTTGTTGTTCCTCTCTTCTATGAAGCTTTCCATTCATAAAATAGATATTTTAACTTATCAAATTGTTTCCTTAAAACCCCAAACATAATGAATAGGTCTTTGCGTTCTTAAATGAGAACCCTTCTTTGTTCTCTCTTCCTTAACGAACCCTTCGTTGCGATTTTTTTATTTAATTTTTTACTCTAAAAAGATATTACGGACAAAATAAAATGTTGGACTCTTTCTTTATATCAAAGGATCTTTAACGCAAAACTAGACAATAATAAAAGAAGAGAAAAAAAGAAAGAAGACCAAATAGAACTTTAACCAAATCAAACCTAAAACGAGACAAAAGAAAAACAAGAAGAATATATACGCCAAAACAATTTTAAGAAACAAAAATAAAGAGGATATAACCTGATAAATTAAGTCAAGCTCCGATACCAATTGATAGAAACCCGTGCTCACGTAACCTATACGTAAGAAAGACAAATCCTAGAAAGCCAAAGAATCAGGTTTTATAGGAGTGTTACATAATTAAAATCTATCTCAAAACACCAACACTATTAGAATAAGAACACTCATTCTATGAATACCAATTCTTGAATGAGAAATACAAGGAATAACACCACAAAGTTAGTTATACTTTGATAAGTTTGATTGTTCTTTGTTTAACCAAAGAGAAAAGTGTTGCATCACACAAAACACAAGTTTATTCAAAATATCATGGTTGAAAGCTCTTGGTTAAATTTCCACCTTATCGAATGGTCGAATTGAGAGCTATGCTCGATAGCGTAAAATTAACTGGACAATATATAATTATATTAGAATCTAAATTTTCTTACTCAATATTTTCTTGGATAGTATCAGATTAAGGGTTTATATAATAGGGTATAGGGAGAGAATTTAATCCTTATTAAAATTTAATTTATTTTAATTACTGATATTATATTATATATCCCAATTTTATCAACTACATGATGAAAAGTGAAGTTGTTTGTTTATTTATTGTTAGTTAAATGTCTTTCTTTTCTCCTTTCCTTTTCTATGTCTGTGTTGGGTTGTTTTCGCTACTCCCTCCGTTTGTATTCTCTCCTTCTCTTCTTGGCTTATTAAAAATGAAATGAAAAGGGAAAAAAGGTAAGTGAGTTTCTTTCTATCTGTTTTTTTCACTTGCCATCGAAAAGACAAACACATTTTAGGATTGAAGTATAGTTTTAAAATTCATTTCGGTGCCCGTTTGAAGCAAGATTCATGTCATGAGTACGTCAAGAGAATCAACTCAAATTAACCTAAAAAATTAAAACATATAAAAACATAATCTGTTTTCCTTCATTCATGGAACCATAATCTAAAGCAGAAAACAGTAATTCCAATTAATAAAAAGAAGGGTTCTACTGATTCCATTATTGATTACAAGCTATATGCCATTTCTGTTGTCTGGTGCTGCTATCAGCTTTTCCGAGTACATGTGATAGTTTTTATTTTTTGGTTCGTTTATTTTTTTAATATATTTTTAAATAAAAAACACTTTATCCAATGAAACTAAAGTGGTTCCTTCTACAGAAAGCAATATATATTAGAAAGAAACTGCATGATCAGCAGCAACTGAAGAACAGTGGGAAAAACGTTTATGTGCTCCAACCCCACTCCTGAAGAACACACAAGAAACGCTTCGCCACCGCCTTTTCTTTGACTTAAACTGAAAATTTAAAGCTTCAGCGACCAGCAGAGACTGTTACAGAAATAAGTTGCACCACGAAGATCAGCGGTCGCCATATATAAGAAAATAGAGGATATGGTGGGAGGCAGAAGTGATTTGGAACCCAGATTAATTTAGCATGTAACCAGACCAAATACGTACGTACACTCTTAAAAGGCCGATGCTAGCTTGCAAGAAATGCCTAATTGAATTTACTGACTTTAACTCTTTACAAGCTTAAAACCAGTATCTCCAGCCAGAACTTAGGAGGGCAGGAGGGTTTTCAGGAATGGTCGACTTCATCTTTAACTATCAAACAGAAGCAACAACAGATCACCAACGTATTCAACTAATGAACTTCAGTCATGACAATTTAATATTAGTTGTAAGTTTCCTAGAAAATCCAATTGAAAATAAGCACTTGACAACTTCATGAATGCCTTAATTTATGATCTGAGAAATTCAAAGATTCCCATCCAGTAATGCAATGCAACTCTGCATGGACATTTTTTTGTTTTCATTTTAGGAGTAGGGACAAGATGCAGCATTAACTACAACATTCTGTAAGGTACTAGAGAAAAGAAGATGAGGCACAAGATTCAAGTCCTTGAAATTTTTGAAAAGAAAAAGGAAAAAGATGCAACTTTTTTCTATGCAGACTAATATTGCAGAAAGTATCCATATATATCATAAAGGTTTGTGATCCATATGTTTTTGGGATGTCTAAAGCAGTTTCATAAGACAAATTAGTTTTTATCATCAACGACATGAACATCATGAACAAGGGGACCTAAGTCGAAGTCTGCATCAGATTAGCTTCTTTCATGCTTCACAATTATGCGACAAAGTAATCTTAGTTTGGTCGCAGGTCTTTGTTGTCTTTGATGCCACCTCTTAAACTTGCATTGATTTAATGACTTTGCTCCCGTGATGTGATTCCATAAAGGTAGAAATGGTTTCTCACTCGAGTTGATAAGTTGAATTGTGAGCATGACTCCATATATAATTCGCGGCTCTGTACTACTTGATCAAATAGACTATTATTGTCAAGTGATACCAGCTCTTTCTCTTGAAATTCATCTTAGCTTCCGTTTCTATTGATGCCTTCTCCTCTTGGAGACACAGAATCATTGTCATGGCCTCGTCTGCTACATTAGCAGCAGCACTTCTCTCTTTCTCGAGCTCGAGGTACAAAGTAGCACGAGCGGCATGTTCTTCTTCTAATGCTCGTTCCAAGACCCTAATACTATTCTTTTCATCGTTATCAAAGCAAAGCTCTCCTTCTGCTTTGCATTTCAAATCATCACCAGGTAGTTCAGCCTTCTTTGTGGGCTTATTTTCCTTCATCAACAGGCTCACTTGGTTAAAAAATCATTAGAGAGTACTGTTCCCACAAATCCAATATCTACTGAAGACTCCTTGCTATCTGAAAACACAAAACTATCCACATTAGAAATATGCAGAGCATTCTTGATCATGCTCCGAACACATCTTAAAAGCATAGAAGGCTTATGCCAAACTCTCAAAAACCACAAAAAGAAAAAGGAAAAAAAAAAGGAAACTTAAATGCTATCTCCTAAAACAGAAAACTTCGTATTAAATGATTCATCATGCAATCTAGCACATAATACCTATTTTTATGAGAGGAAAAAAAAACCTCTATTTATCATATAAATAATAATATATATCAAATTGAAAAATATGAATTGTTAACAAAATTAAAAATAAAATGTGTCAATGTAAGGTGTACTTTTAAAATCATCCAAGAGATGTCTTAATTTTGGTTGATACATAACGTGATATGAAGATACTTCTTCAATTTTATCTATATTGTTTTCGCATATACCCACATATACAGACACAGTAATATTAATTAGCGATATTAAAACCTTTTATTTTTTTATGATAAATGCTTTAAAAATTAGAAGTATGAATACTTAGAGAATACAAAATTGTTAATTCTTTTACCTGAGTGGTTCAAAGGGTATATATAACCAATAAACCTTGTCATATTTCTTGAATGAAAGGGTTGAAGAGTCATTTTTTCCTGATAACAATAATAAAAAATAAATATTTCTTACACCATATTAATGAAAGATAATATTCTTTACACAATACTAATAAGAAGAATGTATTTCTTACACAATAATATTAATTAGCGAGTGATAAATATATATTACGTAATACTAATATTGATGAAAATATAATAAACACTTATAAGATTTTTATATAACTAGATGTGTACAGAAATAATTATTCTTTTAACTTTTAAAATTTTATGTTAAAAATAATACGAATAAACAAGGTTTTGAACCCCAACACGAGAACCATAATAATCTACACCCACTTCAACTTGGAATGATATCAAACCCAAAGCCTACACTCACTTCAAGTATTCTCTCTCTTCTTTTATGTTATCATCCATCTCTTATTTATCAGGGCACATCAAGCTATCTATACATATAGGTAAGCCTTGGTAAGCCTTGTAAAGTACGTAACTTGAAATTTTTTTTCTAAAATAAGCTATATATATATATATATGTAACTCTCTTCGTTATTTTTCTTGCATAATATCTACCTGGAAAACCATAACATGAAAAAGTTCTTCTACAAGTACCACCCACCACCCAACATATAATTGTCCGTGAAAAAAGCTGAAGTGCAATGAAGTTTTTTCGAGCTTTATCATGAACCATACATGGTATCTCTAGCACAAGAAATTATAAATGACTTCGGTCCTGAATCGCCATATGTACGTATGCACCAACACAAGCTATCTCCCTCCCGAGCCAGCTGCTGTACGTCAGAGCAGCATTCAAACAATATTTCTTAGAAGACCACAAATTTTTGATACCCCCATCAAAAGATGTAGCTGAATTGTAGTTCTCCTGTCAGACAGAGGAGGCATAGGTCCCCATCAAAGTGTATTTGTAGAGAGTGACAGAAACTAAGTAATATGATCCTCTATAATCAATCTTGAAGATTAGCGATGAAGTTAGAATTTGTAGTCGATATTGGGCTAATTAAAAGATTTAAAATCTTTTATTGGTGCAAGAAATGCATTAATTATATTCCAATATTATGCTTGCGCCAAGAATATTCATGAAATGAAGTACAAATTCCAAACTATTTTTAGCTGAAATTAATTAAAATTAAGTGAACCACTTAATTTGACAAGTACTATTTTGGAAATATATTCTTAGCAACCTCTTGAAATAATATTCAAGTAAGAATTAATTAAATATGATTCAATTAATCTAACAGGTTAATCTAAGATCTGATTGACTTGGTTAAAATTTAAATTTATTTTTTAAGTAATATAATTTTAATTTTATTTTTTTAAAAATCTTGAAATAATATATTTTGAATTTAGCTAAATCACAAAATCGGTGGCTCAGATCTTTAGCCGGATAACGCACTACACCAAATATAATAACTTTGCTTGTTGGCTGGCATTGGCACGTAATTCAAACTAAAATAAACTATACAAATTTGAAAAAGAAAGCTCACCAAACGTTCATGAAATTAAAATCTTTTTAATGAATGTCATTCTCGTTACCTCTAGTGACGGCCAACCAATAACCTTTAATATTTTCAGCTCTCCAATGGCCATCAAATATTGTGGATAAAGGACATTTTGTAGTATTGTTTTGAAAATTTCCAAATTCAAGTGACTTGCATTTTGAATTTACAAATATCTAGTAAAGCACATGAATAATATATATCCCATTGGCTCAAAATAAATTTTAATTTTTAAAAAAAAATTCTTGAAATAATATTAATTTGGATTGATTCAAATCAATTCAAATCAACGTAGGTAAGATTCGTGTTTAATAACTTTAATTATAAAAGGATATTGTATAGTGAAAGAAGAATCATAGTTTTATGAGGTGGTGTGTCCTAGCTATTTCTTTGAAGAAGACAGGGAAAATAATGGGGTAAATTTTACTGTGATTTTCAGCTCAATTAGCTGGACAATTTTTACATTATATATATATATATATCATGGAACAATTCACACGGTGATAAAGGGCTCCCAAAGTTTTTCCTTTTCTTTCTTCTCATTTTCTTCGACCAAAATCTAAAAAATTCATTTCATTGTCAAATGAGAGGCGAAAGGGATCCGATTCTTAGAAGAAACTAATTATTAGTTGGGACATAGAAAATAAGCTGAAGATAATTCATGGCAGGTGTTCTTGGTTCACCAGATGCAACTCAAAAGGGCTCCTTTACCATTGCTATATATGGATTAATCTTTCTCTTTTCAACCCTTTAGGGCTCACTACTTTCTTTGGCAGTTAAACAGATCACACCATATATAGACTAAAAATCCATTTAATTGGTGCTTATAAAATGTCAGACTGCTAGTGGCAATTGTTAGGAAATATATTTATTTTGTTTTATTTGTTAAGGATAGAATAGTATTTTTAGTTTAGCATATATAATTTTTTTATATTTAGGTTAATATAATACATTCAGAATAAAATGATCAATGAAAACCCTAGTCTTCTTCTCTCTTACGTTCGTATTTCTTTTGTGTTAATTTGAATTGATTTAACATGGTATCAAAACTAGTTTTATAGAACGAGATTTTTTTTAGTGATATTTGTTCAATTTCTGCAAATCTGGTATTTTACCTTCCTTTCAGTTTTTGCAATTTGGTATTTGCGTTTTGTTTCTGTAATTTTTTGTTTTGGAGTAATTGTATAACTTTAAGAAGATATTTGTTCAGTTTCTGTGATATCTGTTCAGTTTCTGCAATCTGGTATTTTGTTTTTCGTTGTTTTTGTGTTCTAGTTTTCTTTGTTTGTTGATTATGGTTATTGAAAGAGATGATTCATTCCAATTTATGAGTGTGAGGTTGAATGGAAAGAACTATCGTATTAAAGTTATGTAATGAAAAATTTTCTTAAGGGTAAAAAGTAGGAGTGAGCAAAAAAACCAATTAAACCGAGAAAACCGGAAAAAAAATAACCGAAAAAACCGAACCATGAAAAAAACTCGATTAGAATTTTGAAAAAACCGACTAGTTTAGTTCGGTTTTGGTTTTATAAGCCTAAAATCAAAAAAACCAAACTGAACCCAACCCAAACCCAAAAAAACCAAGCCAAATCAGGAAAAAAAACGGAGTCAAACTGAAAAACCGAGCCAAACCAGTTTGAACCGGTTTTTGTTCTAAAAAAATAAACTGAACTGAACCGAAACTGGTCGGTTTGAACCGGTTTTGGTTTTTTTTTAAATAATAATTTTGGTTTGGTTACTTTTTTTTATAAAAACCGAACCAAATAAAAAATGATCCCCCCTAGTAAAAATATGTGGACATATGTTAGTGAAATTTATGTGATACTTAAGAATACTAAAGAAAGGAATGCTGCTTTGATAGATACATGAAAAGCAAACAATGTAAAGATTATTATTTGGATTAACAATTCTGTTGAGCATTCCATAAATACGTAGTTGGCAAAGTATGAGACAACAAATGAGGTTTGGGATTATCTGCAAAGGTTATTCATGCAATCAAATTTTACAAAGCAGTATCAATTAGATAATGACATATAAGCTCTTCACCAAAAGAATATGAGTATTCATGAGTTTTATTTTGAAATGACAGATCTTTAGGATTAATTGATTCTTATAGAATCAGTAGAATTAAAGGCATGTGGTGTCTATATTGATTGTAAAGAGCAGCAATGATTGGTACAATTTTTAATAGCATTTCGTAGTGATTTTAAAAGACTTGAAAGTTCAATTCTGCATCATTCTCCACTGTCTTTTGTTCACTCTATTGTTAGTGAGTTATTAGCTGAAGAAATACATCTTCAATCTTATTCTGAAAAGAGAATTATTTTTGCTTCAAATCTTTCTATACTAGTAGTACCTTCTAAGTCATTCTCTAATCATCAGAATAAGCCTTACACAAGAGTTGCCTTCGACGATCCTAGTACTCTTGCTGAGCAATTTTAGAAGTTTCTCTCCTTACAACTACAAATAATGTCTATTTCTTTTTCCATAGGTCTTCTTCTTATATTTCAGGTTTTTCTCTCTTCAAAAAGTTATGTAGGTATACCCTTGATTACTCCTCCTTTAGAGTTTATAGATGTACTTGTTTCATTCTTCATTCTCATGTAGAACACAATAAGTTGTCTTCTCAATCTGTTATTTGTGTCTTTCTTGGTTATGGTGAAGGTAAAAAGGGGTATCATTATTTTGATCCAATAACTCATAAACTTTATATGTTTCGTCATGTTGTCTTTCTCGAGCATATACATTTCTTCTCTATTCCATCCACTACTTATAACTTGACTAGATCTAATCTTATTCGTATAGATCTTCTAAGGATTTTGAAAATTTATCATCTCAGGTTCCTAGTACCTCAGATACCCCTCTCCATGTTCGACTAATTTGTACTTATCATTTTACAAGTATTGACATTTGACTCTCCGACACACCTAAAGTTTCATTTTCATCTACAGTCCCTCAAGCTTCGTTTGAGATTGTGGATCCACCTCTACGTCAATCCACAAGCATTCATAAGTCCATAAAGCTACTAGACTTTGCTTATTCTTGTTATTCTTCATCATTTACTTCCTTTTTAGCTTCTATTCATTGTCTCTCTAATCCTTCTTCCTATAAAAAGGCAATTCTTGATTCTCTTTAGCAACAAGCTATGGATGATGAACTTTCTACTTTGTATAAGACAGATACTTGGGATTTGGTTCCTCTACCTCCTAGTAAGATTGTTGTTGGTTATTCTTGGGTGTATAAGCTCAAGACTAATTTTGATGAGTCTATTGAGCGATACAAAGCTAGGTTGGTTGTAAAAGCATACTCCCAACAGTATGGTATGGATTATGAGGAGATGTTTTCCTCTGTTGCAAAAATAACTATTATTCATACTCTTATTGTCATAGCTTCGATTCGTCAATGGCATATCTCTCAACTGGATGTTAAAAATGCCTTCTTGAACAGAGATATTCAAGAACAAGTTTATATGACCCCCCCTCCTGGTGTTCACATGACTTTGGGTATGTTTGTAAGCTCAAGAAAGTGTTATATGGTTTCAAACAAACACCCCGTGCTTGATTTGAGAAGTTCTCTGTTATGATCTCGTCTCTTGTATTTGTTTTTAGTTGTCATGATTGTACTCTTTTTATTAAATGCACTAATACAGGTCATATCATTATGTCTTTATATATTGATGACATGATTGTTACTAGTGATGACAATGATGGTATTTCAGTTTTGAAGAAAGAGTTGGCTAAACAATTTGAAATGAGGGATTTTGGTTATCTTCGATATTTCTTGGGTATTGAGGTAGCTTATTCACCCAAAGGTTACCTTCTTTCTCAATTGAAATATGTTGCAGATATTCTGGAGTGGGCTAGACTTACTAATAACAAGACTATAAATACTCTCATTGAGGTTGATGCAAAGTATTCTTCTTCTGATGGCTTACCTTTAACATATCCTACTTTATACTGTACTATTATTGAGAGCTTGGTATATCTCACTATTACTTGTCCAACTATTGCATATGTTATTCATGTTATTAATCAGTTTATTGCTTCTCCTACTATCGTTTACTAGACAACTGTTCTTTGTATTTTGCGATATCTTCAGGGTACAGTCTTTCAAAGTCTTTTACTTCCATCCATCTCTTTCTTGGAGCTGTGTACATGCTCTAATGCTGATCATGGAAGTGATCCCACATATCGCAAGTCTGTTACTAATTTCTATATTTTTTTATGTGATTCTCTTGTTTCTTGGAAGAGCAAGAAACAATCTATTGTTTCTCAATCTTCAACTGAAACAGAGCATCGAGCTATGACATTTACTACCAAAGAGATTGTTGGTTATGTTAGTTACTTGCAGTTATGGGAGTTTCCCTTTCTCATCATACTCCTATGTATTGTAACAACTAGAGTTCTATTCAGATTGCTCACAACTCAGTTTTTTATGAACAAACTAAGCACTTTGAGATCGATTGTCATCTTACTCGTCATCATCTCAAACATGGCACCATTACTTTGGCTTTTGTTTCTTCTTCTTTGTAGATTTCTTTACCAAGTCGCATTCCATTTCTCGTTTTTGTTTTCTAGTTTGCAAACTCTCAATGCTTGTAACTGCCACATCATGAGTTTAAGGGGTGATGTTAAAAAATATATTTATTTTATTTTATTTATTAATGGTAGAATATTATTTTTAGTTTACCCTGTATATAATCTTTTTTTGTATTTAAGTTAAAACATGAACTTCAAAATAAAGTGTTATGTAAAACCCTAGCCAAGTTCTCTTGCATTCATATTTCTCTTTGTTTGATTTGAATTGTTTAATATTTTTATTCCTTTCAATGGTTTTAAAGATTTAAAAAAACGTTTGAAATTCAAGCTTCTTAATTACAAGTAAACATGTCCA
>Ga0325401_1006786_pt1 | contig 11088 bp, 7 predicted proteins | sample PopdelMetagenome_FD_205666 | JGI IMG/M metagenome (GOLD analysis project Ga0325401, IMG submission 205666) | Populus deltoides microbial communities from Bellville, Georgia, United States - Xylem-PdKOR-R2 | ecosystem: Host-associated > Plants > Phyllosphere > Stem > Wood/Secondary xylem | place...
AAATATTGCCATTTCTGGGAATTTCTAAGCAGAAAATTCTCAGATTATTTTAGCATGTAAAAACCCTAATTAATTCCATATCCATTAACTTTAATCTAAACAAATTAAATAAAGAAAGAAACAAAAATTTTCTTTCTAACCTGGTTTGAGGTGAGGTAGTGGTCGGAAGCTGAACTGTAAGAGAGCAGTGAACGTTTTCTTTCCTTGTGTTTTTGGTTTTGAATCACCGCCGTATAACCGAGAGGGTGTTTACGGTAGCGACAGAAATTGTTTTCTTTTAAGTGATTTAAAAAAAAAAATTATTTTTAACATTTAATATATAAAAATTTAATTTTTTTTTTTTTTAAATCTAATAACCAAACAGTCCCTGAGCTACATGGGCATCATGGGCTGCAGCTGCAAGGTGACATTTTATGGATTTTAATGGGTATAGGCCTTGCTATGTTCTACCTAAGCTAAATGGTACCTTTAAAAATTAATAAATAAAAAGCAGGGTAAAATATGTTCATTAATATTTTGTATGATCTTGATCTTTCGTCTATAAAATTAGGTTTAAAACTTATATCCAGTTGTAACCATCAATCTGTTGTTATTAGCAAGAAAAGTTGTCATTACATTTTATAAAATCTAGTTTAATTTATTATCCTGATCAAGATTTAGCTTACGGGTTGAGCAGGGCGACAGCCTCCTACGGGTGCTGCTGCTGCAACAATAAGTTCAATTCAAGGACTCTGTAATGATTTGTGCACTTTGATTAGAAGAACAGTCCACAAATGCTGCTGCAGTCCCTTACAATTAATGGTTTCTGTCTGATGCTAAACCAAATACAGCATTATCATAAACAAAGCAAAATAGAGAGACTCTACACTGCATTAAAATTCTTACATGATACAGACGTACTTCTTCACAGAATGTCATAGCAGAATGTCTGCACTTTTCTTTTTCGTTTTTGAATTCATTTTACTTTCTGTTTTCTGTGATTGACGACTCCATTTGACTGGTTTGATTCAATTTGAGTGAGAGGAGGACGGATTTCTTTTGGTGTTTTTCAGCATATATCGCAAATCCATGGCATCAAGTTGATATAGTTGACTGTCATGTATTATGTAGTTAAGCATTTTGAAAGTCATTGTAAGGTAAAACTGGAAACCTATAAAATGAAAGTTTTTGTAACATGAATCTGTTCCAACATCATTTATCAGATGCTTTTACAACAATTAAAATTATCTATAATCCTGAGAGTGTACCTTAATTAGTCAAGTTCTAGATTTGCTTTTTAAAAATCATCAGTTTGAGTTTTACAAACATAAAAGTCAATGAAGACTTACATAGTTGTTAATTTCAGGATTCGTAGGATTAGTCGAGATAAGTTGATTTAAACACCGACGTTCATTAAATTTTTTTTTAATTAAAACCATGTAGCTACGATATTCACGACGACTAACAATCTCATTTCCTTTATCAATTTCAAGTTCATTTTTCTATGATCAAACCAAGAATTTGTTGGTTTATACACTGCCAGCCACTACTAGCAAACACTAATGATCCCATATTTTGATCTTGACGCTACCATTCTGCCATTCTCGCAACCATGGACAAATCAGATGTCTCTTACCTCGTTCATGTGTATTTTTCTCAAGGGTAGGAGAATTTGACATTATGTCACCGGTGATATCACTAAATCCACACCGATCAAAGATGAAGGTGAAGTTGATGTCAAATTTATTGAGCACCTAGATGACTGGGCTAGAAAAAAATCATCAAATTTTCATCGATCAATCTTCATTTTGATAGATTTGATACTACCAAAACTTCGTGGGATCACCTTGCTAATTGTTACACCACCACTAATTAATCCCTTTTATTGTCATCAACTCATTCAAAATTTGAACCAACTACATCAACAACTTGAACAATACGTCATTGATTTTCAATCTCAAATGCAATTTTTCCAAGATCAACTGACTTTCACAGAACTAACTTGGAAGAATGTTGATGATGCTTTGGTATTTATTATATATAGAGATCACCATCATCGCACACATCAGTAAGGCACGAAGCACACAGGAGAGAGGAGAAAAAACATGTGAAGCTCATTCTTATTAACTTATATTTTCTTGTGAGCAAGAAAGTCACTTTGTCAACCTATTATACCAGTAGTGAAATCCAGTTACTTCATCAACTCTCGTAGTAGTGGAAAGCCCAATGCAATAGGAATTAATCACTGTATATTGAAAACGAATGCATTGGACGAATTAAAAGGATTCCCAGTGCCATTTCATGATACCTTCAAATTTGGAACATGTAAGAGATACATTCCTTGTACAAGAAAGAGGATTCTCCGGTTCAAATTTCAATTTCTGCTTCTAGCATTACATGAACAGGATAAAATAATATTTCGTGTTTACCCCCCTTTTCTGTTCCGATGGGTGTCGATCTCTCTATTTTTTTTTTTATCAAATTATTATTTTTATTTGACAGTATAGATTTATCTTTGGACTAGGAATAAATTTTCTAAGGTCACAAGATTTAAACTAAAAAAAATCAACAAAAAAAGAAAGACTTTTTTTTTTTTTGGATTCGAGGAAACCTCACCCTCCGGAAAACGCACTTTGTGGGCTCAGGTAAGGGAGTAAAACCCCGGTTGTCCCAGGCTCTTATAAGAAATGCACTTCTTGACTTGAATTCGAGACCTGCTGTGCAGATCTCAAACCCTTTGACATTACGCTATACTCCTTGAAGATATAAAAAAAAAGGAAGGACAAAGATTATATTTTAATACTTTATATGTTTACATCAAATCGGCAAATTAAACTTTATACAAATAAAGCGACGGATTGGATCCAATTGCTCAAATGTTTTCTTTTTCCTTTTTTTTCTTTTTTCTTTTCGTTTTTTTTTTTTTTGTTTTTTTTTTTGCCTGTGACCACAAAAGCTCTAATTTATCCGGACCTCCTTGGAAATTCACCAATTCTGGGGGTCCACGATATTTTCCAAAACATTATATTATACAATTAAAAGGGAATAATCGTCAGGTGGCCGCGATTCCTCCAATACCAGCCAACCATCCGGACTCGCTCTCTTTCTCTCCATTGCCGTTTTATCTGTTGCTACTTAGTCTTCCATTTTCTTAGGCACCAAAAACATTTCCTACTCACCCCCCACCCTACCTCTCTCACTGTCAAGCAAGCGCTCTGCACTTCAATCTTCAGCTAACAAAACATGGTCTACACATCTATCTAGCTAGACAGATATATATAGCACACTTTGAGGTAAGTCTTCTTCATGATGCTATGATTTGTTGTCTATCAGGACTTCTTGCATTTTCTTCTTATGTTGTAACTATAATGTGTAGCATGATTGTGTTTTTTTGTTATAAGGAAGCAGGCCCAGATTCTGTTTTGTTGAACATCTGTAGCAATTTGAGTACTATTTTACTAGACTTTGCCTGAGAAAATGTTTATTTTTCTTCTTTGATAGAGTAGTGACAACATGGATTGGAGAGTGTTCGATGATAGAAGAAGAATTGGGACAGTGAAGGCAGCTGTTAATATGTATGGAGAAAGAATTCTTGAAAGTAGTAGTTCTTCACTGAAGACACCAGCCCAGATGGATTTGCCTGAGGTATGATAAAACTGACGATAATTAAGAACAGCTAATTAACCCCATTTATTTGTTAATTTTAAGCACTATATGTAAGTTAGTTTGAGGTGTTATTAGTAAATATTGAGTTGATGAATTCATTTAGGAGTCTTCCTCAAGAGCTAAAGAGCTGCACATGGCAAAGAGAGACTTGGTTAGATATAAAGAGAATAGAAGGGCTGCGGAGTCGGCTAAAGTGAAAGCAGAATCAGAGCTCTCGGAGGCGAAAAGAACGGTGAAAGAGCTTGTTTTACAGATTGAGAAATCAAATTTGAAGGTAAAAGCTCAGGTGAGATACATGGAAAGGCTAAACAAGCTGAGTAAGCGCCAAGATATGGCTTTAATTGTTGGGAGTGATGAGAGCCATCAGTATGCAGAAGTGATAAGGGAGTTGGAAGGTGTGAAGCAAGAACTGAGTAAACTTAAGCTTGAGATGGCTTCTGTTTTGGAAGCGAAAACTCGGGCAGAGAAGGAAATAGCAACCTCAATTTCTAAATTATCGTCTAATATGAGCCATGCGGAAGCACTCAGGAAGAAGATTGATGAGGCAAATGAGGAGCAAGTGCTAGTTGAGTTGGCACAGATTGAGGCCTTGAAAGAATTTGGAGAAATTCAAGTTCAAAGAGAGAAGGAAGCGAGAGGATTCTCGTCCGCAATGCAGGAAACTAAGAACAAAAGGAAGAATGTCAAAGAGGAAATCAGCAGCTCTACAGATCTTGAGTCTAAATTGGCTGTTACATTATATGACGTGAATTTGATACAGCATGAACTAAAGCTTGCTAAAGATAAGAACGCAAAGGTACAAAGAAATGACAGCATGAAGCATCTGGGAGGCAGTTTTCGGGAAGGCAAGCAATTGGAGGATTCCTCTTTACTGAAATCCATAACTGAAGAATTGCAGGCAGCTAAGAAGGAATTGGCTTCAACTAGGGAAGAGGGTTTTCAGTTCATGATCTCAATGGATATCGTAAGGAATGAGCTGAAGCATGTTACAGAAGAAACAGTTCAGTTGAAGAAAGTGAAAGAGAAAGCTGATATAACTGCTCAAAATCTTAATTCAAAGCTCCTGAGAGCAAAGTCTAAATTGGAAACTGCAACTGCAGTTGAGGGGAAGGCAAGATCAACTTTATCCAGTCTGTCTGTGACACTTGAACAGTTGAAGACCGAAGCGGAGGTAGCAAGGAAAGAGAAGAAGCTTATCTGCGAAGAAACTGCAAAAATCAAGGCAGAAATCCGCAATACTGATTCTCAAATAGACCTCACTGAAGAAAAATTGCAGTACGCAATTCAGGAGCTTGATGCAGTCAAAAAGTCAGAGTCTTCAGCTCTTCAGAATCTGAAAAATGTTATTGAGAACACCATGAGATCTAGAGCTTCTGCTTCTCAACATAGTTCGTCGATTACTATCTCAAAGTTTGAGTACGAGTATTTAACTGGACATGCAGCCATGGCTGAAGAAATTGCAGACAAAAAGGTAGCAGCAGCTCAGGCATGGATTGAAGCATTGAAAGCCAGTGAAAAGGAGATATTGATGAAAATTGAACTAGCTCATGGAGACATCAGAGAAACAAGGGTGGAGGAAGAGAAAGAGATATATCGAACTGAGAGTTCACTATCTGCTAAAAGAATGGTAGAGGGAGAGCTTCCAAAATGGAGACAAGTGAACAAGAAAAATACAGAAGCCGAGAACCAGCAACAGCCATTGCCAAGGAAATCCATGAAAGCTAATGGCAATATGACTCCATCAAGACGTTCAAAGCTTCGAAATGCTGGTTCTCCATCAGTTCGAATGACTCCTAGATCAACTTCTATTGCTATCAGGAAGAAAAGAACAATTGTGCCAAATTTAGCCAAGTTATTCATCGGGAAAAAAAGTTGACAAGGATCCATAAAATGTTTCAAATTTGTTACGGCTATGTGCTGTTATCTTTTTTCTCCTTGACATTTTGATTCAGTTCAAGAAAAAAAAAAATTGCTGTAAACAGTGAGCATTTGGAACAAAAGTTCCTAACAAGTGCTAGTCTTCCAAGTTTCATTTGCCTTCACCCCATGCATTGGGAACTAGCAACTGTGGGCTGTGTGTGAACCAATCATGCAGAATAGCTGCAGATTGTGTGCAGGGAATTCACCAGTTAACCGAATGTCTTAAACAAGGCAGACATGCTATGAAAGTTCTTGTGCAAAAATATAAATCATAGTTCAGTGAAGAAATCTAAATCATAGATTTCTGATGTGGTCTGTTTTGAATTTGGATATACCATTTTCTTGATTTCTATTAGCATGCTTGGGTTGTTTTCAAGACATTTCTGGATCTGGTATGCACCAACCCACCTTTAAAATTGCTCTTATACCGCAGTTCAGCAGATGATTTACCGCTGAAGTTCTCAGAACATAAATGATCAACTGCAATTTCCTCTTGGCACAAGCTAAAAAGCACTTCACCCCTACATTGTTTGCTCCCATGTCCACTGTTTTTAGATACTCCCTCAATTTCTGTTGACCAACAGGAGAACTGAGGAGCACATCAGGGTCACAGGGTTAGATTTTTCGCCTCAAAATTCAGCTCTATATGGCAGTCTAGTCCTGACTAGATTAAGCCTTGCCTCACAATTTTCACTTGTGTTTGCCTACAATTAAGTGTTTCGCTAAAATGTTTCCTCAATTGCCTTATCATAAGCAATTAAGAAACAAAAATAAATAAACTCAAAGCACACTGAATATATAGGAAAATCTCCTAACTTTTATTAATCTCATAAACAAAGGATTACACAATATAAGTGTGTGTTATGCATTAAAATTGATGCTACACAACCAGGGCTTTCCAGCCTATTTATAGACAATCATACGTGAGTTACAAGACACAACCATCATCTTTATTTTTCAAGATATAGTAGGACACTTTCTCCTCCATGTCCTCTATAAATTTAGTGGCCTATTTTTCAGCAAGTATTGGACAATTTCTCCCCCATGTTCCTATGATCTTAGTAGCTTGTACAACAACCCTAATTATGCTCCACGTTCAACCACCAGTCTCCCATGATCTGGATGTCCATAACTGCCACTACTAGCCCACGATCTACATGTCCAACTAGCAGTCTCAATGTCAGTTTCTGCTGTGTTTGCTGCCAGCTTAGAACATCCATGATCCAAGCCCTACGTCCATGCCAAGTCAAGAGCTCAATGACTCGTATGAACCGTTGCACGCTGCTTGCTGAATTCATCACTGCCTATACAAGGTTGCTTCTGTCCATCGCTGTCAAATTCTAGGCAGCGTGCATTCATTGGCGCGTCCTCGTGCCTAGAGCTCTAACATGAAATCAGATTTTGGAAGTGTCTTATAGTCATGTTGCCAACAGAACATATTCTGCAAATGAAATTTACACAACTAAACATTAATGATCGGACAACAGGCTCCTTACCAATCCAGAACGATCGACATGAGAAAACATGGACACATCCAAGCCAGTGAGGTAAATGAGGCCATCAAAATTATTCATGATATTCTCTATTTTGTTTTGGTGTTGGACCATTTCAGACAAGATGTTTCTATCAAGGAATTTCAGACAAGATGTTAACAAGGTTTTTCTCTTACTGTACAAAATCAAAATTGCAAAGAAGAGTGATCAAAACACCACGTAGGTCGTTTATGAGATCCTAAGGGATATTGGAATATGTGTTGAATGGTAATGTTTTGTCTTCTTTTTTATTGTTGTAAGAATAATTTGGAGACTGACACCCTCAAAACCATGTCATAGAAGGTTTTGAACAGAAGAAAAATAGATATTAGTAAATGGAAATTACCATCCAACGGAATCACATGCAAAGAATACAAACAAAATATGATACCGAAGTATTCATGTCCCTTTGAGATATCTAGCTAATGTTTCTAACACAGGTATGTCAAGATAAATTGAAGAGTCCAGGCATATGAATTATTCCCTGCTGCATGCTCTATCTATTGAAATTGAAATACAGGACAAAGGGGAGATTGCTGAGACGAAACAGTAGGAGACTGGACACCGAGTGTGACTGATTCAGACCATATATCATAAACAATCAAGCACTCGTTATTTAAGTCGGCCATGATTGTTTTTATCACAGGCCTCTTTATTTTAACTATCCCTTTCCAATGTAATGATAAGTTACTAAGAAGCAAAACCCAGTCCAAAGTTTGATCTGACGTCAAACTGAACACCAAACTTTCTCAGTAATGCCTAAATGGGGGCAGACCTTCCCTTTTGGTTCTCAAGCAGACAGCCCATCCGACAAGGGACACGAACCCCAAATGGAGAAGTCATAAAACGAGTGAAGACTTCATTCCTCCACCGGTCATATCAAGACAAGAGAAGCCAAGCCTGTAGATCTTGAAATTCAAAACGTCTTTCCGAACTATACTAGGTTTGCTCATTTAGTGGCATTTTTGTGCACCTAATAACGCCATCACTCACGCTAAAAACTGAATCCAAAGACCAATATTCTATTACGTGTCAACCTCACTGAAGCTTATGAAATTCAAATCACAGCAAGATTAGACAACACTATCTTGACTGATCTTAATTTTTGACAGGTAATGATTAACTACGATGAATTGTCGGCATTTATTCTGGCATTGAAAGCATGCTACAATCAATTACTGCTGTCTAGCAATAATTCAACCTTAAGTTTGCTTTTAGTGAAAACAAGGGTGTAGGGCACATGTTTTTGGCTTTTAACTTCAATGCTAGTAAGCAGTAGGGCTGCATTGACCTGTTTCTCCCAGTCTGCACTCTAACTAACAGTGGCCACTTCCTTACAAGATCATATAAGGTCCAGCAGAAAACACAAAGAAGTAAAGTACCTCTCTAGTATTTCCCATTCTAACCTGATTTATAACACAGGATGATCCCACAACCAATGACATTTCTACTTTGAACTCCATTCACCAGTTGCCTTTTGGTAGAGATGGTTCTGCAATTTGCCTCTCTACTTTTCTTTATAGTCCACTATATTGCTTTTGTCGGTTCTGTTAATGATGAAGGTCTTGCTCTTCTATCCTTCAAGCAATCGATAGAAGACTCCACAGCTCATTATATAGACAACTGGAACTCATCGGATGCAAACCCATGTTCATGGCATGGAGTTATGTGCAGAGAAGAAAAGGTCTTTTCTCTGAGTCTTCCAAATAAAGGGCTGGCTGGGAATCTGCAACTTGATGCTGGTAAGCTTGTTGCATTAAGTCATGTTGATCTCAGGAATAACCACCTCTCTGGAAGTTTCCCAGTCGAACTCTTTGATGCGACAGAATTAAAATCTTTGATCCTCTCAGGAAACTCATTTTCCGGGCCAGTTCCTGAAGAGATAGTGAACCTCAAGTACCTACAGACTCTTGATCTTTCCCAAAATTCTTTCAATGCGTCATTACCCTCATCTCTAATTCAATGCAAGAGACTGAAGAATCTTGTAGTCAGCCGAAATAGTTTCACTGGCTCTCTACCAGATGCACTAGGAACCAATTTGATTAGGCTTCGGACACTGAATCTTTCACATAACAGCTTTAGCGGTTTGATCCCTGCCAGCCTAGGCAACTTGTCAAGCTTGCAAGGAGCGCTTGATCTATCTCACAATCTATTCAATGGCCCAATTCCAGCAAGCCTAGGAAATCTTCCTAAGTTAGTTTACATCAGTCTCACTTGCAACAATCTTAGCGGTGCAATACCACAAAATGGTGCTCTAATGAATGTAGGTCCAGCTGCTTTTATTGGCAACCCTCTCCTTTGTGGGCCTCCTCTGAAAACTCGATGCCCCTCGGCCGCTTCCCATCCAAATATCGAGCCTGAACCCTTAGCAGTAGGAGACAGCTCAGGCAAGAGGAGGGGAGGAAAATGGTGCTGGATTGTGATTGCAACTGTTGCGGGTACAGTGGTAGGAATTTGCTTAGTCAGTGTATCTTTCTGTTACTGGTACAAGAAGTCTTATGGTTGTAAGGAAAGCAAACGTACACAGGGCTGTAGTTTTGAAGAAAAATCAATGGTTAGAAAGGAAATGTTCTGCTTCAGAACAGATGACTTGGAATCTCTATCGGAAACTATGGAACAGTGCACTTTTGTTCCATTAGACTCGAAGATCAGTTTTGATCTTGAACAACTTCTCAAAGCGTCTGCTTTTCTGGTTGGAAAGAGCAGTATAGGGATCTTATATAAAGTTGTTTTTGAAAAGGGGCTAACTGTTGCCGTAAGGAGACTGGAAGATGGAGGTTCTCAGAGGTTCAGGGAGTTTCAAACTGCAGTGGAAGCAATTGGCAAAATTAGACATCCAAACATAGTCAGCCTCCTAGCTTATTGTTGGGGCATCAACGAGAAGTTGCTCATCTATGATTATGTGCCCAATGGTGACCTGGCCACCGTGATTCATGGTAAGTATCCCCCCTACTCACCATGTAAGAAACTAAAAGAATTAGTGAGCTTCCATGTCCATACTGTTGTTTTCCATGAAAAATCACAAGCATTCATCACATTAATTGCTCTGAATCTTTTTCTTCGAAATCTGACCAGGGAGAACAGGAATGACATACTTCAAACCTCTTTCATGGTCTGCTCGACTTAAAATCATGAAAGGATTAGCAAAGGGCTTAGCTTTTCTACATGAATGCAGTCCCAAAAGGTATGTCCATGGAAATTTAAAGACTCGGAACATACTGCTCGGAGAGAACATGGAGCCCCGCATCTCAGATTTTGGACTTAACTGCTTTGCTTATACAAGTAAAGAATCCTTACCGGGGGAACAAATGACAAGCGGAACACCACAAGAAGGTTCTCCTTACGCTTTGACACCAACACATTCAAGCACGCCTGGGTCTTGTTATGAAGCTCCTGAGTCTTCAAAACTCATAAAACCATCACAGAAGTGGGATGTTTACTCATTTGGGGTGATTCTATTGGAGATGATTTCTGGGAAGTCACCTATGATGCAGGTAAGTCTATCAGGAATGGATCTAGTCCAATGGATTCAGCTTAGCTTTGAAGTTAAACCACCATCTGAAGTCCTAGATCCCTTCTTAACTCGTGAGTCAGACAAGGAACATGAAATGGTTGCAGTGCTCAAGATTGCTCTTGCCTGTGTTCACGCAAGCCCTGACAAGAGACCCTCCATGAAGAATGCGAGTGATAATCTGGGAAGATTGGTCCCTTTGACTTAAAATCAGTTTTTCACGAAGGAAAATGAGTACACACCTTCCTCGAAAAAATCAAACCAATGGGCGTGTTGTTCCTAAGGGTTGAATAACTAATCTGCTATCAATATTTCTCTCCTGTTTGGAAGGCCTCTGTTGCCTTGCATTGAACTCCTATTCACCACCATGTACATCTCAATCTTGCAGTATCTATTGTGCTTAAAAAATTAATTCATACAGCATATTCATTGTTACTTTGCATAATTTTGTCACGTTCTGCTTAGTACTCCTAATTAATG
>Ga0325401_1006788_pt1 | contig 11088 bp, 8 predicted proteins | sample PopdelMetagenome_FD_205666 | JGI IMG/M metagenome (GOLD analysis project Ga0325401, IMG submission 205666) | Populus deltoides microbial communities from Bellville, Georgia, United States - Xylem-PdKOR-R2 | ecosystem: Host-associated > Plants > Phyllosphere > Stem > Wood/Secondary xylem | place...
TATTGAGTGTTTTAAATCATGTAGAATAACAAATGTCTTTGCTTAAATTACATGAACTAAATAATAATTATTGTAGATTTTATAAAGAAGAAGGTATATTGTAAGTGAGATGCAAGAATTTTAGCCTACCCCCATAATAATTATTGGTAATGAGTGTATTTTATTTTTTAATTAATGTTTTTACGAGGATATATATATATATATATATCCTGGTTTTGATCAATAAAAAACTAAACACACAATTAATTATTTATTTCATAAAAAACCTGATTAAAAGAGTCCATTACCAACAGTCAAGTATCGTAGAAGAAAACATGAATGGACTTTAGAGTGGTGATCAAACAAACAACATTGGGATTTGCCGGTCCATCCCAGTTCATTTTTTTATTAATTTACCGTGAATTGATATAATTTTGAGCATTAAACTACATTATCTCATATTTAATTATAAATTTATGCAAGCAAATTATAAAATTAATCAATAAATTATGTAATGTGATTCCAAGATGATGAAGAAATTACCGGACTTTCAAGAAATACGAAGAATCAACTTTGTAGTAAGAATTTAATACGAATCAAGCACCGAATAAGTGCTGTTGCTCAGAAAGGTAAAGGCGATAGTGTGTCATCAATCGTTTTATTGTTCAAACCTACCTTAATTTAATTATTAAATCACTCTTTCAAGAACTTTGTTCCAAGCATTTATTAAATCAGTGACCAATATTGCACCTATTATATACTTAATTATAATGGGAAGCTGCTTACACTGATCGAGGCTATATGTGTACATGTCAAGCCGACTCTACTCATACTTTAGAGGGGTTTTGGAGGAGACTTTCCCAAAAACAGTCATTAATTAATTTAGTTGCCATCGTTGATCGAAACCATTTAATTTCAATCAAAATTTATTGTGATTAGATGTGATTGTTTGTCTCTACCATTTGAAAATTAACTCTAACCACCAATTAATGTGTTTCTATTTCAAATACCACTCGATCATGCATGCCTTTCTTTTTCTAAAAGGTTTCAAAGTTTGAATTTCTTTGTTTTACGTAAGACAAAAAATACCCTTAACATAGCTCTTGTTATTCAGTGAGGGAAAAAAAAAAAAGCATACCAAGCCAAACTCTTTTAGCTCATCGTCAACGTTGTTGGTTGGTTTATAATATATATATATATATATATATATATATATATATATATATATATATATATATATAGACACACCATACAAGATAGATAACAGGGAATCATTCTCAAAATAATAAGAATATATAATAATTAGAATAAGAATAAACATTTGAGTTAACCGAACCTAATATATAAATCCAAAGATGAATTAATTTATCATATATTTATTTTCTCCTGTTCTAGAATGTTTAGTTTATAAATGATGGGCCTTTGTTTAATGCTGTTGAGTCGTTGTTAATGAGTCCGTCAATTTGGTGCACATGGTTATTTGGATTACGAATTAGGAGGCCGTAAAACAAATATTAATGGGAAATTGATTTTAAAAAAAAGAGCTACTTGCAGAACAGTCTTAATAATCTCCTGCCAAATTTATTCCTGTTCATTATTTACAGAATATTTATGAAGCTACGTACGGGTGAAGACCGAAGATCTTTCTGATATCAATAATGCCTGCAAATAAACTTCTTCTTTATAATTCAAGGGGTTCACACTTGCTCTCAACTGTGTCTTAATTACATGTGGAGAATCTGTGAGACGGGAGTCAATAGGAGAGAGTGTCCGCGTAGCAAAAGACAAATACACACAGTGGACAAGATTTTATAAATAGTTCTTGACAAAGCACATTAATTTGTTAGTTCATCGGTGTTGATTAGCTACTCGTTAATTTAAAAGTTTGATTTAGCTGCTCTTTATGACGACTCCTATATTTTTCTTACAGAGTCGGTTCTTTTCTAGCGATGATCGTGACCAATTTGCGAGGCTCCAGTCACCAGATACATCATTATACCAGCCCCAAGGTTCCCGGGAAAATCGAGGATAAACTAGACTGATAATGATATTGAAAGAAAAAAATGAAAAATATTGTAGAGAATTTGGAAAGGTCATCATATATGACGTCGAATTTCTCCTGCGTCAGTCATATATGTGTTATTAATTCCTGATTTTTCCAAGGTTATGTGCTATTCTCGAACATTAGACCACAGTAATTTACTAGCTATGCGATAACTATGGATCGAAGTAGGATGGCAATAAGAAAAATAGCTGGAATTTTCATGTACAGAGTATCTGGCCTACAAGAAAACAAAATCCTCAAGACCAAACAACAATAAATCTTGACTCATAGCCTACATTTCCAGTCTCGTCTAATGTGTATCGGTTCAAGTAAAGCAAAAACCTGACGCCATTGCAGGTTATAGCGCATGCTGCCAATTTTGATGACTTGAGAGAACAAGTGGTAATGTGGTTTTGTCCATTGCATCAACTTATGGCTTGACGCTTGAAAGGATTTACTTCCCTTCATCGTTCACACGGCACTTGTTTGATGCTCCATCTCCAAGAGATCAATTGTTTTGATTTCTAGAGTGGTTTTATGGCCCGAGAGATTAAATCTGGTTGGCTGAGGAGGTTAAGGTATCACCGTCGTCCTGAATACTAATTCATTAATCAAATGTGTAAACATGAGAATTTCTTGCGGCTTGCTAGCAGGGCATTCCTGATGATCAGTTCAGCTGAATATTATACAAGCACGAAGTTTGACTCGTGAAGAAAAAACAAAGACAACATTTTCGTTCAAGATTATAATTAAATGCCTTCTCATCTCGGGTCGTGAACGCCATTAATTTCATTACTAGTAACTTATTTCAAGATTATAATTAAATGCATTCTCAACTCGGGTCGTGAACGCAATTAATTTCATTACTAGTAACTTATTCCAACAATCCATGTAGACAACAATATATATATAGAAGTTTGATTTTTGTTCTGGTAAACAAGTTTGCTGTTAACTGGTCCAAAATCATTGTCATAACTAATAAGCTATGTTCCATTTTTAATTTATAAACAGGAAAAGAAAAAAACGCTGATTGATGAGTTGCTATGTATCAAGAACATTTCTTGCGTCTAAAATCAGCTGATCAATGACTTATCTAACCTAGAATTCAATATGTTGACTTGGTATAACAACTCTAGACACCTTCCGAGTTTGAATTTGACATGTCACTGCCCCTTTCACCACGACATGCATTAATTTGAACTCTGCTAGAAATTCCATTAAAAACCAATAGGATTATCAATGAAGTTTTTCTGTAAGTAATTTGCGGTGATAATTACCGATGATAAAATATATAGAATTTTAAAGAAAAAAAAGTTGGTTGTTGACATGAAAGATTTTACAGATAATTTTACCGATAAAAATATTAAAAAATTCAAACTGGGATCTCTATATAGTGGACATAACCCTTTCATCTATAAAAATTAATTGTCGATGAAACTGTGTTAAATGTTATAGTAAAATTAATTAATTTCTATCTTTAAAACACAAAATAATCTCGACCGGTGATCTTAAGCTTCTTTTTTTATTGGCTTGACGGCATGGACACGAAGAAATAAGCATGATCATGATCATGAACATCTAACTAACTATATATTAATCCTCGGATCAAGAGGCATATACATTTTGACACTTTTACATTTGCTCGATGTAAGATGAATGCAATCCCAGGGCTTTCTTTTCTTTTCCTCGAGGAGCTTCTAAGCCATCTTCGGTACTGCATGAAACCATTAATGAAAATCTTGAATCAACTGTTCTTGCCCCTTCAAGACCGTACATATATTGCCCGAAAGGTCCAAATGTGACTTGGACTACACACACACACATATCGAAATTATATTCATTATTGTTTTCCCCGGGTAAGAAAAGTAAGCTGCATATGAACAGAAAGTTTGTCATCATAGTGAAAAATGGGTGCATGATTTGGAGTGGTTCGCAATTTTGCATTTTGAACTTCTTTATTTTCTTTTGGAGGTGATTTGAACCGGGGAAGTACCCTAAGCAGCTGCATTATTATCAATCTGTCAAAAAAGAGGAGGAAAAAAAAAAAAGATTCTGCCGCTGGCGTAGAACACAAAAAATGTCAGAGAAAAAGATAAAGAATGTACTGTCTGGAGATGCTGACGACATGTTCTTTTGCTTATAAATCACAACACGCATGTGGGGCGCACGTGACATGATTAAAGTGAGAAAAGTTCTAGAGCTTGGTACGTGTTCCATGTCCTCCTCATGTTTTAATGAAAATTGATTTTTTTAAAAAAAAAATTAAAATTTATTTGTATTTATTTGTTATTAGCAAAGTTGATGATTAAAAAAAAATTTAGTTTAGTTTATACACAAGTGTTTTATTTTTATTTTGAACAGAAAAAACTTTTTAAAAATGATGAAAAATTTAGAAATATCATATTATTTGCTAATTATATTAAATTTGATCCTCAAACTTTTGATTAATATATATATTGTTTTGAATTTTTTTTCAATTTCATCTCTTAGAATTTGATTTAATTTGATTTTTATATCAATTTTGGTCCTTATTTTTATGATTGTTATTTGTTTTTTTAATCTTTTTTTTAATTGAATTTTTTTATCTATCAGATTTGGTTTTCATTCTTTTGACTGTTATTTATTTTATTTGAAATAATTTATGAAATTATAATTAATATTTTTAATTTCATCATCTTTCAACTTTTTTATCTGTTAGATTTAATCTCCAATATTATTTTAATTGTTATTTATTTTATTTGAGATAATTTATGAAATTAGATTTTTTTTAATTTTATTTTCATTCAACTTTTTAACTTGTAAGATTTGTTTCTCATTTATTTTAATAAACTTGAAAAAAGATATTAATAAGCTATTCTTTAGCTTATTTTCATGACATGGTCAAATATTGAAAAATATTTTTTAATTTATTTTTCATAACACTACCAAATATTATAAAATAATTTGCTTTTCAGAAATATATTTTTCAAGAAAATCACTTTTTAAAACAATTACTTTTTAACAAACAAACAGGGCTAAGTACACTTATGAAGTGAGTTTCATGTACTTAGCCAGCCAGCCACCTGGCTAGATGCATGCTTTTTTGTTCATAAATAGGGTTTGGATTTTGAAATTCACTGTATTAGTTTTTAATTTCCTGTTTAGAGTGTATTATAATTTTCTTACCTGGATTTTTTTTTTCAAAGCACAATATTATATTTATTTGACAATTACAAGGAATTTCTCTATCATGAAATCTGTGTGAGAGTTAATTGTAGTTTACACCCCGTTGGTGAATTAATGTGAAAGAGAAACGCGGAAATTAAGGAAGTTGAAGTCATTGAAATATTCACCATCAATTAAATTATCATAATTTCTTAATTAAGAAAACTAAATACTATAAATTAATTCGATCTATTAATTCTTCATATATTAATTAGTTTGGTTGTGATTTTAGTATTTACTATGAAAATAAGGTCCATTATACTGATAATGCATGAACATATTTACTTTGGAATTTCTTTTCTTTAGCTCCCAGATGCTACACTTGCAAGGGAAGTGGCATGATCGATCATCCTCCCACTTTATGGGATAAAGGGAAAACATGGATTTGAAATACTTTTGAATGATGGATCAGTAGATCCACCAATAGCTAGTGTTTTCAGTACTCCAACAGTAGCAAAATCAAAATAAAAGATCGAAGCAAGAAAAAGGTCAAGTGCAAGGTTGACAAGGAACTCATGAACAAACAATATGTATTAGAAAATTAGGTCACCGATATATAAACTTCTTTTAATCTGATTCAACAATTAGCACCGATCGATATATATCTCCTTTTCCCTCTCTCTTTCTCTTTCCTTTTCAATGGTTTCCCTCCTTTTTCTCCTAACATTACAGGTATAAGAAAGACCCATCAATATCAGTCCGTTTCGTCAACATGGCTAAACAGAAATTCATCATGACACATATCTACCAAACCTAATATGGTTACTTTATTTAATTTTTTCTTAATGAGTATGTTTTTCGATGTCCCATGCCTGCCCCATCTTGAGGGCATAAGTAATTGGCATAGTTGATCATCATGTCCAAAGAGGTTCCCATGATGTGCCCAAGTTGTTCTCGTCGAGAAAGCAGCTTGTGTCAACGTATTGGTGTTGCTGCAAGATGGGTTCTTGTTGAGACTGTGTCATTTCCATGCAGAGTAAAGCAACTAAATTGGCTTGCTGGCATTGCATGTTCACCACCTCAGCTTGTGCCTTGGCTAGTTGTGCTTGGAGGTCACTAACTTGTTTTTGAAGCTGAGAAATTGCACCAGCACAGCCATAAACCGGGTCTCTGATCCTCGCATTTGCTTCATAAACCATGCTGCTCACTGCATCTGCTCTCTGGGACTCTGGCAGTTCCTGCAGTTTTTCACATTGTTAACAGTACTGATCAGTTTTCAAAATTGAATCTTGAAAGCGGTCCGTGCAATGTTTTAAGCAAAAATCTGATGTGATTCCTAACATGACAATATGTTGACCTTGAAATGGAATCCCAAACTTGCCCTTTGGGGTTGGTGATGCGTATTGCACCCATGTGCAAGTTGTGGTGTGGAATGACTTCTCTATATAACTATAAATTAACAATTGTGGTGGGAAGAAGTAGCTAGCACATCAATTGACCTCTAATATGGACACCTTTTTTGGGTTTTGACTTCTTTGTGCAATATGCTGGTAACTAATTGTCCATACCCTCCTCTCTTTTTCTTTTGGTTCTGTCTGGAAATAGTGATTCCCCAATTCAACCTGTCATGATCATTTTTTTCCATAAAGCAGGTGCAGCAGCACTGCAGCTAGCTAGCTGCTTTGCTTTTGTTTAATTTGAGAAAGCAAAAAATGGTTGGAGATAAAAAAAAAATAATTAAAAAAAAAGGTTAAATCCATTTAAAACTCTAAAGGCCCTCAAATGTCCACTATCGAACTTTTTCTTAAAAAAATATCATAGCGGTTGAAGAAAAATCAATTTTTGGAAAAATTGTTTCAAGTCAAACCTGAAGAACTGCATTGTGCTTATACATTGGACGAAAAAAAGGGATGAAAAGACATTTAACAAATTTCTATTAATGTTCAAACCTCTTAAATTCAAATATTATGGAGGAAGGCTACTTGTCCTATAAGGAAACTGATGGAAACAAAAAGAACGTCTTGTGGTACCTGCAAAAACTTGATGATGTTGCTGGCTCCAAAGACCCTATGAGCAATGGTGAACTTGTATGGCTCAGAAGGAGGAAAATAGGGAGCTAAAACACACTTGTCAACGCAACGCCGGCGAAGGATTTTGCAGGCAGCACAAGGGCTAACAACAGCCGGAGGAGGAGGGGGGGTGGCAGCTGAAGGTGGAGTAAGATTTGGAGAAGACTTTGAAGGAGAAGGAAAAGTAGTCGGAGAATTAGAATGATGAGAAGAAGGTGGTGAAGAAGAAGATGGAGAGTAGGAGAATTGAGAAGGAACATTGATCGGAGATATTGCTGCAGATTGCTCAATCATATCCATATTTGATCAGAGAGAGAGAGAGAGAGAGAGAGAGAGATGTGGAGAAGGGAAATGGAGGAGCTGGTTGCTGCTGCTTTGCGAGTATACTTCACAGAAACCAAAAGGAGGGAATATATAGAGAAAAAAAGCATTTATTTTAATGATGTCAAGCTTATGTCATTAATCTTTTAATGATGTCACAATTTGAAACCAGTCACGTTGCGTTTGGTTAGTTTGACAGTGTCCGTAATAAAAGGTGGAAGAATATAAATATAAAATAAATTTATTTTTCAAATAAGTTTTTATTATTTAAAAATAAAATGGTATATGGACTTTTTTTTTCTTACAAAACACTACATTTTTTTTTTTTGATCTAGTCGTAACATGTCTTTAGTTGGAAGGCAGCTCCTACAGGGCAGGACAGTTTAGGAAGAGTACTCATACAGTACAGCCAAAATTAATTCAGAGAAGTTTCTTTCAGTGCTGGCTATGAATTATCAAATTTCTAGTTGCATACTTGACCTTGAATTACTTGAACACTTAATTTTGTTTTCAAGGTAACAAACAAACTAATTATGCCTAACCTTGAATTTTTGTCATTTTAATTCTGGTAGTAATTTATATATATATATATATATATATATATATTGTATTGCATTTTCTACAAAAAAAAAATCAAGAGATTTTTGAACAAGTCTTAATATTTTTCGTCAATGTGAAAATTAAAATACTAATAAGATATTAGTTTTATTTAGGTAGTGATAATTTGATATTATGGTAGAGTTGCTTCGCAAAGTGTTTTTAACTTAAAAATATATTAAAAAAATATTTTTTTATTTTTTAAAATTTATTTTTGATATTATTACATTAAAACTATTTTAAAATACAAAAAATATATATTTTAAAACAAAAAATATTTAAAAATTAAAAAAACAAGGCTAAACCCATAAACAAACAGTGCTTAATCATGCACTATAGAAGAAATAGTTGACTCTAGCTTTGAGTTTAGCACGATAAATATGTGTGCTGAAACCTTTTTCTTCCTCCACTGTCTATATATTAAAAAACCCTTTTCAGGGATCTGTAGATGACATCATAGAGCAAGATGGAAAGAGAACCCACTAGGAATTCAATAGAAAAGTGGGCAAAGAATTGATTAGTTCTATACCAGAAGGTCGACTAAACACGATTATGTCGAAAACTAATTGATTAAGATAGCACTAGTGCTCCTTGATCACTCGGTTAGTGCATAGATTAAATGCTTCACCTAGGAAAAAAAAACATGGCGAAAGCAAAAAATAATGGGGAAAGTAATCTTGCCAAGTAAGGAAATCAAACGCTTGTATGATTTTGTTGTGCAATATTCTTTAGCATATTCAGATTACTTCAAAAATTAAAATCATTAAAATGAATGTTCAACAATCGGCACCTTTTGAGAGCTGATTCCCTGTAAAGTAGAGGTTTAGACGTTGATGAATTAATAAAAAATTATTTTTTTAGTTCTTATAATCTAAATTTTGAAATATACATTAGATTTATAGCAAAAAAATAAAAAAATCATCCTGTTTTTAAAAAATTATCTCAATCTAAAAACTTAAACTATTAAATATTGTCTCAAGATATGATTTATGTTATTCTTTAACGTATCTTCTGAAGTAAAAATCATTTAAACTTGAAACTTACACAGATTCATACTATCTTGTGCTTAATTTTTATCAAATAAATAATGAAGAGATTCAAACTCATAATCACTTAGCCATCAAACTTCTAATACCATATTAAATAATTATTTTAACTAAAAACCTTAACTATTAAATAAAATTTTAAAATATAATTTATATTATTTTATATCACATGAATATATATTAACTACTTCACATCCTCCTTCACTGCAGAACTTGACTGATCATCAACGCGGGATCCTTGTTGGTAAGTACTCTCCATCATTGCTTATAAGTCGTTCAAATTTGAGTAGGTATTGCTCATCACTAACTCCATACCAATATTAGTCCTATCATAAATGCCTTTCAGGACTCGGGAGATAAAATTGGCTTCGAGGCTGATGCCAACACAGATACAATCCCCAGCATTAGTCGTACATTAGTTATAATTCTAGGAATAAAATAACTACCTTCTGTTACGTCATCATAAATATCACTTTCCAACCTTTGTTCCAGCGATCAGAACCACACATTTGTCCTAATTCCTGAATTTATAGTGATGTTTTTGTTACTGATCTTGTTGGTAAATTAACTAAACATGAGTAGGTGTGGATCATCTTGGTACCAACCTGTCGAATCACTTACCAAGAGACCTTGTTATAGAATCTCAAGGCTGATGAAGTAACAGCAGTTTTGGCTTCTCTCCACTAGTCTGAATAATGTGTGTATGTTTGTATTCCACAATACTACAGAAATGATCACGTGTACGTACACATGTATTCATAGACAGGCAGGCGGCACTAACATATATGCAATATATAGAGACGTCAAGAGCGCGAGCTACTCTCTCTTTGAGATATATTGCCATCTGCATGGGGGAAAATTAAAATTAAAGTCTCGACTACAAAGAGAATGCCACCTGGCCGATCTAATTGCCATCCAAATTAGTTCATCGGATGCCGGCCTTTTACCGAGGGATTATGACTTGCAATGCTCTGCCACAGCAGACCGAGAAGGAGATGCAACCTATCACCATCTTTCAAGTCCTTAACTGCATGAAGTGGCGAGTATTAGAGATAATGACCGAAGATTTAAGAGAGTACAACAGATGGAGCCCTAAGCTCGTATTGTCCATGGTGGGTCACTAGTTCGGTGAGAACCGATGGCTCGTGGGGGAGCAAGAAGACGAGAGAGAAAAGAGGATCCTTATCATCTTCGTTTTGTTATAAAAAGTCCCCTAGAGTGTGACCTTTTAAAAGAGACTTTCGTTTTCTCCAAGTAATATTTCTACGCTCTAATGCCATTCTTTCTTCGAGTTAGAAATTTTTGGGTTTGTAACATGGTTTGTAGTGCGAAGTAGTTGGACAGTATTTTTCTTGCCTATTCTTAATTTCAATGTGGTGCCTTTGTTAGGTTTCTCCCCCTTCGTCACCGATATTAATTTTAAATTAGTTAGCAAGAGTAATTATAAAAAAGACCCCACGACAAAAAATAGTTAAGTGCTCGATATATATTCGTTGCAATATTAATTAATTAATTAATTTATATGTTTGCTATATATATATATATATTAATTGTATTTCTTTTCTTTAAGTTGGTTGGTATTCTTGGATTGATTCTCATGTGTTGAGATTAAATCGAGATCTTAATTCCCTTTTCAGTTCAAAAATAGACAGACTATTCACATTTAAAAGTAAGGAGAAGATACATAAACCCGTGTGGCGAACATCTTTTCATGTATAGTTGTTTTTTGCTTTTCTTTTTAAAAATAGAACAATAAAAGAAAAGAAGTCTGCAAACTTTAAAATAACTTTTTATCATTGAAATATATAATAATTGTATTTACATATATTATTTAAGAAGCTATTTTATCAATTTGGGTCTTCAAAATAGCATATTTTATTGGAGTTGC
>Ga0325401_1006793_pt1 | contig 11084 bp, 4 predicted proteins | sample PopdelMetagenome_FD_205666 | JGI IMG/M metagenome (GOLD analysis project Ga0325401, IMG submission 205666) | Populus deltoides microbial communities from Bellville, Georgia, United States - Xylem-PdKOR-R2 | ecosystem: Host-associated > Plants > Phyllosphere > Stem > Wood/Secondary xylem | place...
TAAACATATTTAAAAGTATAGGGATTAGTTAAAACAACTAGTTATCATTGTCTCTGAGAATTAATATACAGCTCAGCATTTTGTTGAAGGTACCAGCTACTTGTGGGCAAAGGTACATTTATTTCTGCTCACTTTCTAATATTAGATCTTGCTTCAGTATAATTTATTAAATTTATTTTAATATATTAAATAATGTAAGGCACAAAACAGATCATAATAGAAGACAATAAAAATAAGGCACATGGCAAGTTATAAAATGTTTGATATACAGTACTTTGGACATGACAAGGATTGATCATTGTCTTGTACATAGTTTTTTTTTCTATGAGATTATCTCAATCATATGCTCATGATCATGTGATTAGTGTATTTATATAATTTTGACTAGTCTCTTTTTTCATAGTTGTTTTTCTAATTTTTTCATTCAGTATTGGATATGATTTTTTTGTTACCTTTTATCAGAGCATATGGTTGTTTCATAAAAAAAAAAAAACTCTACACTTGTATCTTGATATTTCTAGTTTTTATTTTGAGTCATCGTTTATGGTTTTTTCCACTTATTAGCACATATAATTTTTTATTTATTTGACTATATTTATAAAGTTTTTGATTTTCACTTAAATTTTTTTAAAATAAAATGAGTGGCAGTCGAAGGTTCACATACCTTATCTTCCAAGAAAGAAGAGACAAGAAAAGTAGTAAGTGATGTTCTTTTCTCCAACTGTAAATGGATGAAGAGATTAATACGAAAAACATGGACAAAAATTGATGTGGACTTGCACCACTTTGATTATTTTTCGCTTTCTTCACTCTTCATGTGTTTCACTACTTTATGATTCAAAATTATCTATTTAAAAAAGATTAATTTTTTTTAAATATTTTTAAAATACAAAAATAAATAGGTATTATTATGTCATGCAACTAAATTTATTTTGACGTTATTCACACGGGAATTATATATTCAATTTGTGAAGTGTTGGCAATGCAAAAGTGATAATGACAAGTACAAATTATATGTATTTTATAATTTTTTTTATTTAAAAGCTTGTATCAATGTTTTTTTTCTTCAATTCAAATACTTATATTCACGGAATTTAATCAATAAAATATCTTCATTAGTTTTATTATCAAAATGATGATGTCATAGTTAACTGTTGATTGATTTTATTTTATTTTTAATTCATGAACAATAAAGAAATGAAGTACTTGATAATCTAGTGACTGTCCATAAATTTGTTTACATTGATTTCTCTAATAAAAGCATATAAAAAAATATCCAATAAAACTATATTTTTATTAATAGATTTGAACTAAAAAAACTGTATATTTTCAAGCAACCAAGAGGCAGCCATCCTTCCAAGAAAATCATTGTTACTAACGCCATCAATATTTGAATTAATAGCCCCATCTTAATATAAATGTTGAACAATCATTACAAAATTGCTACTGGTATAAGTAACTATCTCTTGCAAATGGCAGCAAGGAATTTCAAGCTTCTCCCAAGGAAGGTTGTCAATTCTATTTTAATTGGTGTTTTATTTATTTAATTGTAACAATATATTTTGGTTTTTGAGTAATTTAACGTGTTATTTTGGGTTGTTCTATATATGTATAATTTAAAATATTAATTTAACAAATATAATTTCAATTTAAATTTAAAGATAAACTGACTTGAAATTATGCAATTTAAATTTCAAATATAAATAAAAAAATAAGAGCTGAATCGAAATAACCTGATCGATTCGATGGCCCAAAGATTGTCTAGACGATTGATAAAAATATAGTTTACTTAAAAAAGCTCAAGATGACATATTTTTTAAAAACGTATTGAGACAATAACATATTGGATCGATTCGGGTCAATCGAGTTATCCTTTGAAATTCATAACCCGGGTCATGAGACCATAATAACTCCAAATCAAAACAAATTATAAATCTCAATTTTCAATAAACCTATTGTTGAATTATGAAATTAAAAAAAAAAATCAATCGAAAAAAAGACACAAAAAATGACCTTTCGAAACAAAATTATAAATTTGAATAAAATTATAAAAATATCATCGGCAATCTAGCAAAGTTTTTCTAAACTCTGATTGCTCTAAAATTTTAACTTGCGATATAAATATATGTTAGGGGATTCCTTGTAAAATTTTAGACTAATCCAACAATCGAATTAAGAAATATGATTGATATCATAAAAATAGTCTATATTTTTTTATATATAAAACCAAAACAAAATATTATTTGGTCATAATAAAATGGCTGGAATAGAACCGAAATATTCCAGCCAGAGTTTAGGTGAAGTTCATGAAACATTAAAAATACTTCACAAAAATAGCAATGGTCTCATGGACCATCCCACTGGCCGGAAAAATAGACTGAAGAAAGTAACAAGTCTTTCCATAAAAAAAGACTTTAGAAAGAAAAAGAAGAAGACTTATTGTCATGATAATGACAAGAAGTATTTTAGAAATAATATCATTTGTGGTTCTTTTTATCAACGATACCGTTTGATTTTGCCATCACCATCAAAATTAAGGCATGATTTTCCACACGTTATTTCCATAAAAAAAGTAGCAAGGCTTCCATATCCGTCATTGTCATGCAAAGTGAGCATTAACCTTTGATTCATACTTTTCCTTAAAAAAAACAGACATGGGTTCAACTTTATAAGAAGGAATACAAGTTTTCGGTTCATTACTTTTATGCAATTCAATTTGTTTTCTACAATGTTATTTTAATCACCATTATTAAATTTAATTCAAGCCTAACATTTTAATCTGGAATCTAACCCGATTCAGGTTTAGAAACAACCAAGTGAGAGTTGACCTATTCAAGCCTAATTGACTAGATAAATCAACCCACAACTTAATTAACTCAGTCAAAAACTAGTTTTACTTTTTTCAACCATGTAGTTTTGATTTTTTCTAAAACAAATCTTAAAATAATACAATTTTAGATTAACACCAGTCAATATAAGCTAACTTATCTGATCTATGACCTAAATCTTGATCCGAGTATTTATGACCTAAATTGTCATCTTGATATTAAATCTAATCATGTTTAATAATTTTGGTTTAAATGAACGAGACATTCTTAAGAAAAATGTCATATATAAAATATTTATTCGCATCCAAATTGAAACATTCACAAATTGATATAATAGTTATTAATATTTATTTTTAATATATATAAAATGAAAGATTTTAATAATTGATTAATATTGTTAAATCATATATGTTTTTATGGTTTTTTCTTTAATTTCTTCTCTTAACATTGAATTTGCTTATCCCGATCTCATGATCTGGGTCGTAGACTTGATGCGTTAACTCAAGTTCTTTTTAATATATATGTATATGTGTATGTATATGTATATGTATATGTATATATGTATATGTATGTATGTTATTACTTCCTCCCCTGTCTTGTATATACTGTCCTCTGTTTTTCTTTTATGCTAGCTAGCCTCTAATTTTGGCTCTAATAACTCGACAATTTCTCTAATGTGCAAAGGAGTGTTTGACGTGCTAAGGATATAGAGCCTTCCTTCTCTCCTTCTGGTCAATCGTCTTGGAGAGCCTATGCTTTTGCCTTGTTCAAGACTCCTATCTTATCTTAGTTATTCAACACATATGAAGAAATTTTCCAAAATCATTTCTTGACATAACATCTCACCCACCCCTCAGCCCTTTGTCAAGTCCACCGTCCCCTTTTGCCCTTGCACAGACTTTCCCCCGGAATGTACAGTTTCCAAAAGGTCTGAGGAATCGAACAAAGAGGGCAATGATTGGGCATCGGTCTTGAAACCACAATGATCCGATGGACGAGAGCGCTAGTGGAGAAGGATTCATTCATCTCTGTTTTTGTGTATTTCTGATCATGCTCTTTTTCACTGTACAACAGAACTTTTGCCTTTTGAGTTTTTCCTCTTAGACGCTCTTCAATCAATGGAAAGAGGGAACACCACAGAAAGGTGTAAACTGACAAGAAATTCAATGCTCACACTTTGAATTTTAATTTGCATGTTTCAGGTCATTGACAGCTATACAATAAAATTACGGAGTAAATTCTCATTTATCAAGATGGTCTTAATTGGGAATCAAAAACTTGATGGACAGATTAATGTTAAATAGGAATTCTCTGTATCTAGAGAATATACAGAGATGAGTTGAAACTTGTTAATTCACCTTAAAAAGATACTGAGCGCAAAAGTTTATTTTTAAGGTTTGGCTATAAATTTAAAAGAAAATGCCTCAGGTGAATACTATGCGGTTGTACTGTTTTTTATTTATGTTTTACCGTGAATGATATTAATTTTGTTTTTTTATATTTATAATAAATTTAACGAAAAAAATATTAAATTCAGTTGAGTAACGAGGATTGTTTGGAAAAAGATTCTAGAAGACCACCAGTATGCATAAGGAAATCACCAGGAAATTACTGCATGGTGTTTAAAAATCAAAATGACACACAGCAAGTCAAGCATCCGCGTTCACGACCTTTCTTGGACAGTAATGCTATAAAGAAGAGAGAGTGGTACATCCAATTTCTCATCAATTACGACAATAATTGACTCCCAGTCAATACGGTCCACGCAAATTGTTTGGTGAGTTTACATGCCAACAAAACTAATTTGAATATTTTTAATGTGGGTAAAACTATTAAATGTTGATTTCGAGATGAAAAAACATTATATTTAGAAAGGTTTCGGATTAATTAAATAGATTATGAAAATATAATTGCTTAGTGGTTGTTTAATGGTATAGAAATATTAGGTTAACAATTAGACAATAAAGTTAGAAGTTGTTAGATTAAGTATTTTACAAGGGCTACTGTTTGATCCAAAAAATTATTTGAATAGATACAGTTTTTTACCCAAATTTTATACATAGGAAAAGCTTGTTCTCTGTGGTTTTTAATACCATAAACGGTGCATTAATCTGTCAATAATGCCCAGGAATGATTTCAAGGATTATTATAAATTATATAAAAGGAATTGCTATCTGAAATTAACTAGTTTACAATCCAAAAAGCATAATAGAATTCTGAATGTTCTAGGAGCTATGATTAGTTTATTAGGTAGCATGTAGTTAACAAATTATTGTAGTGAAGTGTTGGAGGGATTTTAATAGGTTATATGCTTGCGAATAGGTTTTTTGAGCTAAGATTTCAGACCAGGCAAAGTATAGAGAAGTTAGTAGCAGCAATAACCTTTCATTTATGGCTATGTTCCATGATATGTAAGTGAATTAGTTGCAAAACAGCGAGTCTATGTGAAAACATTACAATAGCATTTACTCTGAGTAAGAACACCTTCATGCATGTGCTGTAATTGACAAAGAAAAAAAGAGAAATCCTTTCAATTTATGAAAATGCAATGAGTTAACCTTATCTCACACTGCAATATATACTCTACAGTATTGAAGTATGAAAACATTTAAACGGGAATAAAGAAAATAATTCATCAAACAATATGAGGGTTGTTTGGAAAAAGATTCTGGAAGACCACCAGTATGCATAAGGAAATCACCGGGAAATTACTGCATGGTTGTTTTTAAAAATCAAAATGGTACACAGCAAGTCAAGCATCCGCGTTCACAACCTTTTAATGCTTGAACTCATCTTAGCCAGTAGTGCTATAAAGAAGAGAAAGTGGTATATCCACTTTCTCATCAATTACTTAAGATTTGTGGAAGATATGATACAGGAGATAAGAAAATGATTGCTATTATCCACAATTTCTCTGTTATATATATATATATATATATATATATATATTAGGCGTAGTTTCATGCATCCTTTCCATTAGATAATCAATAATATTGTATGTATTCTTTTTGGAGAAGTAACTCATTTTCACACCCTTGTTGTAGTTTTCTTTTCATTTTCACACCCCAGTTGCCACCTGCTTTTCTTTCCATTCACGCACACAGATAGTGCAAAAAAGCACTCCGACAATAGTTGACTCCCAGTCAATACGGTCTACGCAAATTGTTTAGTGAAGTCTTAAATTGTTTGGTGAGGTTACATGCCAACAAAACTAATTTGAATATTTTTCCCAACCTGGCGAATAGACCAAGTGCTAAACAATAAAATAAAATAATATTCAAATCTCAAAACATGGAACCTGCACAAGATATGCAGATAAAGTCATGGAAATGACCAAAGTGTTATAAAAGAGTGTCTTGGGAACTTACAGTAGATTTCGTTGGAACTCTTGTCTCAGGACAGTAGCATAACTTCTTGAATCTCCGTTTCTAATCGGAACAGGGGAACAACAAGACGCTTGGAGTGGTCGTAGATTGTCTTTCTTTTGCTCATGACGCTGCCTGTCGAAACACTGAAGATTTGCCCCCAGCTTGTAGGAATCAAACCAAAGCTCCTTCTATGAAAATTTAATGACCAAAAGGAATAAGATCATAAAAATCTGCCTTGTGTTTAAAAGAAACACCTCCCTTCTGTTTCCTGAACATGTCAGGTCATAGTTTTGGCTGCAAATCTAGTATCCCTAGCGATCCCTCCTCTTTATTAATTCCTGTGTGCTATTGTTTTAGATCTATGTAATATGCTGAAAATATTTTTATTTTCAGTACACTACTCATCTACTATTTATTTAGTTTTCTTCTTGGGCATAATCAAGGGCATGTGAAGCCCAATCCAGGTCATAAAAGAAATTGAGTCATTACAATTTTGATCGGCTCCAATTCGATTGAATCGATCAGAACCTAACAGACATCGGTGTGGTATAGAAATTAAGAACACATCACAGGGAATGCATAAAATGAAATTAATAAAAGAATCGGGAATCACCAAGCTTATATCCATCTACAATCTAGAACAAAATGGACTTTGGTTTCTTACATCAATTTTCTTCAGAGTTCACAGCTATGACAATAAACTACCAAAGACAAACATGTTCTTGAAAAATTTGGTAAACAAACTTAAATCATCTGTAACATTTACAGACTCTTATGTAGATATCTTATTGGTTGGGATTTACAATTTACACTTTCTAATTTATAAAACCAGGAGCAAATCACATATAATACAGTTCGTCAAAGGTTTCCCTGTCAAAATGGAGTTCCTGGTGGGTTCTTGGACACATGCCATGCACATTGCAAAGGCTTCAGAATTCACAAATCTCCTGATGGAATGACCGCTGGCTATCCCATGCTATAGCTGGCTATATGTGAGGCCTTAATTTGCCTAGGGCCATATGATCCACATAATAATTTCTATTTAAAATATTTTTATAAAATATAAAACAATCATTTGATTCTTCCTTTTAATTTGATATATGATGACTTGATTTATTTAATATGTAAAATTTAATGATTTGATGCTTTGAAGAGTACCTTTAATTTGTTTTTAATGTATTGTTGAAGAATTTTTATATAGTGTTTAAGTTTGATCCAATATAATTTTGTTTTTTGTAAACTTCAAGTGTAGAAGAAAGAGATTTAAGCTTCCTTGCTTGAAATTTTAGTTTGTAGCAATCACCCTTTATAGTTTGTAAGTAAAACGTACGAAATTTGAGAGAATTAGTTTTTCTAGAAATTTATATGATATAATTAATAACTTGACTTTAATTTAAAAGGATTAATGGACATCATAAAATTTCAACTAATATATATATAGGAACTGCATGGCCAAAACAAAAAACAAAAAAGAAAAAGAGAGAGCAAGTATTTTCAATATTTTAGCTAACCAATGCCGACTTGATCATTGATGAATTGTTTATATTGGATATGCAAATATATTGCAAACAATTACATTTTCAATTAAATATATCCAAATTAAGTTAAGGGTATGTTTATAAAAATTAAATTTTTTACCACCTTAATTGAAATCTTGAAGGATAACACAAGAAGTGTGTATATATATATATATATATATATATATACACGACATTTTTCCAACCCACTAATTAATTCCTTCAAGGAGGAAGATTCTCTATTTCTTGAAAGGCTAATTTTGCACTGTTTTTTTCTTGCGGAATGCATTCACACTACATTTAAAATTTAGGAAAACTAAATCTATGATTTTTTTTATAAATTGATTTTATTGTTATTTTTTTTATCATCCCATATATACCTTAAGTAAACCTTACTTTTAATTATTTCGATAAATAAAACATTTATTTTTAATCTTATTATTAGTTTTTTCTTAATTTTTTTATGATAATTGAAGAATATATATATATATTAATACCGAAAAAACACCAAAGTTTAAATGACCAGCCATTAAAATTAATGAATCGGTGGTTGCATTCTAACACACTACATTAAGATTTATTTTTTATGATAATTAAAGCATATATATATGGTTAAAGCATGATTTCTAGACGTGATTTCCATAAAGATAGAAGGGAGGGCTCTGTATCCATCATCTTCATGGAAAGTGAGCTGGCCATGAAGACTTTTTTTTTTTTGGATTCGAGGAAACCTCACCTCCCTGGAAAGCGCACTTTGTGGGCCCAGGTGAGGGAGTAAAACCCCGGCTGTCCCAGGCTCTTACAAGAGGTGCACGCCCTGACTCGAACTCGAGACCTGCTGTGCAGATCTCAAATCCTTTGCCATCACGCTACACCCCTTGAGGACAATATTTCACGTGTATCCTCCTACTTTCTCTTCTTAACTTTCAAATTCCTTATAGTTTTTAAAAAATATTTTTTATCCAAAAGTTTATTTTTTTATTTTTTAGTTCCTGAGTTTGAAATAAAAAAAATCACTAAATTTTGGCGAGGAAAATGGGATTTGTTAGTTTTCATTGATTCTAGAAACTAAAACGGTTGATTTTGATGACAATAAATTTTATTTGACAAAAAAAGTTTAATAATGGCTATTTTCAATCTTATTATTGTCTGGAAAAAAATTCAAAGCCAAGAAAACACTTATTACTTGATTTTATATGTGTTATTGTATTATTTTTTGAATTTTTTAGCTTGATAAATTATTATTTTTATATTACAAGGGTGTTATTTAGGTGTTTTAAGTAAAAATAAGTAAAAATTAGGTTTTTGACCCAAAAAATCAGCACATGATTTTCAGGCCACCATTAATTGTCAAAATCTGAGTAGGAGTAAACAACATGTCAGTTGTATTATTTTTTTTTAAAAAAAATTGAATGACATGTTGTTACCTTTTAAAAAAAAAAGATTTAGGTTCATGGATTTGGGCTAGAGGCCTACATGTCTGGGCTTTTTTTTTTAAGATCCATACATATTAGGCCACTTAGACAAGGTTCATATGCCTGAACTTTTTTTAATTTTTTTATCCTTCAATGTTTTTCCTTCCAATTACATCCTTTAACTTTTTAAAAGAACAATTCCATTATTTTTGTTATCATATCTTTAGCTGAAAAGTAAATTTAAAAAAATTACTAAATTTAATGAATTCTATGATTTAGGTTACAAGTTTGACAAATCTTTTTTTATATTTAATTGTTTATTTTAATTTCATCTTTTAATTTTTTTTAAAAAAATATTCTCTATTTTTGTTATAATATATAGGTAAAAAATCAATTTTAAAAAATTACATTATTTAACACAAGTTGCAAGTTTAGCAAGTTAAATCATGAATAAAGTTTGATCTAATATATTGTTATCTTAATAATTTTTTAAAAATATTATGAATCAATCTTCATTGTATGTTTTGTTTTTATTTCTATCGAATTAATTGATTTTAATAAAAATATTATGAATCAATCTTCATTGTATGTTTTGTTTTTATTTCTATCGAATTAATTGATTTTAATTTATTTTTAAAGAGTTAATACTATCTCAAAACTTGAAAAATTCAAAACTCTAAAAATTCAATGGGTTATCGTGTTAAATATTTTTGAATCTATGTTTCTTGGATTTTTTTTTTTTTTTTACCGTCTAGTTTTTGGTTTTGTATTAAAAAACTTGGTCTAACCCGCAAGATAGCGCAGGGCATGCAGTAACCTAATGATATTAATAATTATCGTTACTGATTTTACATGGATCGAGTTCTTTTTAAGTTCAGGAACATGCCCCCACCTCTTACAAATACCATATAGAACAATTCAAAATTTTGATTTTTGCATCTTTAACGCCCACAATATTCAATGGTTCTCTATCAGTTAGGTACACCACACCATAATCATCGACAGCAGTACAATTCTACAAGATTCATTGGGGTGGAGAAGTATGGAACGAAGCATCTGAGTCAAGAGCCCAATCAACTAGTAAACTGTAAACAACAAGAATCAAGTCTTCATGTACCTCTTCAATAGCAACATTTATAAAATTACCCTCGGTTTTTCATAGACCTATGCAGTTTCTTATGAAATGAAAAAACTTGCCACAATTTTGATAGACACCTTGCTTCCTAGTCTTTAACTTGCTTCTACTTCTAAATCTACAAAAGCTACCTTCGTAATAGAATCTAGGCAGAGTGACTCCAGTTAACTTCCATAAGTAACAAGAAGAACATCTTGGTTCAAGTACTTTTATTGAAGGGGAAGAACAGGCAATTGAAAATTATTAATAACTGAAACCACAAAAGGATAATGAAGATGTCCCAAGTGTGCATGCCAATCCTCCACGCTGACTTTTTCACTGATGAATGCTTGTGCTCCTTGGCGTAGTGACTGCAAGGCAACCCCAGGAAGTCTGTATAGTCCATCTTCAGTCGCTCCTTGGAGCAAAGGTTTCTGTGTTTCTCGCAAAGGTTTCTGTGTTTCTCGTCCTCCACAACAAAATGGTTAGAATGGAATTGAAAGAAACAATTATTATCTTTTGTAAATTTATTGACAGATAGTGATTGTATTTGCATACGAGGGACGTGTAGAATATGATTAAGTTTGAACTTCTAAGAATTGGAATTTAAGCTAGCCTGTCCAACATGTTTAATTGATAAGCCATTTCCATTACCAACTAGAATTTTGTCTTTACCTTTGTACTCTTCAGAAATTTTCAGGGTAGCCAAGTCTGAAGCCATGCGGTGAGATGTAGCAGTGTCTGGGAACCAGTCTGAAAGGCTTGCTGGACTGTTTGACAATCATATTTGTAGTTGGTGTGCCAGTGTTCTTCTCATAAAGATTTCGACACCACTTTGCAGA
>Ga0325401_1006796_pt1 | contig 11083 bp, 6 predicted proteins | sample PopdelMetagenome_FD_205666 | JGI IMG/M metagenome (GOLD analysis project Ga0325401, IMG submission 205666) | Populus deltoides microbial communities from Bellville, Georgia, United States - Xylem-PdKOR-R2 | ecosystem: Host-associated > Plants > Phyllosphere > Stem > Wood/Secondary xylem | place...
GCTATTGCAAGTAAACCCTGATGGATGCTTAGTGTAAGCCTAACCATTTTAAAGTCTAGTTCATTTTTGCAACTCCCTGTTGTTATCTTTTGATGACACTTGGTCAATTAACATGTTTAAATTGGTTACTCATGTTCACAACCTGCGACTAATGATCTATCAAGTCATGCTAGTAAATAACCAATGGGCATATATTGGGTTCAATGAACCTAACTCAAATTCTAGAAAGGGTCAATGAATGATATCTTTTTAGGGTCAATCTATCCTATAATACCTAAATTCACTCGTTACATGACTAAATGAAGGTTTTATGCTCCAATCCTATCCAAACAGTGACTACTATGAGTTCATCTATTTTGGTTAGGATCTAGTGACATGATGGTCCATTTTTGGACTAGAATCTTGACAATGACTTTTTTGGGGTTCATAAGACATTTGGTGTGTTGTTTAACATTCAACTTTTGAGTTCCATTTTTGTTTTTGGTTGCCTATTATCAATGTTAGTACATAGTAAGTGGAAAACCTCATTCCCCATTGTATTTATTAAACATGTATTTGTGAAATTTATTTAAAAACTAATATTCCTATTTGTTTTGGTGAATATTAAGTGTAGAGACCTTAAGATTCATTTTATTACCTTAAAAAAAAATAAAAAGTGTTGCTCATTTTAGGGTCCAAAGCCACGGCACGTGTAGAGTCTATGTATCTTGAACACTAAAAGTGAACAACAAAATATTTTTGAGAAAATCCATGGAAAAGCTACTCTCCTTTAATACTTAAGGTAATGGCCCACATGGATTTCATTTAACTAAGATACGTAGAGTGAATAACAAAAATAATTTGGATACAATTCTTAAAAATAAAGATTGGTTACATATTCTTTTTTTAAAGTGTTAAATGTCAGTCCAATAGGCCTTTTTGTTGTGGGTCAAAACTCAATAGGCTGTAAACTTGTTTCAAGGCCCAAAATGCATAAGTAAGTGATTTTGATGCCTTTTGGATTGAAAACTAAAAGTAAATAATTTGGAACTCTTTACTCATTTTAGATAGATTCAATTTTTGGATAAAAGATTATGTTGTAATATATGGATGATCAAGGACACACAAAAAATACAAGATGCCAACTAATTGAAAAGTCTTGATTAAATGCAGTTTTTTGAAAACAAAGGAAAAAAAAAATTTATAATTCATAATATTTTATAGAAAATATATAGATATTATAAAAGACCTAGTTTAGTTGGTTTGGGCTAACTCTAAAAAATAAAAAATGCAAAAATATAGATATCCATACAAGCCAAGCATCATTCATAACTACTAAAAAGGTACATCACCCTAAATGAGTCCATATAGTTTGACCAACTAGGAAATACATAGCCATAACAAGGAAAACAAATAAAAGATGTACTCGGACTCATATGATAATAAACATCAATACCCCCACATTCATTAATATACACAAGATATAAATTTCTCAACTTCATCCAGTTCATAAATGGTGAACAAACCAAACACATCAAACATCAGGCCATAATATTCCCCACATAGTCCACAAAAAAATGAGCTCTTAGATTTACAGACTAATTTATTAGGCTTAAGACAAGCTAATCATCGGTAGGGGCAATATATGCATTTAAAAGACCATTTAACAAAAACCCACAATAACCCAAACATGCATGACAAACACATTTATGACCACATACATGTCAAAGAACTAAAAGTACAAACATCAAACGAAATGAAATCAATAAAGACAAAGAGATATACCTAGACCAAAGGTTGATAGTTGAATGGACAAGGAAATAAATACTTAGGTTTCAAAAAAATAATCGGATTTAGGTCTAAAAACTCTAATAAGACCCATAGATTAATTAAACCAAATGCCTCAAAAGACCTTAAAACTTGTGTCTTTATTTTGAAATTATGAAAGAATCTTTCAAAAGTGCCTCTCATAAAACATATTTCTCTATATAAGACCTTTCTATCTAATTCTCTCATTATTCCTTTTATACCCTAAAAGAACTTTTATTAATAGTAGGGAATGGGGACTGACTTTACCAAGGGTTTAAGACAAAACCAACCATAAGATTACAACAACCAAATCTGATCATTCACAGGATATGATAAAAAAAGATGTGCAAGGCTAGCTAGGGAAGTATGAGATTAAAATGTTTTATGCAAACAACCTAAACTTAGTGATAAAGTTGTGACAAAGTCCAGGACTGAAATTGATAATCACAATCCAGAGACTCTCTTGTAAAGTAAAGCACAAACGACGCCAATATCCTGATAGGACAATGCATAAAATAAGCAAAATGACTATGGGGATAGGCTGGGTTTGGAAGATATTAAAAGACAACACAATTAGTATTCTTTTAATTTTAGCTGCTAGGATTGTGAGATTTCTAGAAAAGAAAACAAAGAAATGAGGAGATGGTTATATTCATGCCTTTGAAATGACATCATTTAGTGTTGCAAATTTCCAAAGCAGTCTTCAAATGTCAGCAAGTTTTTATAGTTAATCCTCCTTAGAGTTTTGAATTTTTATTTTATCATGCATAAAAGTCAAAATGATCAAGTAAAAGAATTCAATTAAGTCGTTATCGAATTTAAGGATACTTCCTTAATTTGTCTATTTCTCGCAAAGGCCCTTAAACTTTAAAATCCTTTTAATTAAAGTTAAAATCAGTTATATAATAAAATAAAATTTCAATTAAGGCCTCGATTGAATTAATATAACCTCCTAAATTATGCCAAATTGAAAATTTTAGTCCTTGATCCTTTAATTCTCTCAATTATAATCGATTTCAAATTAATCACATCATTGGAAAAATTATTGTGTCCAATTAAAGCTTCGAAACTTTTGTTAAGTTAATTAAAAAATATTTTTTTGGATTTTTTTATGTTTTTAAAAGTATTTTTTGGCTATTTTTGAAAAATAAATTAGGGGTAAAATGGTTTATAACATGTACAATATGTACGTTGAATATAAGGCATAAGAGACATAACATTCTATTTTTTTAAAAAAAAAAACTTAATAACCATTTTAATGAAAAAATATCACTTTGTCCCCTGAAAAATATCACATATATTATTTCAAGATAATTTTAAAATTTATACAATCAAATCCCTATTTAGTTTTTCTAGGTCTAGAATTGTAAGCCACTATATAAATTACATTCTAGTCTTTAATTTTTAAAATCTGTTTAAAATCAGGTCGGTCTTAATTAATCATTCCAATTTATTTTTTTTATCAATGATTCTCAATATGCATGATCCATTAGGTTTTTAATATGTCGGCCTAAATATAAATCACAATCCTAAATAAAATAAAATTAAATTAATTAAATAATTTAACTTATTATCAATTCAACAATTAATTGATTTATATTTGAATATCAAACGAACCATTTAACAACATGTCATAATCCCTCAAATATTAGATAAGTTATATGTGATTTGACTTATTTTTTAGTGACCAGTTTTTCAGTGTAATTATTATCACTTTATCAAGAATGTTTTAATTTAGACATTGAGCATGAAGTGCATCTGCACTATCAAATCACATTTATTCTCAACACCATAATCATTTATTATTGAATAAAATTTGAAACTCTTTTCAAATCTCATTCCACCTTACATAAGGATTTCACAATCAATAATATTTGAGAATATGTGAAATATTTTTCCTAATTCATTTATGGTGATGAATCTTGTCTTTGATCACTTAGATATCTTCATATAGTTTATGATATATATATATATATATATATATATATATATATATAATATCTGCATATTTGTTATTCTTGATTAAAACAATGTGTAGTCAGAATTAAAATATAGTATTCTCTATATACAATAACTTAATGATGTCTAAGGATTGCTTACATAATTGTCATGTAAGCCTTTTTATAGACATAAGAGATATCTCCATATGTAATCCTCACATAAGTTAATTTAGTGTACATGTCATTTAATAAGCGCCTATATATTAGTTTTTAATATCCTTTATACCTCAACTTATGAGTACAATGATTTTCTTTCATAAAGAAAACAACAGAATATGTATTGGTCTCAACAATTTTAATTAATGTCTAATCTTAATAGAGCATTAACCAGGAACATTTAGAAATAATGCTTTGATGTAATAGAAATCTTCATAATTATAACCGATCTATAATTTTATTTTCAAAGAATTTTTTTCTCAAGAACTTTATTTTTACTCTAGATTCATTAATCTTACATAAATAAATATTAAAGATAAAGAATGCCTTTATTAATAATAAATACATTTTGCATGAACAAAATTAGTGTCATGTGTAATCAACTCATTGCTATAGGATATATACACTAACATGTTGTGTTCTTGATTTCCATTTAGAGAGTCCTCATAGTATTAGAGAGATTTACATGTTGATTATAAGATGCTCTTTCAGTAATAATCATGGTTGGTTGGGTGGATTTCTCATAGGTGGTTATAACCATTGTATAATGCTGTTAAATTTATAAAATAGACATGTGTATGGTTATGTATGGGATACAGATGCACTAAAGTGCTCATTTATGATAAGGGATGATGACCCTATTAGAACCAATGAGAACATAAGGGATTGCATAGAGACACTAGGGGTGTGTCTAGACTCTTAGTATCCCCATACAATTCTATGTTGTAGTAAGGAGTTAGATGATAAAGGTCCATCTCTAAGCATGTTTATCATGTTTGATCCATCAAAATCTAGGAAGATGGTGAATTATCAGGCTTTTCATGTCTAAAAAGTTGGCCTCTTTCCATTACTTGTAATGATTATTTGTTTAGCACACCAGTGATGAGTTTATCTGTGTTTTTCTTTAGAGACGTGTTTAATGACTTTTAGAATAAATTATGAATCTATTTTTCATCGAGAGTGTCAATTTATATATTGTCAATTAAAGTTATTGTGGACTAACCTATGATGAGGCAACAATTACCGTTATCAAACAAAATGGAGACTTTAGATCTTATATTCTTAGTAAGGGTTATTTGTTCTAAAAGCACATTAGTTTTAAGGAAGAAAAAAATTACAAAATCTTAAAGTGCAGAAAAATAAATAAAGCAACAAGGGTAAAATATAAATAAATGAAAGTAATAAAAACCCTTTAGAAAAAAAAACAATAATAAATTTAAGGAATGTAAATATGTAGGGGTGATCATCATTTACATTATTATCCGACCCTATTTATACTTTTACAATGTCTGAATCCTACTTAGAAAATGAATCCTAATCCTATACATATAATATAAAGAGGCTTATTAAATTCCTCTTCTATTGATCATCCTTAACTGATTTTTGACTTCTGATTAGTTATTTTAAGGACCAAGAACTCTTAATATGAGTATATCCTCTAGTTGTGCACATGTTCAAACCTTGTTGTTTGACTGCTTCTTTTTTTATCTATCATGACTTTTGATCACATAGTTATTTGCTCTCCTTCAAATCTAATAGTTGATAAAAGACTCTTCTAGCTCGGTTGATTTAGGTGTCTCAACAAACCCGGGTGAACCCTACCTCTTTTTACCATTTCTCTTCTAAATGACACATTTTGAATTTGAATAAAGGGACAAAAATCTCCCACACGAGCAGCAACATGCAAAAGAGAATAAACATGCACCTTTGCTCATCTTCTCCTTTTTTCCTTCACTGAACATGCTTCCTCTTTTTAACCCTCTACTACTAATGTAATTGGGAAGCTCATAAGATACAATTACATGGCTTGTAAAGGTGTTCTTGCTAAATTCAATCTGCATTTCATTGGAAAAGCTAACTAGAAGTAACTAATTTTAGGGTGCTTGTAGGGAAGTTCCTGATGATTCAGACTGTGGAAAGTTAGAATCAACTTACTACACATCTTCATAATTCCAGTAACATTTTTAACTCTAGTAATAGATCAAGTTTGATTTTGTTTTCAATTCCTTATTTTTTTTTATTTATATTTATTAATTAAAGGATTCACCTTGATGTACATATTTTATTTGATTGCTCTGGACACAGTTCGAGTATGTCTTTCCTTGGATTTTTTCTAGTACTTGAAATCTTAGGAGGTTCTCGTTTTCTTCTCTTTTGATTTGCAATTTTCATATATCCCACTCTTTTGACACGTAAAGGTCTTTTATTAAAGATTGATTTTTAATACGTACACTATTTTTGAATTGTTGTGTTCATGTTATTTATTAAAATATGTGAATTTAAGCTTATTTAGACCCCTAATATCTTCATGGTTTTTTTATATGGCTTATAATGTTTTTTTATGTATATATAATTTTCATGGTTGACTTGAGTTGAATCACCTAATTCATAACTTGATTGTTGTGTCGATTAATCTCTAAATGGGATTTAAAAACTATGTTTATAACTCGATCAATTCTTTCACCATTGAATTGAGCTCTCTATTCAATGTTATCCTTATTTTTTAATGCTTTGACTAATATTTTTTGTGTTCCTACCCCCACCTCGGTAGCAACGACAACAACTGCCATCAAGCATCAGCATCTCATTGTCCACCAAAACATCTCATCCAGCCTCCTTCCTTTTTAGAAGCCGAAATCATAACCGCGCCACTGATAATCGCAGTTGTTGCAATCGACGATACGCGCTCCAAACAAGCCAAGGATATCTTGTCCACAGAAGCACAACAGTGTGACGGTGGAGCTATAGTGGGTTTGAAAGATGCAAAGGAGAGGAGTCAAAGGTTATAAAAGTAGGAGTTTGATATATTCTTGTCTTCTAACAATACTAATATAGCTACGTGTATATGTATGTTATCTCTCTTTGCTTGCTTCTGCTACTCTTTCTCTTGGTTTATTTGGAAGAACTTAAAGAATACTCTTCTTTTTCTTAATCTTACATGCTACTATAACGCACAAAACATTTACATGCAGATTAATTGAATCACTAATGTGTTTAGTACAGAATTGTCTTTTCCTTTTTATAGAAACCAAATAGACCGTTGTTTTAGGTTAACTTCAGCTATAAGTTGTGTGACAGGATGCATACTCCTTGATTTGTTCTTTTTATTTTTATTTTTTATTTTTGGATCACTAACTTTGCCCCTTTTTTTTTCTTTCTGGGAGATGTGGTAAATTAGATTTTGCAAGACCGCGTATGGCTGACACTAACATGAACAAAAAGGGTCGCCGAAAATGTACATGAGAATGGTGGGTTCAATGTAATAGTAGTTGAAGTATCAATAATAAGAACATATAAGTTCATATGCTATTGATGTAGATTTACTTAGTATTTGGTATTGTGGTAAGGATTATTTTTTAAATTGTTTTTTTTATGGAAATGCATCAAAATAATTTTTTTAATTTATTTTTTAAAATTTATTTTTAACATTAAGCATATCAAAATAATTTAAAAACATAAAAAAAATTAAAAATTTTGAAAAAAACATGGCCTAATACGTTGCCAAACATACATTTTAAGTGGTGGAACCTTGGAAAGAAGGGGTATGGGTTGCTTTCAAGGGCCCAGTTGGTTTTTGAAGCCATCTTGTTTGTTTGAATTAACCAGCTTACCTCATAAAGCACACAAGTCATCAAACCCCTAACAAGAAAATCTTCTGTTTTGCTTGTCGAGTCAATGAAAAATCAATGGTTCTAATCTAGCACTTGAATACACAATCTCAAGTTAGCAAAATGAAAATGCTTTGTACTTGAGATTTATTTGTCCTATTCATGTCCATCAAAGTGCCAATATAAATGAAAGAGGATTTGAGAAAGCATTCCGACAACACACATTCAGTTCACCTTGGAATCACAACTGTTAAATACCATTCATTACTTAAAAAGTGAATTGAAGAATACAAATGCAAGTTTTGAGTCATGTGACTACCATTATCAAATAAAATGGAGACTTTAGATCTCATACTTTTAGTAAGGGTTATCTGTTCTAAAAGCACATAGTCATGTGCTCCTTCAACTCTCATAGTTCATAAAAGACTCTTCTAGCCCGGTTAGACCTAGGTGACTCATCAAACCCAAGTGAGACCCCACCTCTTTTAACCATTTCTCTTCTAAACAACACATTTTGAATTTGAATAAAGGGATAAAAATCTAAAACACAAGTAGCAACATGCAAAAAAGAATAAACATTCACCTTTCCTCATTTTCTTCTTTTTCCTTCACCGAACATACTTCTTCTTTCTAACCCACTAATACTGATGTAATTGGGAAGCTCATAAGATATAATTGCATGGCTTGTAACAGTGTTCTTGCTAAATTTCATCTACATTTCATTGTAAAAGCTAACTAGAAGCAACTAATTTTAGGGTACTCGTAGGGAAGTTTTTGATGGCTCGGACTTTGAAAAACTGGAGTCAACTTACTACATGTTTGCAGAATTCTAGTAACCTTTTTAACTTTAAGAACATATCAGGTTTGGTTTTGTTTTCAATTCCTTGTTTTTTCTTTATTTATATTCATTAATTAAGGGATTGACCTTGATGTGCATATTTTATCTAATTGCTCTGGACATGGTACAATGATGTCTTTCTTTGGATTTTTTCTAATACTTTAAATCTTAGGAGGTTCTCGTTTTATTTTCTCTTGATTTGCAATTTTCATATATCCCACTTTTTTGACATGTGAAGGTCTTTTATTAAAGATTGATTTTTAATGCATACACTACTTTTAAATTGTTGTATGCATGTTATTTATTAAAATATTTGAATTTAAGCTTATTTAGACCCACTATATCTTCATGGTTTTCTTATATGGTTTATAATGTGTGTGTGTATAATTTTCAGGGTTGACTTGAGTTGAATTACCCAACTCATAACTTGACTATTGTGGCAGTTGATCCTGAGTTGTGTTTAAAAATTATACTTATAACTCGATTAATTTTTTCATCATTGATGACTTCAGCTCTTTGTTTGGTGATGCTTATTCATTGTTATTATGTTTGTATATTTTAAATAAATATAAAAAATAAGCTGAAAAAAATTGTTTAGTTCTTATTTTTCAATTTTCTGACTAATATTTTTTTGTGTTATTTTACTCCGTCCATTTTGTAAAAGAGAGAGAAAAAAAAGCACTTTCTAGCACCTTTTAGACAGGTGTGGCACATCCTAAGAGAAGAAACTCACAAGGAAAAAAAATCCAACCACCCCCCATCGATAACAACTGCCATCAGCATCTCATTGTCCACCAAAACGTCTCCTCCAGCCTCTTTCTCGTCTAGAAGTTGGAATCACGAGTAACTGCAGTTGCTGTAACCGACGACACGCACTCCAAACGAGCCAAGGATATCTTATACACAGAAGCACAATAGCATGACGGTGGAGCTATAATGGGTTTGAAAGACGCAAAGAAGAGGAGTCGAAGGTCATAAAAGTATTTAGTATATTCTTGTCTTCTAACAATACTAATATAGGTTAGGTATGTTATCTCTCTTTGCTTGCTGCTCCTACATGGTTTATTTGGGAGATATTAAAAAATGCTCTTCTTTTTCTGAATCTTACATGCTAGTATAAAACACAAAACATTTACAGGCAGATTAACTGAATCACTAATGTGTTTAGTATAAAAGATCGTTGTTTAAGGTTAACTTCAGCTGTAAGTTGTGTGACATGATGCATACTTCTTGATTTGTTCTTTTTATTTTTATTTTTTCTTTATGGATCAGTAGCTTTGCCCCTTTTTTTCTAGGAGATATGGTAAATTAGATTTTGCAAGACTGCATATGGCTGCCACCAACATGACCAAAAAGGGTCACCCAAATTGTACATGAGAATGATGGGTTTAATGTAGTAAGAGGTCAAGTATCATTGATAAGAACATATAAGTGGAGTTAGTGCGTTCATATGCTATTAATGTAGATTTACGTTTTGTTATTGTGATAAGGATTGCTTTTCATATTGTTTTTTACTTGGAAATACATTAAATTAATATGTTTTTTATTTTTTAAATTTATTTTTAACATTAGTACATCAAAATTATCTAAAAACAAAAAAAAAATTAAAGAATTTTCATGGCCTAGCCATGTTGCCAAACATACATTTAAGTGGTAGAACCTTGGAAAGAAGGGCTATGGGTTTCTTTCAAGGCCTGAGTTGGTTTTTGAAGCCATCTTGTCTGTTTGAATCAACCGCTTACCTCAGAAAGCACACAAGTCATCAAACCCCTAACAAGACAATCTTCTGTTTTGTTTGTCGAGTCAATGAAAAATTAATGGTTCTAATCTAGCTTATTAATGAGCTGAAAAATAGTTTATTAATGTTTTATTTTTTTTCAAGTTTATTAAAATAATAAAAAACAAATCTTACAAATTAAAAGGTTGAATAAGAATGAAATTTAAAAAAAATCTAATTTCATAAATTATCTCAAATAAAATAAATAATAATAAAAATAATTGATATCAAATCTAATAAATAAAAAAATTAAAAGATGATGAAATTAAAATAATAATAATTACAATTTCATAAATTATTTCAAATAAAATAAGTAACAATAAAAAAAAATGAGGACCACATTTGATAAATAAAAATTTCAATTAAAAAATAATAAGAGAAGCAAATAATAATTATAAAAATAAAAAACAAAGTTAATATAAAAATCAAATTAAATCAATTTTAAGGGATGAAATTAAAAAAAAATCAAACAAAATATATACCAATCAAAAGTTTAAGGATCAAATTTGATATAATTAGCAAATAATATGATATTTTTAATTTTTTTATAATTTTTTAAAAATATTTTCATCCAAAACAAAAAAAATATATTTTTTTGAAAATTAAACTAAATTTTTTTTGATTAAAAAATATTTTTTATGTATTAATTTTTTTTAATAATAAATAAACACATAAAAATTTAAAAAATAATAAAACTTTTTCTGGGCAAAGAAAACTCCTTGAAACAATGTGTAGCGGAACTCCCATTTCCACCTTATAATTTAAAAAAGTTCGAGCTTGAAGCATAATCGCTATAAACATTATAAGCTTTACGTCAACTTGTGTAAGTTGTATTCTCTTATTTTATATAATCATTACAAATCAGAAGCTGAGTGGGTTTAGCTGTATAGGAGTTTTTCTACAGAGACATAAATAT